>SDBS01003623.1_pt1 | contig 15169 bp, 15 predicted proteins | sample 2277091 | NCBI WGS metagenome assembly SDBS01 (sample SAMN10404972, study PRJNA504765) | marine sediment metagenome | isolation source: marine sediment core GS10_PC15, 163 cmbsf | place: Arctic Ocean: Southern Knipovich Ridge | collected 2010 | reverse complement strand
AAGCCTTCGTCGAAAACTTGCTCATCACGATAAAAAAATATTTCCGCTTATTAAATCTGAAGAATCGCTTTCGATTTTTTCGTCTATCTTATCAGTTCTTAACAGATTTGATATCAAATTAACCTTTAAAGTTTTCTCTGAAGAAGATAGATTTGGAGAAGCGTGGTTTTACGGGATCACGAAAGTCAAGAAGAACCAAATCGTTATTTATGTTTTATTAGATGATACAGCTAAAAAAGTAGAAATTGAAGTATCTGGTAACGACGAACAACAAATAACAGCTTTTTTAGCAGAAATAGGTGATCGTACTAGAAAGCAATTAATTCGTGATAAAATCATTGATATTGACGATGATTTTTACGATATGAGAATCTCTATTCTCTCAAAATTATGTCCCTATTGTTATTCTTCAATTTCGAGTCATCAAGTTCAGAACATTATTAATGGAACAAAAATTCGATGTAAAAATTGCGATGTATATCTTAAAATAGATGAAAGGTAGGTTTATAGGATTTTGTTTGAGACATCTTCTAATAAAGAAATTGCTCAGTTACTTTATGACGAATTTGTGAGCGATAACTCTCTCACTGAAGACAACGTTAGAAAAAAGTTTGATAGTTTTGAGGAATTATTCTGTTTCTTAAACGGCTTACAAAAATCTTTGGCAATTGGATTAATTATTTTATCTAAACTTCTATTCTTGCCAGACCGTACATAAAATGTTCCATCGGCTTTATGAACTTGTTCCATCCGACTATTTTTATCGAAAGCTTGTTTGCCAATCTGTTTAAAGGCAATTACACAATGATTATATATAGATTGAGGCATTTTAACATTTAAAATATATAATTTACTTGTAGTATAATGCAACAATCACCAATAAAAACCTCTAGATTTTAGATTATAATATAATAAATTGTTCGTGTCAAAATTTATGCACACATTGACAAAACCTTACGATTCTGATTATCTATCAAAAAGAACAATAAACCTCTTTAAAAGGTTAAAAAAATAGCTTCTATTTGCTTAATTTTAAGATTCTCGAGAACAAGCCAACCAGCAGTGAATTTTTTAATTACTATTTAAACGTGGAAATTTAATAAAGGTTTATCTTGCTATAATAAATCATGTTCTTCTAATATCTGTTAATATTATTTAAATAGTAAATAATTTCGAATTTATTTAAATCTATTTTTATATTTCTATTTGTTAATTGTAATTTTCTATTTGTTAAAAATTAATCTAACAAAATATAGGAGATAAAGTAATTTTAGTTTTTCAAAACGCTGAAAATCATCAAAAATAGAATAACACCAATTTTCAAAATTCTATCATTTTCCATTAAGAGTTTTAAATTAAAATCCCAATAATATTAGATTTATTCTGTGGCTCAATTTTAAAGAATATATAGAAAAAACTATAGATTAGAAAATCAGAAAACCTATACCCTCTTGTAATTTTAAATATTTTATAAATGTCATAACATTTATTAAACAAATATTAATGATTGAAGCATAAAATTTAAATATATTCCCGTTCAATTAATCACAAACATTAAAATTTAATTGGTAGAGGTATTTTAAATGATTAATAACAATAATAATGAAGATCAAAAATCCAGAGAAGAATTCAACAAGGCAATTAATATAGCTACAAAACAAATGAAGGATAACAAAATTTCAGAAATTCTGAGTGATAAAGTACTGAACGAGTTAGAAGAAACAATAACTCCACTTTACGAAAGGGCTAAAAAGGCGGAGAAATTATTAGAAAAATTTAGTTTCTTTATTAAAGTGATTACAGAACTTGGAAAACTTATTCAGCTTAAGCTAATATTGGATGCTCAGAAAAAAGAAAAACCGAATATGACAATATAATTCTTTTTAATCTAACAACTGTAATAACATTTACAACTTTTTTAAATATTTTTTGTATTTTTCTTGATCTTCTTTATTTTTCAATACCTTCATTACCGCATTATAAACTTTAAGAATATGACCAATAGCAACATTTAATCCAAAATTTTCTTCGTGAAAACTCTCTAACTCACGTTTAATTTTTTCTAATTCTCTTTTATTCTTGTCAGATACTTGGACAGTCCAATCTTTAGTTTTCTTAGCCATTTGTATGATTTATAAAACTTATAATATTTATAATTATTGGAATAGTTATAAGTCTTGTAAATGATGAATTTAAAAATTTTTAAATTTTCAGTGTCTAAAGATTAATCAATACTTTAATAAACAATTTAAATATATACATACAATTCTGTTAATTGAAAATCAAATTGGAACGTTGAATATGACATTAACTCCCGAAATAATAAAGAGATTATCTTTTATAAAATATTTTTATGAATTTGCTCGAGAACAATCAAAATTACCCCCTCCCCAAAATTTTATCTCGGTACTAATGTTTCACGATTCAGTGGAACTTTTTTTACATTTATCTGCTGAATATTTAGATGCTAATTTAGATAATATTAATTTTATGAAATATTTTAAACGAATAGATGAAAAATTGGGAGATCAAAATTTAATTCAAAAAGCAGCAATGTTTACATTAAATAAAGAAAGAGTTTCACTAAAACATTATAATCTATATCCTAATCCAGATAATATTGAAATACATCGTGTAAATACTCAAAACTTTTTTAATGAAAATTGTCCAGTTGTTTTTGGAATAGAATTTAGTAAAATTTCCTTGTTAGATATAGTCCAAGACGATGAAGTAAAAAAAATATTAAGAGATGCTCAAGATTATAATAATAAAATTCAATATAAAGAGGCTTTAGAATGTATTGGAATCGCTTTTTATGCTTTACTGGAAAATTATAAAGAAAGTAAAAGTATTCATGGTAAATCTCCATTTGATATTGGAAGTGGTTTAATGTTTGTTAGAGGATTTATGGGTTTAGATGATGATATGAGAAATGTAATTGAAACCATAAGAGCCATGCAGAACATTTTAAAGCCAATTATTTTTAACCTTGATTATAGAAAATATATTAAATTTCGTATGTATACTCCTGATAATGTTTATAAATCTGGGACTTATTACGGTAAATATAACTTATTTTGGGATTCTTCTAAAGCAAATTTTAATTTTGAAAAAGAACAAGTCGATTATTGTTTTAAATTTGTTATTGAAAGTGCAATAAAATTAGAACAATTTGATTTTGAAATAGAGGAGGATTTATACCATTTCATTCGCTTTTTATAAACAATTAATGATTTGAGAAAAAAAATTATTCAGTCTTTTTCCATTCTTCGAAAAAAGCCTTGAATTTTTTGGTGTTTACATTAACTTTCTTCACACCATATTTTTCTTGATAATCAGCTATACAATCTAATAGTTCGTTTTCCTCATCTATTGCTTCTGCTTCCATTTCTTCTTCCAATTCCTCTTCTTCTAATTCTTCAATATTAACATCTTCGTCTACTTTTGGTTTTCTACCTGGTTTCTTTTTAGTTTTCAATTTTTCTTCGGGGTGATCTTCGACATATTTATAAAATAAAAATGTACCAGTTATCTTATTTCTCCAAATCACCGCCATCGGGAATACAAAAAACACCATATTATTAAAATGGAGGTGAAAATATATGGAAAAAGTAGAAATGAAAAGAGAAGATATGATTAAAGAACTTACGAAATGAATATTGTTGTTAACGAATTAATTGATGCTGTAGAACACTTAAAAATTAGAATTAATATTTTATATGTTTTAGTTTTTATAATAATAGTTGGATTTATGGGTTATTTAGCTTTATTAAATAATTACTTTAATATTTAATCTTAAATAATAAAACTAAAAATTGAGACGAAAGGAATGATGGAATAAATTTTATATTCTTTACCCTATTTTAATTTTCCATCTACTCCCATCAAATCAAAATTTTTGGTTAAAACAATCGATTTATAAGATTTATAAATTTCCAATTAGAATATTGGATTTGAGATAAATCATTCGAATTTCGGTTAAAAATAGATGTTTTTATCAATAATTATAATAAATGATAAATTTATTCTAAATGATTGTCGAAAAAAAATTATTTATCTTTATTTTGCTTTAATCCTTTTACAATTGCCTTTCCAAGTCTATCGTCTTCTATTTCCACTCTTTCTGGTAATCCTTCTATATCTCCAGGTAATTCGTCTTCTACTTTAGGTAATATTATTCTTTTAGTTCCTAACTCTTCAATTGCTCCAACTAATCGATTAACCAGAGATTCTCAGAGGTTCTAGTAATTTCTAAAAGATTATCCTTCTCAGAGGTTCTAGTAATTTCTAAAAGATTAATATCCTTCTCAGAGGTTCTAGTAATTTCTAAAAGATTTCTAGTAATTTCTAAAAGATAATCCATATTTTCGAAGTAAATTATTTAGATGATACCTTATGATGAATCCTTCTGACTTTAAAATTGAAAATCTGATTCAAAAAGATAATAATTTAGTCTTCTTAGTTGGAGCAGGATGCTCGATTGATCCCCCATCATGTCAACAAGCGGGTAATACTATGATGAATTTAGTTCTTAAATTTTCTTGTGCAAAATCTGAATATGAAAAAATTCTACAAATTGATTCGCTTCGATTTGAAACAATAATGCAGATTTTTCAACAATGTATAGATGAAAAATTGAAAATTATCCATTGAAGAATTTCAATGTGTTTACTGGGGAAAATTTGTTGCATTTTATATTATCTTTGGTAGCAATGGAAAAAGAACTATCGGGAAACGACTGCAACCTCGCACATTCTCGAGCCGTCAACCGTCTGGGAAACTCGTTCTCGAGAGAGCCGTTGTAGTGGATAGATATCTTAGTGGAGCTCGCTAAAATGGTGTACCTCGAAGGCTCGTTCGGTCTCACTTTGTATCTGGACTGCACGTTGTTTATCTTACCCTTTGGATAAGGATCCTATCCTTATTTCTTCTAAAGAAAATTTAATCGATTTCCCTACCATAATTATACAAATTTGTTGCAGTTACCCATTTATCAGAGCCTACTTATATAAAGAAGAAGTATGTATATAATTGGATTTTTACGCTACTGATATTTTTTATATCTCCTAAGTAGTATCGCGATGGAAATTATTGATATCGTTAAAATTATAGGAAAACTATAACCAGATATTGCTCCGCCATCTCCAGCGCTAGATATTTCAAAATCATCGCTCCAGTCATATTGAGCTGAATTATCTGAGTTGGAAATCTTAACCCTCCAATCAGACCCCGTCTCAATAGCTGCATCAATTTCCCATAATTTTACCCCAATATTTGATACGTCATAAATGTAATACTTTAATACGTCTCCTTTATATATTTCAATGTCAACATTTAATATGCTTCCAGTTGATGTCCAAGAAATAGAATGTGTGGTTCCAACCAGCCATAAAGTAGTAGTAGTTGGACTGGTAATTGTAATAGTGCCGCTCCTAACATTCATCGAAAAGTAACCGCTATATCCATAAACATTTGGGTCATCATAATCTGTGATCTTGATTCTATAATTTGTACCATCGTAATTCTCAGCAGTAGATACATAAAAGTTATATTCGCCATCATTGATGGTATACCCAAGCGCCGATGTTATTTCTTCTACAAATGTAGCACCTTTATATAACTCAATTTTTACATTGTCAATGTCCCCTGTAGAAGTCCATTGAATCGCGTATGTATTCCATTCTACCCAATTGGATGACGATGTAGGATTTGTAACGGTAATTTCTACGTTCTCAGGATAAGTCCAAATTAGTTGAGGCGCATCTTCAGGAGCCCAGGAGTAAAACCCTTCTCTCGATGTGATATAAAAATAATCATTCACGTAATTTTCAACTTTTACATAAACACAAATAGATAGATTATTTCTTCCTGTAATATAATTAGTAACATTAATTGTATAAATATCATCTTGAGTAATTATCATAGAAGTAATTTCAGCTCCCTTTAACGGTTTATTAATCCACATCATAGAATATTCCTCCCACTCCTCTTCAATTAGACAAATTGAGACGTTTGTTGTTTGAGATACGCTCCAAAAATCCAATGAAATATCGGCTTTTGTATAAGTACTTGGTTTATCGCTAAAGTTAAAGAAGAAATATGCCTCTACAATGTCTGATCCAAAATAAAACCCCCCGAGTGCATAATCTTGTCCGCCAAAATTAGATAAAGCATCATAAGTATTCACATAAGTGTCTTTTTCTGCTATTGTTGAGATTGTTTGGTCCTTAATAATCGCTCGTGTTGGAGTTATATTTATTAAAATACTTGAAAAAAAGGTTAACAACATTAAAATGATAACTTTCTTATATTTCATTCATTTCTGCCCTCACTAAATTTTTTAAATAAAAAATTATTTGTAGTTTGTTTTGTTGGCTAATTACTGTTATATACCATTCTTATAATAATCTTACTTTTAAGTCAAAGATCGTGAAACGGTTATTGAAGATTATGATTAATTTAAGCTACAAGTACAATCAAAGAAAAGAAAAAATAACCACAATAAAAGTTAAAATTCCTAGAGTTGGCAAGCCTAAAACAAGAACAATCTTGAGCTTTTTGAAATCTTTTGAATTAAAATGGAATTTTTTTATTAATTTAAACACCATAATACTATATATAGTAGTTCCAGCTATACAAAACATTAGAAATAAATTCTTTGTAACTATTAGAGACAAATAAAATACCATTAGAAAAAATCCAACGGTAATAAAATAATTTGAATAATCAATAATTGTAGAATAAAAGGAATTTCCCTTAATAATAGAATCTTTTTTATTAGCGATCTTTAATGAATTTAATCCATTAAAGGTGTATAAAGAAAAAATTGTCGAAATAGCAAATAACATTATACTATATATCAAAAATATATTAGATGTGAGTAGAATTGTAATTTCCGATAACTCTTGAACTGAAATTTGAGTTGATAATGAGATAATAGGAAATGAAATCGCCATAAACGATATTGAGAAACTTAGATATAATTTGGTTTTTTTTAATAAAATCTCTAAATTATCTCGTTCTCTACTGTTTTCCATACAATATCACTAATCTTCAATATTTTTTATAATTAACGACTGATATCTACTAAATATATTCGTGAAATAACCGGTATCTTTGAGAAATTATCGCTTGCGTTAAAGGTATGTGTATTAAGACACTTGAAAAAAAAAATAACGAAAATAAAAATATAATTCTCTTATTTCTCATTCATTCAAAGTAAAATTTAATTTGTAAGTAATTAACAATTGGGTTACTTTACTTTATATACATTTCAGTATATTAGGGAACTAATCAATAACATTTCTATCAAATCTTTTAGGAAGATACAAGTGAAGTAAAAATTCATAGTCTCAATCTTTTCTGATCATTGTAATCACTAATTTTTTGCGTAAAAGGTTGTCTCATCTTTTTTGAAATTGTTTCATTTATTTTGAAAAATTACAACAATCATTTTATGACTTCTTTTATCGCTTTTGCAATAGCAGTAGCCATTAAGGGAGGGACCGCGTTTCCAACCTGCTTATACCTATCTTTCATGCTCCCAAAAAACCGATACTCGTCAGGGAAAGATTGAAGTCGAGCGGCTTCTCTAATAGAGATAGCTCTATTTTGCGTAGGATGAATAAATCTTCCCGGAGCACTTGCACAGCCACAGTTACCCGTTATAGTGTCTGCCGGTTTATTTAGATGAAGCCTTCCATACATATTTGGATAACCTCCTTTTAACTGATATTCTTTTGGCAAAGAGGCGTGATTTCTACCTTGTTCAATGTGATCTATCCTATCGATAACTCCCCCGCTATGATTTGGGGCAACATGCTCGTACAGTTTATCCGAATTTTTCCTCAAGTATTTTTGATATTGCGTTTTAGGAGGTTTGTTATAATCCATTATTAAATCGTTTCGTTTATTTTTTATGAAAGGGGTTATATCTAGTATATCTGAAAGAGCGTCCTTAACTTTTAGAAAAGATGGCAAAGAAACTCCCTCAAGGAGCGTTTTTTGGTTTGCTTCTTTTCGACGAGTTTTTTTAATTCTAATATATTGAACGCTATTGTCCTTTGTCCCTATAAAAAAAACTCTTTCTCTTAATTGCGGCACTCCGTATTCCGCGGCGAGTAATACTAGCATTTTAAAATTATAACCTATGTCGGTATACATTTTCTTTATTTTTTTCGCAACTTGTCCTTTACACATCGTCAGAATCCCTTTAACGTTTTCCATAACAAAAAAAGCAGGTTTAAAATATTCTACCCATTTTATAAAGAAAAAGACTAACATATTGTGGGGATCGTCTTGTCTCCTGTTCCCAACCGATGAAAAGCCGATGCATGGAGGACCTCCAATTATTCCTTCGACCTCCTTTCCATTAACATAGGTATCCTCCATCTCGTTGCAATTCAATTTCGTAATGTCTTCGTTAAGGCTTAAGGTTTTAGAGTGGTTGTATTTATACGACTTAAAATAGTTGATGTTACGCCCATCCTTTCCATGGAAATTCCATCGTATTATCCAATTAATCAGTAATTTCCATGGAATCAGTAATTTCCATGGACCTCGTCTGAGTTTTGACTAAGTAGCAATATACTACAATTTATGAACATCTGTTATTTTGTGATTTATTTTTTAGAACAATGGTTTAACTTTACCTTTAGCTACATCCCACATTTTTTTTACATCTGAATCTGTCCAATTTTTAAATCTGTCATCTCGATAAAATTCTATCATCTTTAGCCATTTACCACTAACATCATGTCTACAACAAAATAATAAAGTGTAATAAAATCCACTTTCAGATGTAATATTTAATTTTTCAACATTTTTTAGTCCAATTTTATTTAATTGACTTATATAAATCTCACATAAATCTTCTTTTTTCGTAGAAGGAGGGATTTTTTTTCCGAAAAAATCTTCTACTATAGAAGGATTTGGTTTTAAATTACGCTTAATACCTGCTTCTTGAAAAGTAATAATTATATCTCCAAAATTATGGATTTCCCGGATCTTCTTAAGAGTATCATACTTGATATTCAAACCCTCATTATCAATTATCATTAAATAATTGGAATACCTTTCTTTACATTTAATTTCATTTAAAATTTGAATAGCCCAAATATTAGAATCAACTTTTTTCGATTCTATATCAATATCTACTTTAAGATCACTATTTTGTGATTTAATTAAAGATTCTAATCTTAGGTTTAAAACTTCCCTCTCCTTGAGTCTTTTATCATTTGAATAAATTCCCCTAAAACCACTATTTTTTTTTGAAGAAATTAAAACAGAACTTATGGAGCTACCTGGGAATATAAACTCATCTTTTCCCCCACTTTTCGTTACCTTGTTCATCCCAAAACTACTCAGAAGATCAATAAAATAGAGATTAATATAGTTTCTACTTCTTTTCCCTAAAATGCTTAAATATTCGTTTATATAATGTTTAATAACGATTTGTTTAGTAGCCATCCACCATCCTCTTCTATCTTTCCTTGTATAAAAGCTACTTGGATCAGAAAGAGAATAATTCGGAATCTGATTGAGATAATTTGTATCATTAAGTAATTCTTTAATGTTTTCTAAATGAAACTCAAAATCAGATTGTTTGTTAAATTCAGGAAAAGACATGAGTTATATTGAAAATTATTGTTTGGTAGTTTAATACTAATTAAAGTATTTATTTTTAGTTAGAAGGAAAGACTATTAAAAATACTATCTTTAATCCTAAGAAATGAAGAATCATATTTTTTCGCTTTCTCAATTATCTTAAGTAGGTTTGGTCGTTTATTCAATTTAATAATAGAATTATAATGATCTAATTCATGATTTTTAAAATTCTTTTTTGAAAGATAATTCATTTTCCCAATCCAAATTGACTCAGTGGTATACGGAGTTAATATGTTGACTAATTCGAAAGTGTCATTATCCAGGAAAGGTTCTATTGAAATACTTGTTTTAAAACCATTAAAATATGCAAATTTCAAAGATGCAAATCGTTCTTCAAACAACGGAGCACAAGGTTCCCAAAATTTCAAAATTTTATTGTGTTTAGAAGTAATAGTAAATCTAAATTGGAGAAAATCTTTATTATTTTTAAAATTCTTACAAATTTCTTTGATGCATCTTAAGCTTGGTTTAGAAGCAATTAATATTTCATTTCCAGAATTAGCTAATTTTTTCAATACAATTAAGCAATTTGATAAACTCTCTTTAGTAATATCATGAGAGGTAGGAAACATAATTCTACCATTTCTCTTCCTATACTCTTTTTTTATTTTATTCAAATTGGGAACCATTAATTTCCATGTATCTTCAGTTTTTCTTTTAAACCGAATAGCCATCTTCTTTGCATAACAATATCTACAATTATTCGAGCAACCAAAATAACAATTTACATTACTATCTGCCCACTCCTTAGTGCCTAAGGTAATTTTTCTTGTATTTATAGTTGACAATTCTTGCATTTTTATCTATATATGTTATTACTTTGTCCTATTCAATAAATCATATAAGTTTGAAAATTTAAAGGTTTTTGAATTAATTTGGGACATACAATTATTTAAACTATCATAACTAGCCAAATTTATTTAAATAAAAAAAATAGTTGAAAAAACTGAATATCTAAAAGTTTTCATACTGGTGACGGTTATTTCACGAAAACTATCTATGTTAATAGATCCGAAAAGGAAAGCCTTAATATTAGATTATTTCTTTTTTCTTTAAAATATCGGAACTTAATATATTAAAATCATAATAAAATGTAATTTAAAGAATATGGTTTTAATATCATTTAAGTTATGAAGAAAAAAAAAATTTCAATGAATCTCGATAAGTTTCTTAAAAATGAATCCATTGAGATTAAAATTGAAGACAAGGAGAATGGGGTTAACGGTGATTTAAATGTCAATGTTAATTTTAAAATGTTTCCTGTTTTAGAAGAAGAGATAAAAGAGAAGGATTCTGAGAAACTAAAAAGAAATATGGCACTACGAGATCGAATATTAAAAGAGAGAAAATCTGAAATTAAGAATATTGTAGATAATTTAAATAATAAAATTGATTCTGAGAAAGATAAGATTCCTGAAATGGAATATAAAAAAATGAAAGAAGAAGTAATTAATTACATTTTAATCTTTAAGCGTTGGTTAAAAATCAGAAATGTAATAGAAAATAACCAAAATCAAAATACTATATTATTAGAAAAAAACTCCAAATTTTTAATGAAAATTCAAAAATCAAAGGAGAGAATTAATCTTATAAGCCAAACAATCAAAGAATCAAACGATTTAATAATTTTTCCAGCACATTCTAAAAAAATTGAAGATATATATTTACAAAATGAACTAAGTGAGAATGCTAAAGGTTTAAGAATCCAAAGAGAGAAAGAAATTGAGCAAATAATAAAAATAGAAACTCAAAAAATAAATAAGAAATTTTTTGAAAAACTCAAAGCCTTAAATCTATTACAAGAAGATGGCAATTTCAAATTTATTATCCCAAATTGGAATTTCTAGTTAGAAATTTATCTTTTCTTGATATAAATTACCATTTTTAATCAAAATTTGAATATATACATCTTTATATGATTCTTGATCAAACTTTATTCTGTTTTTTTTAAGAAGAGTCCTATAGCTATTTCTTAATAAACCAATCCAGTGAATATTTTGTTTGTAATCAAATTTTTCAAAAAAAGTTTGAATTTGATCATCCTCAGCAATTTTTGTGAAATTCAAGGATTTAAAATTCTGAAAAGGATCAATATTACCAATAGCCCAAGCAATTATTTCATTCAATTCAATAGATTGATTAATTCCAGAATCATAATCGTAGAGAACCATCCCTTTCAGTTCAATTGTTTTTTGTTTCTCATCGTAGCTAACATCCACATTTTGAAGAGATTGATCTAATTGAATCAATATAATACCTGTTAATTCCTTGATAATTTTTTCTTTTTGTGAAACTTCACATGAATTAATATAATCAACATCGGGAATTGGACGTATTTTGTCTAAAATTTCGATTGAAATTGGTTTTGCAATAATTTTTATTTTATCAAACCATTTCTTAAATTCTATGCATCTCTTAGGTTCAGTTTCAAATAAATTCAATTCTATATTATCTGATAATCCTGCAGAAGTTAAATTAGAGGATCCTAAAAAGAACGCTATAGGATTTTCATTATTTTCTAAAAGATATAATTTAGGATGAAAAAATCTGGAATTCCCTTCTAAATCATTATTCAATATGAAAATAATTAAATCTAATTGATTCAAAACTTCTAAAAATCTTTTATTTTTTTCAGAATTATCAACCAAGTCTTTTTTTTCAATCCATGCTAAAAGAATTCCTTTAATGTCTTCTGAAATCCTGTCGCTTAGTATTAAATTAATTTTGATCGTAAAATTTTTTTTTAATATGTATTGAAATATGTCTAACTCATTAGAACTACTCTTTAAGATATTATAAAAAAAAGCTGAAGCAATATTCAATTTATTACATTTCCAAATCTCTTTTTTTAACCATTCTAAAAGAGTTCCACTTTTAGCAGTACAATTATTATCTATTAAACTAAATTCTGGCTCATTCATATGGAATAATTAAACTTTTTCTTTTTGGGAATTTAATAATATGATTTCCTTTCTTTTCTTTTCAATTAAATTATTTAAATCATCCTTTTGACCTTTAATTATATATGTCCAAAAACCATATTCTGTTCCTAAACCGCCTAAATTATTAAGCGCTTCTGTCCATTGCTTAATCGCTTTTTCATTCGCCGTCTCCATATCAATATAATCATCTAATCCTGTAGAAGTCGTATATATAACATAAATTAATCCAGAATTTTTCTGTTCTTCAGTCCAAATTATTTGATTACCATCTTCACTAGAAGAATCTAACTTTTGTACATCTTCATCGTTAAGTAATATTGTGAAAATATAATCTGGATAGATATAGTTATATTTTTTATCAAAATTTGATTGATCAAATATTAAGGGGATATTAAAACCTAAGTGATCATTATGGACATATGAATAAACATACGGTGATGTTTCAAAAATCTTTTTAGGTTCACTTATCTTTAGATTCGAGCATAACACATAATTAATATGACTCTTCTTCGTAGGTTTTGCTTTGTTTATTTTTGAGGTTCTAAAAGAGACATTCGAAGATGAACCATAAGGTCTAAATCTTTCTAATATAGGTAAAATTTTTGTCTCAGAAAGTTCTTCATCGGGAACAATTGCGTTTGATAATTGCTTGATTATTCTTTCTTGGTATTTAAGTAGATAAGCTTCTTCTTTTGGAGCATCCTTACTTTCAATTACAAAATCTTGAAGAAATATTTCTACAATCTTAAAGATTTTTGGAAATAATTTTACTCTAATTTCATAAGCTTTTTGCCCAGTTCTTAAATTTTTCTTATTATTCAACACTTCATTTGCTAAATAAAATGTAATTCGCTGTAATCTTTTATACGCCTCTTTCCTATTTTGTATATCAGCCTCATCTAAACTTGTTGTTCCGGAATAAAGTGCTGTTATTACTTCGGTTGGGGCCACCTTAGTATCCAAATTTATAGGGCTACATTTAGAACGATCTAATTTTACTTTTTCATTTATGCTTATATTATATCCTTCTATTCTGGGAAATTTTATTTCAAAAGCTTTATTTTTACCTTCAGCTCTAACCAAAACTGTAGGTTTTGGTTTAGAAGGCTTCCCAGTTTCTCCTTTTGTAGGAAGGAAATCAAAAGGTATGCCATATACATCAACATATTCTTCTACTGTAAAATCATCATAATTCATTCTACGTAGTCCACGACCAACAACCTGTTCACATAATAATGATGATTTAAATGCACGAACGCCAAGAATCTGAGTGACATTATGTGCATCCCAACCTTCATTAAGCATCCCCACAGAAATTACACACCTTACATCTTGGCCATTTGTATTTGATTTTCCAATGTTTGATACTAACTCTCTAAATGCTTCTTCTTTACTAAGATTAGGGTCAATATCTCCCACCATAGCTTCAGCTTTATTTAAGGTTGAAGAATCAATCTGTAATGTATATTTCATTTGGTCAATAGAAGGATTTTTAAAATCATCGATGGAACTGCCTTGACTTATGACCTCATAGAAATGTTGAGCCGTATTAACTTGAGGACAGATAATAATCATCAGAGGTGGAACCTCATAATTGTTTCCCTCAAAAATACTTTTTGAACTTTTCCATTGACTCGCTAAAGTTTCTAAAGCATCTTGTGCATGTTTAAATACAGATTCTGGCTTATATCCTCTTGCCTTGGGGTCTTTTTTCTTTATTTCTTCTTTAATATGTTTCCATAAGCGATAATATCGCGCAATTGTTTCGGGGGCGTTATCTTTTAAAGGATATCTTGGTATTTTTGTTATTCCACTCTCTATAGCATCTGCTAAACAAAAATCAGACACAATCCATGGAAATGAAGAGCCCTCATCGTGACCAGAAACTTTGTTATAATGTGGCGTAGCTGAAAGATCAATGCAAAAATTAATCCCAATCTGCAAATGTATACGATCTAGCCCTCCAATCCATACTGTGGCTTCTATTAATTCATCATTTAACTTTAAATACCCGCTAAAAATATCTTGACCTGAGTTATAATAATCAATAATTTTATCTCTAATTTCCTCTATTTTAGATTCCTCTAAAGCTTGAATTTTATCAGCAAGAATGTTTTCTGCTTTATCTTCAGAATTTTTTAGTTTGGGTATATAATTTTTTCCTTTATTAACAGCATTAATAATTTCTTCCAGTTCTGCAATTTTTTCATAGTCATAAATTATTTTTCGAAATAAGATTTCTTCGGATTTTGATAACTCTTCTATATTTTTCGCTAATTTTTGGTCTTTTTTAATACTTGAAGCTTTCAATTGTTTTAAATATTCTACTCCTTCATCCAATCCTTCTATCATACTTTTATAAAAAAAGATCTTCTCTTCTATCCTTTTCTTCTGAGTTTGATGCAAATTCTGTATTGCATCTGGCGAAATACGATATGCATGATGAGCTTCATCATTTAAAATAAAAAATCTTTTATTAGAATTAATATGATTAAATCCTTCTGATATCATTCTCTTTATAAAAGCTTTATCAGATTCTTTTCCTCTTTTTAGAACTGTTC
>SDBS01003622.1_pt1 | contig 15170 bp, 15 predicted proteins | sample 2277091 | NCBI WGS metagenome assembly SDBS01 (sample SAMN10404972, study PRJNA504765) | marine sediment metagenome | isolation source: marine sediment core GS10_PC15, 163 cmbsf | place: Arctic Ocean: Southern Knipovich Ridge | collected 2010 | reverse complement strand
ATTTTAACTCAACGTTAATAACGAATCTAGCGTTTGCTAATTTTATTGGGTCTATGGCTCAGCCAGGTAGAGCACCGGACTCTTAATCCGGCTGTCGAGGGTTCGAATCCCTCTAGACCCGCTAAGGCTAAATACATGTCTCTTAAAATCATTAATCTTTGAATTAATTTCAAAAAATTGATTTTAGTGATTAGAAAGAATTAAGAAGTTTCCAAGTATTTATTTTAATTATTGATTCGTGTTTACACAAAACAAAGACATATTTCAAAAATACACAATTTTCTTAATTCTATTAATCTGGAACATGAAATTTACACAACTAAAGACGATCCACCTATCAAACTATTTGATCTTGGAGTATCATATTGTTATCCAAGAAAAATAACTGAACCGTTATTATCAACTCCAAAAAAAGGATTTGTAAACTATCATCCAGGACCACTACCAAAATACAAAGGTCCAACCGAACTTGATAAAGCCATCAAAAATAAGGAAATTCATTGGGGAGTGACAGTTCATCAAATGGATGAAAATTACGATACTGGACCTATCATTAAAGTAAAAAAATTTGATTTACATGAACCACCCACAATGGCACAAGAATTAGGTGCTTTATCTCATTATTTTTTATTTAATCTCTTCAAAGAAACAATTAAGGATATTTACAGTGGTAAAGCTTCTCCGAACTCTCAAGATAATTTCGAATGAGAATTTAACACAAATTAAAGATTAGTAAAATAACTGTTTGTTGATTAATCTCTCATTCAGCTTAATGGTCTCAAGATAACGTACAATTTTTTTTGATGCATTTCCATCACCATAAATTCTTTCATTTTTGATTTTCTTTGGCTTTTTTCTTATTGCTCTCACAATTGCACGATAAATCATGATTTGCGAATTATTTACTACATCGACTACATTTTTACCTCTCTCCCTATTTTTTTGTCGAATACCTATGTTGACAACAGGAATATCGAAATAACTTGCTTCGATTAAACCACTGCTTGAATTACCAACTAATACTGCACAATTCTTAAGCATTCCAAGGTAATCAGAACGAGGAAGATTTTCATAAACTTTGATAAATGGAAATTTTTTTGAAAAAATTCTTAATTCTTTAAAAATAGAGCGATGACCTGCATCAGAATTTGGACATATTGCAATAGTTTTACACTTTGTTTTTACAATCGCGATTAATGTATTTCTTATTTGTTTTTTTGATTGATTTTCTTGTGTCGTAACAGGATGTTGCACCAATAAAATTTCTTTTCCATTAAATTTTATACCATATTTTTTTCCTAATTCTATCTTTTTTGTAATATGTTTTTGTAATATTTCATCTATGCTAGGAGAACCAGTAAAGAAAACATATTTTGGATTTTCACCCATTTTTATTATCCTATCTTTACTTTTTTTAGTAGCTGCAAAATGAATATTCGAAATTTTTGTAATGGCATGTCTATTATATTCATCAATTCCGCCTGAAACATCCCCTCCATGAATATGCGCATTTGGAATATTCATATGTGATGCAGATAAAGCAGACGCCAACATTTCATCACGATCACCTAAAACTAGATTGATATCAGGCTGAATTTTTTTAAAAATTTTTGAAAATGAAATAATTCCTTTTCCTAAAACTTTTGACATTGCATATGTTGAACCTTCTTCTGGAATCATATCTATTTTAGCTTTAATTTTAAATCCATCTTTTTTTATTTCATTTATTGTTAGTCCATGTTTTTTTGAAAGATGCATTCCGGTAACAAGCAAGTACGGTTCCAGTTTCTTATTTTTTAAAATTCCTTTTAAAATTGGTTTTAGAAAACCATAATCCGCCCTAGTTCCAGTTGTAACTGCAATTTTTCGTTTCATATTTTCTACCATTTGTTAAAATTCTTCTCAATTTGTAAATTTCTTTATCAATTAAAATTAAGTACTAGTATCTGTAAAACTGAAATGATCAATTTTGACCTTTATTGTATCTGAAATTGGAGTTAATTGGGATGGAAATTTTGATCTTGCAAAAGAAATGATGCAAAAATCAAAGGAAGTGGGATGTGATGCTGTAAAATTTCAAGCATTTCAAAAAGAAATTATTAAAGACCATCCAGAAAAAGATCGACTTCTAAAATCTGCAGTATCAAAAGAAAATGTCAATCAAATTAATGAATTAGCCAAGTCGGTTGGAATTGAATGGTTTTGTACACCTATGTATCCTGATGCTGTAGATTTTCTTGAACCTTTCGTAAAAAAATTCAAAATTAGAGAGCTGGATGGAAGGGCTCTTTTACAAAATACTGTTACGCCTCTAGTGGAAAAAATTCTCAATCTTAATAGAGAGACAATAATTAGTTCTCAAACTCCTCCAACAAATTCCAAATATTATGACAATCCAAAAATTAAATGGTTATACTGTGTCCCAAAATACCCTTGTTCCTTAGAAGACATAAATTTTGAGAAACTAGATGAATTTGATGGTTATTCAAACCATTATCCTGACATTATTGCACCACTTTCAGCTGCAATTTTAGGTTCAAAAATAATCGAAATCCACATAACATCAGATAAGACCAAAAATTTTGTTGATAACAATGTGAGTTTTGATTATAATCAATTAAAAAAATTAGTAGAGTTGATTAATGATTCAGAAAAAATCAGACACTAAAAACTACGTTTTGAATGACTCAATTTTAACAGTGTATTTTTAAAACCAAAAAAATTGAAACTATGTTAATTGAAATCAAAAAAAATAACAAAAAAACAATCATCCGTGCTTGAAAAGGAGTTAAAAAACAAAACAGTCTTGATTACTGGTGGTGGAGGAAGTATTGGTTCTTTCCTTGCAAAAAAAATCCTCAAATTTCCTGTTAAAAGTGTTAGAGCTCTCGATGTAGATGAATATTCATTGTTTAAATTGAAAAGATCAACTAATGATCCTAGACTTAGATTCCTTTTGGGAAGTATCTTAGATAAAGACAGAGTGGAAATGGCGAGTAGTGGAGTTGATTTAATTTTTCACACTGCAGCAATAAAAAACATTGAAATTTCTGAATTTAATCCAATTGAAACTATTGATACTAATATCAATGGAACTGTCAATCTGATAAAATCTGCAATTAAAAATAAACCACAAAAATTTATTAATATTAGTACGGATAAAGCTGCTGAACCATCAACACTTTATGGAACCACAAAATTGCTAAGTGAAAAATTGACAAGTTGGGCAGGTTCTCACATTGAAACTACTAAATTTGCTTCAGTTAGATTTGGAAATGTATTTGAAACGAAAGGAAATGTATTTGAACTATGGAATGAACAACACCAAAACAATCAGCCTTTAACATTAACTGATCCTTCTATGAAGCGATACTTTTTTCATATCGATGAAGCTACAAATTTTATCTTGAAATGTCTACTCTTAATGAAAAGTGGTGAAGTTTTTGTTCCTAAAATGGAATTATTCCAACTAAAAAAACTGGCTTCAAAAATTTCTACAAAACATAAAATTATAGGCTTAAGACAAGGTGAAAAACTCGATGAAATTCTAATTACTGAGTCAGAGAAAGAGCGTGCACAAGAAAAAAAAGATCTTTGGGTAATTCGACATTATTAGTTAATCCAATTAAGTAATATAGAAAAAAATTTAAAAATTTAATTTAGTGTTTTTTCATTAGTAACTCTGCTATTTTAAAGTCAAACATAGTATCTAAATCAACAGATCTTTCTTCTGGCATTATATGTGCTCTGATATTTTTGCCAAAAATTGTATTATGTTTCATTATCATTTTTTTACTAGTGACGTATACTGCTCCATTAACTTGATAGAATTTTTGGTCATCTTGTCTTCTATGGACAGTCTTTGGTTTTTTAATAATATTATTTGCTTTATCACCACTTAATTTGAACACCCAATAAGGAAGAATATGGACACTAGTCATACTAATTACTGAATCACACTTTAAACGAAGAAATTTTTTGATTGCTCCATCAATATCTATATCTCTTCGAAGGGGGGAAGTAGGTTGAAGTAATACTATAATATCTGGAGAAAACTTTTTTGATTTTTCCAAATTGATAATTGTGTGTTTAATTACTGAGATAGAAGGAGAACTATCAGCAGCTAATTTTCTGGGACGTTTAATGACTTCAATACCATACTTTTCAGCAACTGAAGCAATTCTTTTATCATCAGTTGAAACTACTATACGATCTAATAATTTTGATTTTTTTGCTTCTTTGATTGTATAGAATATCAAAGGTTTCCCATTTAGTTTTTTGATATTTTTACCAGGAATGCCTTTTGAACCACCTCTAGCAGGAATAACAGCTAAAATTTTTATTTTTTTTTTTCATATAAACAAAAAGTAATTACATTTGATCAGGAGTTTCACCAGAAGACTTTGAGTGAGGAATATAACATCTATTACAAATATCTATATCCTGATATCTTCCATCTACATGCGCCTTTCGTAATTTATTCAATTTATCGCTATGCCAAATTTCTTTTACTGTTGAATCGTGAATATCGCCAAGAGTAAAACTTCTTGTATCATCAACACAACAAGGAGTGCATATCCCATTATACATGATAAATAATCTTTGATATGGCTGTGCACAAACAAAATTAGGATTATATTCTTCATACACTCCACGACCAGAAGAATGATTTACCCATTCATCAAAACCAACAATTCCCGTTATTGGTAGCCAAAATTTAGTATAAGCATCGATTTCTTCTTGTGGTGTTCCAGGTAAAATAACCATTGAAGTTCTTGTTTGAACATGTTTAAAGCCACCCTCATTTTTTATTCTACAGAAATTTTTAATGTTCTCTACAACTTGATGATATTCAGCACCAACTCTTATTTTATTGAATTTTTCTGGGATAATTGAATCAACAGAAAAAAAGATATCATCAATTCCTGCATCAAGTATTTTGTGAGACATTTCTTCGTCTAGATAAGTAGCATTTGTATTGAACATAGTATCCATAATTCCACGGTCCTTTGCATATTTTATTCGTTCAACAATGTGAGAATCAGCTAAAGGTTCCCCCAGATATTGGAATTTTATTGAGCAAAGACCGTTTTCTGCACCTTCATCAACAATTTTTTTATACAGATCCATTGGAAGTTCTGCATCATTTTCAGGCAAATATCCTATACCTTTCTTCATTTGAATTGTTCTTGGACACATCACACATTCAAGGTTACAATAGCTAGTAGTTTCTATATCCAAATTAAGAGGAAAATCACTAAGATATGTATTCTTTGGATATTCTGACCAATTTTTTCTATATTCCCAGTATTCCTTTGATCTAAGTTTTGGCCATTCTATATCTTTAGAGCGAACTTCTCTATACGTAGCATTTGGTTTTATGTCCTTTTGAGCTTGAACCATAATGAAAAAAAACAAAAAGAGTATTTAATGTTTAGTGATCAATTTTTACACACTTGACACGGTTTTAACTTATTTTGCTTTATCAGTCCATAATTTCAAAAAATTCAGAAATAGAATCAGTAAGATATTCTTTTTCTTCTGAAGTCATATTTGGATATAATGGAAGGGTTAAAACTTGTTCTGAAATCATTTCTGTTACAGGTAACAAATCTTTTTTAGTAGCAAAATTTTCTTTATAAAACTGTGTTAAGTGTATAGGATTGAAATAAACTTTTGAAAAAATTTTTTTCTTTAGTAAAAAATTATGTAAATCATCACGAATTTTTTTGTTTGAAAATTTAATCGTGTACATTTGAAAAATATGTTTGTAACCTTTTGGTATATTAGGTGTCTTTATTTGAGAGTGTTTTGATATTCTTGATGTAAGGTATTGGGCATTTTCTTGTCGCATTTTAATTATTTTATCAAGTTTGCTCATTTGAGAAATTCCCAGGGCAGCTGTCATTGTAGACATGCGCCAATTGTATCCTAAACCTGTATAATTCGGCTCCTCTGGATTACTAAAATAATTTGTTACATCAACTCGTCCATGAGATCTAATCAATTTTATTCTCTCGTAGATTTTTTTTGAATTTGTAACAACTGCACCTCCTTCTCCAGTGGTAAGAACTTTATTTCCACAAAAACTAAAAATTGATGAGTCTGCAATTGAGCCAGTTTTTTTACCATCAATTGAAGAGCCTAAAGATTCTGCTGCATCCTCAATTAATACCAGATTGTTTTCTTCTGTTACTTTTTGAATATCAAAAATCTTACAAGGTAATCCTCCGTAATCCATAGGAACTACAGCAGATGTTTTTGAAGAAATGTTTTTTTTGATAGATTCTGGGTTAAGGCCAAATGTAGTTTCTTCAATGTCTGCAAAAACCGGCTTTGCATCTACGAAGAGAACAGAATTTGCAGTTGAAATAAAAGAAAATGAAGGAACAATGATTTCGTTTTTAGTGCCTAAATCATATGCTAGAAAGGTTGCATGTAGTGCAGAAGTACCCGAATTTAGAGTGATACAATAATTCACCCCCACATAATTTTTAATCAAGTTTTCAAATTCCTCAATTTCGGGTCCTAATGCCCAATGAGAACCCCGTCTAATTATTTTTGTAATTAAATTAAGATCTTCATCATCTGTATATATTTTGTAAAGGGGTATTTTCCAACCAGTGTTTGATTCCAAGTTAATAATTATGATAATTAATTATGGCTATAAAAATGAAAAAATCATTTTACATTTAATAACTATCTCCTTGGCAAGCACTCTACTTAAATTCTGAATAAAAGTACATATCATATAACGGTTTTTTTCCTCATTATATCAAAAATTCTTTTTGTGGCAAATCCATCGTTATAAAAATTATAATCATCGATTATTTTTTTCCTTCCTATTTTAAAATCATCCAGATGTTTATCTTCTTTTAAAATTTCTAAAATTATTTTTTCCAATTTATCATAATTTTCAATATAAATTGAGGCACCAAATTTATCAAATCGAATTACATCTTTCCATTTTTCACCAATAAGATTAACGGTTAGTAATGGTTTTTCTAAAAGTACTGCTTGAATTCCAACATTAGAATAATCACTTATTACCAAATCAGCTGCTGCAATAAGTGAATCAATATCTAATTCATAAGAAATTAAAAATTTATTATTAATACAAGAGCCTGAAATTTTTTTTATCATATTTTCACTAAATGCATTCATCCATCTTTTGTAAGTAGGATGTATTTTTATTACAACTTCAAGATTGTTCATATTACAAAATTTTATTAATTTACTCATCCATTCCTCATCACCACTTTTCCATCTGTTCATTGCGATAACGAGAAGCTTCTTGTTTTTATCTATACGATATTTATGTTCAAGGACTTCTCTTTGTTCATAAATTTTAATTTCCTTATATTGATCGTATCTTGGATTCCCTGTTAAAAGAATTTGATCATCAGTATATCCAACAGAATGTAATACTTTTATGCCTTGATTTCCATAAATACAGATTTTTTCTGATTTATACCTAGGCCAATGTGGTTTAATTATAACTGATGGAATGTAATAGCTAGTAATTTTTTTCTTGTTAGTAACACTCAAAACTGAATTGATATTTCGTGTTCCATCTTCTGAAACTATTACAGAATTAGTATCATATTTTGAAAAAATATAATCACAAATTACTATTATTGCAATAGAAGTAACAAGTTCATTAATAATATATTTTATAAACAATTTATTATTAAAAATTGGAAGATGAGATTTTAAAATTTCATTTTCTATATTATTTATCAGTTCCCTAATTTCTTTTTCTTTCTTTAAAATTTCTGATAACAAAACTACCTCTTCAAAAAAATTTAAAAAATAAAATTTTTGTTTTTGTAAAAAAGAAGCCGTAACGAAATCAAATACAATTAAATGAAATGGAATTTTTTGTTCTTCAAAGTATTGCAATAATGGATAAGTACTAGATAATAGATCATCACGCCAACTATATAAGATAAAAAAATCTTTGACGGGATTTTTAAGATTATAATTAATTTTCGTGTCAATTTTTTCTAAAATCTTCTTTGTCGGTTTTAATTGAAGAAATGTAAGAAGTTTAATTGTTATTATTTTTGTAAAAAAAAGAAGAAGATTGAATCCTTCATTATTTTTTGAGGTATTAGGTTTTTTTAAATGATTTTTGGTTGATGATCCAGTAAAACCAATTTTTTTTTCCATAGATAGTAAATTAAGTTTAAACCGTAAATTACGAAACTTTTGTAGAATTGATAATTGTTCTGGTTTTTTTGTTATAGAAAATTTAATGATCTTATTTTTTTCTATTTTGTAAATTATCTGTTCACAATTATAGCCAAGTGATTTTGCAGTATCTATGAGCCAATAATATGAAAATTGATATCCTTGAAAAATAAAAATAATGTTCTCTTTCGTTTCAAGGCTTTTTTTGGCTAATTCATGTAAGTTAATTTCTTTCAAAATTTGGTTTTCTATAGGAGTGATTATATTGTAGCCTCTAAAGGTAAAATTACTAATCGTTTTAGTGTTTTTTTTCATAATATCATACGAGTTTTTAGCTATTTTGTAATATTCATCACTATTTTGTGGGATTAGTTCCTCTAGGGAGTTTGTGACAATCTTCTGCTCTTTTAAGTATTCATTTAGGAGAAAATTATTAGTTATAATTCGAAAATTTGAGTCAGTTTTTTTTAAATATTTTTTTATATCAACCCAATCTTCATCTTTATAAAAAAAAATAATTTTGCAGAACATGTTTTTATTTAATTAATTCCTTCAATATTTTTTCTGGATTCTCTTCTGGAATATTATAATATTTTTTTATAAAATGTTTACCATTAGTTTGCAGTTTTTTAACTAATTCTTGGTTTGAAAATATATCAAGTATTGTTTTATCTAGTTTTTCTAATTCTGAATAACAAACAGCATTAAAATTATCATATGGCATAGAAAATTTTACATCATTAAATTTTACCTGAATTACAGGCTTGTCAAAACATAAAGCATCAATGATAGTAGTGGAAAAAGTAGAAATTATTACAGAAGAAATAAAAATTAACTCTAATAAATCACCGTGAATAATTTTTACATTCGAACTACTTTGATTTTTTAATATTTTTTTATAAATTCTAACATCATCTCGTGGATGAGGTTTTACAATTATAATAAATTCTTCGTTATTTGAAAATTCTTTTAATAATTTTTTTAATATTTGAGTATTATAATTTGATTCGAATCCTTTTTCATAATAACTTTGAAATCCCGGTGGAGTGAATAAAATTATTTTTTTGTCTTTAGGAATTTCAAATTTTTGATAAAAATCTTTCTTGGAGAAATTATTTTTTATTTGTTCAATATTAAAAAATATTGGATTACCAAAAACAATTATGTTTTCTGAAGGATAATCTTTTTTTTGTAAAATTTCTTTTGGAATTTCTCCAAAAACTAAAAGTTTATCTGGAATTAAGAAGCCATATGGATTTTCTTTTGATATGAATGATTTATGAGAATAATTAGTGTGATAATCATGAATTAATCCATGTTGAATTCCAATTGTTTTCACTTTTTTTGTTTTCGCAGCAGCTATGAATGATAATGCCAAAGGGCCAGTTTCGTACGACAAAAAAATAACTAATGGTTTTTTGTTCTCAAAGGTTTCTTTTAATGAATCCATTAACTTTAACCAATATGGAAAATATGGTTCAAAAGTCATTTTTTCAAAAGTTTCTTGCATTTCTTCCCAAAATTATATACCATTCCATTCAAATAATGACCTTAAATCATTTGAAATTATTAAATCTCCATAATTTTTTAGAAATTTTTTATGATTCTTACGAAGTTTGTTTGAAAATAAAATTTCGGCTGGTACACACGTCAAATTTGACTCCAATCTTTCTTCTAGAACAGTATCGTCTGTTCTTAATTCGCTGAATAGATCAATAATTATCGCTTGGCCTCTTCTATTACTAATATCTAAAATTGAGTCTATTAGAAATTCTCCTTTTTTTGATGTATCAGAACTAAAATCAAATTCTTCTCTATGAAAAACTTGTGGTAGTGGAACAATAATTTTATCTTCAAAATCAGGTAATGAAATGTTTTTTTTATGAAAAATTTTGATTCTGCGATTAATTTTTCTAATCGTTAAAAAATCGGTTATAGTTTTTTTGAAAATTTTTTTGATATAACGTTTTAAAATAAATTTAAAAAACATTAGTTTATTATATTTCAATTTAATTTGTTTTTTTATACAAATATGTTTTAAAATAAAAAAATTATTAAAATTATTTTCAATATATATACTGGAAGGGCTCATTACAGAAATATAATCCAAAAAATTTTTTAAAAAAGTTATAGATCTGTGATATTGTTCAAAAATTTGTGGATAACTAAACCACCATAAAGAAGTTTGATCGTAGGAAAATAATTCAGGAGGAGTTTTGCCTAAAATGTTTGTGTTTTCAATTTTTTCTAATTCTTGTAATGTAAAAGCTGTATCCTTTGAATTTACCCTTGGTGTTTGAAAATTTATGGGATTAACAAAAACATAGTTACCTTTCTTGTAAGTTTTAGAACCTAGTATAATTTTTAGAGAATTTTTACTCATTTTGAATTCTTGGGTTTATTTTTAATATTTACTTTCATTAATTTAATTTTATTTGCTGCTTCGTGAAGTTAATTCGGTTATGATTGCTTTAAAAAGACTTCTAGTTCGTTTATCAATAAAATATGTAATCAAAAGGTAGGATGCAGCACATATAACAAATTCTATTATAACTCCTGGTAAAAATTTGTAAATACTAATTTCATAATTTATAATCCATTCAGAGGTAGTCAGATATATAACAATCATAATTAAAGCAGCGCCGATATATTTTGCAATAGTAGTGAATGGAAAAGAAATCTTTACGTGTTTTTTAACTAGAATCCATGAATAGATAAAAAAAGGAATCTCAAAGGCCAAAGACAAAGAGGCCCACCAACTAACTAAATCTAATCCTTCAACATCATATGATGTAAGAATTAAGATTACTACGACAAAAGTTACAAGATAAGATGTGAAATGAATAGCACGAATAGTGGGGATTTGAAATAATTTGCTTTTAATGAGCATAGAAAACTTTGGTTTGTGTTCAACGTCTACATTTTCTAGTCCTAAAAGTACCCCATAGAACACTTCTGTAATGATATAGAAAAATTGTCTAAAACCAAGTAAAATTACTATAATCCACGCTTCCTGATATTCTGGATTTAAAGCAAACAATCCAGGTTTTGAAAAAATAATTATTATCCCTAGTAGAGGTATAGCGAAAAAAAGAAGTCTGACTAACGTATCGATAATATAATTTGGACTACCTTTTGCTAATAATTTAGGATATAATGCCTGAGATATTCCAGCTGCATGTGTCATAATTCCGGCTATTGCAAATGAGACGCTGTAAAATGCTACGCTTACTAATGAACCTGCTAATATAGAAAAGAGAACAATTTCGGCAGCAAGAATATGTGTAGAAAAATATGCATATAGTGGAAGCCATGATAGTCTGAACCATCTTTTAATTACTTCAACACTTAATTTTTCTTTGATCTTCTCTCTTGCAAAATAAATTTGTCCAGCAATCTTAGTAATGTAAGCTATAACTAATGCTGTTATAGCTCCTATAACACCTAGATCAAAAATTACTACAAGAAGTAGTGCTGCAGGGATTTTTATAATTTCTAAAATTAAATTTCCATAGCTTTTAGCTTGTGGCTTATGACCCATATTAATAGAATTCAAAGTTTGACTAACCAAATAACATGGTAGTAAAAGAGAGCCAAACCATAACAGATCTAAATTAGCATCACTATAATTGTGAACAGCGTAAGATAAAGCAAAATAAATTGGTATTACTCCAATAGATAAAACAGCACTTGAAGTAATTGATGTTTTACCAACATTTTCACCTCTAGCTATCTGTCTCGTAGTCCAAAAAGAAATTGTTCGCTCCGATATGAGAAAATAAGAAACCATTCCTCCTATTACAGACCATGTACCAAATTCTTCAGGAGATAAACTTCTAGTAATAAAAAGAACAAACACGAGACCTGTAAATACAGTCAGCATTCCTATAGCAAAAGCGATTAAGCCAGAATAGGTTACTCTAATGTCACTCAATTATCTATACCGGCATAGTATTCATATATAAAAAAACAGAGAGAGGTTATTTGTCAAAGAACTAATGAGAAAGCATGCACAATATCCTTTTGAAATATTTTCCTTTTTCATTAGCTAAGGAATTGAACTGACTTCTGACAATCTTATCTTATTATTCGTTGAATTAGAATCGAATATCAATTTCTAACTGTATCATGCACGATTCAAATATTTCCATGCAGTAATGTTAGAACCATAGTCATCTTTTTTTCCTAAAGTTTCCGTTTTATACCCATATTTCTCAAGCATGGGAGGATAAATTATTGTTTGATGAATTTCATATGGGTTACCATACTTATCATGTTGAGGGTAACTTCCCCAGGGCGTTCCAATAACAATAAGATGTTTTGTTATAGATTCTAATTTTTTTAGAGTTGGTTCCATGTCTTTTTCTGGAAGGTGCTCAATTCCATGCCAAAAAAATACTACATCAAAATCATCAATTTGAAAATTTTCAATATTCCTAACATCTCCCTCTATCACATTAAAACCACTTTTAGACTCTAAACCCATTTTTTCTCTTAAGAATTGAACATTTTCACGAAAGGCTTCAATGATAACAATTCTATCATAACCTGATTCTTCAAAATCTTTTAAAAATTGTTGACGTGTTGGATTGGCTCCAACATATAAAACACTCTTGTATTTTCCAGAAAATAAGTCTGGCATATATTTTCTAACATATTTTTGACGTTCTTCAAAAATGGGATCCCTTCCAAGATATTTTCTCATAAATCTTTTAATAAGATTCATAATTTTGATTGAATTTTTTTGAATTTAAAGTATCACTAAGTTATTCTGAATTATCAAGAAAATAAAAATTGATTTCAAATTATTTTGAATGTCTTAACACCTTAAAAAATCTTTTAATTACATTTGATTTGAGAACATTTTGTTGAGTTTTTCTTACATATTCTCGCAATTCAGGTTCATACAAATCATCATAATCAGAAAGAAAACCACGAACCATGTGATATGAGCCACTTGGGTGTTTTAAGAAAAACAGTAGGGCCTTTCCAAAGGTATACGAACCAGTATATCCTAATGCCTTCAATGCTAAACCATAATAAAAATATCTTGAAGAATCAAACTTTGTTCCAGTTTTTCTTTGAGTCTGAAATACAATATCTGAATAGCTTCTAACTTCATATCCCATACTCTGAGCTTTTAATACCAAGTATCCTTCCCAACCATAATTTTCAGGATACAAAAATCCTAACTTTCTCCAAAAATCACACCTTACAATTCTTCCTCCACCTCTTGGCTCAATTGAAAATTCTTCTTTTATTATTCCAGATGCTATAACAATCTTTGACTCTTTCTTCATTCTACCAATTATATCCGCAATGTAATTTTTTGGAAGAAGAATATCTGCACCCATCATACATACAAATTCACAATCTTTGTCAGAATGTAATTCATTCAATCCATCATTAATCGTCCTTACTAATTCTTTTCTAGCAAGATAATTTTCTTTTCTTTTTTCTTTATTAATTACTTCTACTTGTGAAAAACTTGAAGCAATTTCTCCAGTTCTATCTGTTGATCCATCATTGATTATTATTATTCGATAAGGTAGTAATTCTTGAGATAAAATTGCAGAAATTGTTTTTGAAAGAACTTTTTCCTCATTCCGTGCATTTAAAACGACAGCTACTTTTGCAATAATATCAGTTACCACTAAATTTTTTTATTTACACATCTTTTAAGGACTTATACTTAAGCAATTCTTAGCAATTACTTAACATACTATAAAGTGGAAACGAAAATAGGATTATACCATAAAACTCAATGGTTACATTTGCAAGGAACCATTTTTGTATCAAATGTACAGTCATGAGGACCCTCTGATTTGCCATCTACTGGGATCTCTTTCATACATTCATCATGCCTACCTTTTTTACAAAACCAACAAATTTCTTGTGAATTGCCAGTTGAACAGGATTCCATTTACCATTCTCTTTATTGATTTAGGTGTAAAAAACTTACACTAAATGTATGTTAGCCAAGGAAGGAATCTTTCATCTCTACCCATTGCAACATTTGTAAAGGATTTTTGCAATGATTTAGTAATTTTACCAATTTTTCCGTTTCCTATTTTTGCATTATCTATTAGAGTTACTGATTTTACCTCTGCTGCGGTTCCTGTCATAAACACTTCATCCGCGGAGTACAAATCATCTATTTCCAAATCAGATTCAATTACATATTCACCATTTTCGTCAATTATCTGAATTACACTGTCTCTGGTGATGCCTTCTAAAGCACCTGTCGATAGAGGAGGAGTCAAAATTTGATTATCTTTGACAATGAAAATATTTTCTGCACTCCCTTCAGCAACTTTTCCATCAAAATTTAGCATGATTGCTTCATCGTATCCATTTTTTAAAGCTTCAACACGAGCTAATGCTGCATTTGAATAATTTGCAGCAGCCTTTGCTTTCATTGGCTGCGATCTTGAATCAATTCTAATCCAGCTTGAAATTTTACATCTTGCTCCAGAAAATTTTCCTGCTTTGGATTCACCCATCTTCCACTCCCAACATGCAATGGCAACATCTATGTTATTTAGAGGAGGAGTTAACCCCACTGCTCCATATCCACAGTAAGCAATTGGTCTAATGTAACATTCTTTGAGTTTGCTCGTCTTTACAGTCTTGATTACTGCATCTGAAATTTGTTTTTTTGAATATTTCATTTTCATTGAATACAATTTTGCAGATCTAAAGAATCTATCAACGTGCTCTGGTAATCTAAAAATTGCAGAACCATCTTCAGTATTGTAACATCTTATTCCTTCAAACACAGCTGTTGAATAATGCAGAGCATGGGTAAGGACATGCACTTTTGCGTCCTTAAAGGGAACAAGTTTGCCATTCATCCAAATCTTTCCAACTTCTTTCATAGGAGAATGAAAAAAATCATTGTAATTTAAAGAATTGTCTTAGTTCCAGCCTTACACTTTTAGAAACTAAATATTCTCAAAAAATCAATAGTAAACATG
>SDBS01003621.1_pt1 | contig 15172 bp, 12 predicted proteins | sample 2277091 | NCBI WGS metagenome assembly SDBS01 (sample SAMN10404972, study PRJNA504765) | marine sediment metagenome | isolation source: marine sediment core GS10_PC15, 163 cmbsf | place: Arctic Ocean: Southern Knipovich Ridge | collected 2010 | reverse complement strand
GGAGTTGTGAGTATTACTACTTTTACTTTTTCATACTCGGATCAAGAAAAAACGGCAATTTTTGCACAAGGAAATAAAGAAGGAGTGCAACTAATTGACGAGCAACAAATACTGGAGGTCGATAGCAATGCTACTCCAATTATCTGTGATGAAGATGATGAAGAAGTATGTGAATATATCGAACAACAATCCAAAGAATCGAGCATGAAGATATGGTTTTACGATCTGGGTATTATTTTATTTCTTAGGCTTATTGAGCTGAAAGAATGTTTAGACCAATGCAAAGGAACTCTTGATGCATGGGTAAAAAAGTTGGTATGTCCCGCTAAAAAGACCTTATTGAATTAAAAAAATTGTCTTATCATGTCAAATGAAAATCAAAAGCATATCTTTGCGTTTTATGTTGAACAACTTTCTTTATTAGTAGCGGCAAAAACAGGTGGCGATGTTGTAATACTCGAAGATAAAAGAGTTTGTCACCGTATTATGCAGGTACTCCGTCTGCAGTCTGGCGATGTCTGTATATTATTTGATTCAACTATACATGTTCGTTTTTTGATTCAAGAATTAGCAGGCAAAAAAAACATTTCCGGTATTATGGAAGAAAAAAAGTATAATACTATTTTGCAGCCGCATATTATGGTTTTATTACCGCTGTTAAAACGGGATGACCTTGATACGGTATTATATTCGTTGGTTGAAATGGGAGTCAATACCATACAATTGATGGTTACTAAGAAAGTGCAACGAAAGTGGGGAAAAGAAAAAGAGTATGATCGGTTACAGCGGGTGATGGTTGCAGCGGCAGAACAATCAAAAAATTTTGCTCTCCCCCTCTTGTATTCACCGCAGTCATTTGAACAGCTCTTAACAACAATACCGCCATCAACAATCAAAATATATTTTGATCCAGCGGGTGAACCGTTATTGTCTCTCATTGATAAAATAAAAAAATGTTCTTTTACATCGGTTATGTTGATGGTCGGTCCCGAGGGAGATCTTACTGAACAAGAAAAAGAACAACTAAGAGAGACAACATTTCTTTTTTGTGCACTTACGCCGACGGTATTGCGTTCATCGCAAGCGATAGCATTAGGCTCAGGCATTATTCGCTCAATTTTATGATATAGTTACTTCAACTGTATTCAAATAGAATTTTCAATTTTATTGATTTTAAAACTTTTTGATTATTACACTGTTGAAAGGAAAGCATAAAAATCACTATTATACTTTTTTGAAAAGTTATTAATATTTTTTAGTCATTTTTTATAAAAATAATTAGGGGAGTAATGAAGGGTAAACAATCTGAAGGGCGATTGTTGTCAGTCTTAATAATTTTCAGTATAAGTATAGGAATTCTTCATGGACGAAAAAAGTCCAAAATAGAGGCGGCACAGTTTGACATAGTTGATAATTTTGCTGAGCTTGGCCCATTGTCTCTTGATCAAACCCTTGATTATTTACGTACATTAATTATTTCTCGCAATATACCATTGGTTGGGCAAGTAGTAGCACAATTTCCTGATAAAATAGCAAAAAATCTCCTCCAAAAAATTATAGAGAGTAAAGAGATACCATTAACTCCCCACGAAGCATTACAGCTTTTATTTAGTCTTGCGTATCATTTTTCAGAAAAAAAGACAATACAGTTTGGCTTGTTTGATTTGTTGTTTCTCTACCCAACGATGCAAGAAGAACCAGTATTGCTGATATTAGCTCGTAGTTCTTATCATGATATTATTCCGGAATTTATGCAGTGGATTAAAATACAGACAACCGTCATGCAAAATAAAGAGTTTTTAACAAAACTCATTAATCGCACGCTTGAGTATGCTGTCGACGATAACGATCTTGCATCACTTGAATTATTGGTAACGAAAAAGTTGCGCATAACACCGCAGCAAGCGACCCATTTATTATGGTATGCGGTAGATAGAAACAAAAACACCAACTTTGTTCCTTTTTTTGTACAACGTGGTGCTGATGTAAATTATGCTGATCCGCAAGGAAATAGTCTTTTAATACGAGCAGTAGAAAATAATAATGAAGCAATGGTACGTGCATTACTCGAAGCAGGGGCAATGGTTGATCTGGTTGCTAATCCTGCTGTTGGTACTGCATTACAAATTGCTATTGAACATGATTATCATGTAATTGCCTTATTATTGCGTGAATATGGCGCCCTTCAATAAACTATTATTGTTGTTGGCGTGGATGTTGTTTTAAATGCAATGGGAGTAATTGGTTCGTGATTCCTTCCTGTTTTTTCCATTTTTGTAGTCCCATGTGTGCAATTTGTTCTATCGAGCAATTATGTGCAAGAGGAGAAGGGATGTATGCTTGCTCATTAAACTGTGTCTCTATCTTGTCTTGGTAAAGCTTGGTTCCATTTCCTAAAAATCGGATGGATTGATCTGGTATAAGGGTGATCAGTTCGTGCAATAATTGATCTATTTTTTTATATCCCTTTGTTAGTGGCTTGCCTGGTTGTTGTAAAGCAAAATAAACATCAAAGTTGAAAGCATTAAGAAGAGCGATTGTATAAGGATAGGCAGTATCACTATATTGCATAATAAAGGCATCAAGACCATCAATACCAATAAGTGGTATATTTGTTGCAAAACTTATCCCATTAACGGAGGAAATAACAACCCGCAAAGTAGAAAAAGGCCCCGGTCCTTGATTGACGACCATACACGAAAATTCTTGTAATGATGTTTTATTATGCTTGAGAAGATCATACAATAATGGTATAAATTCTTTGCTTGCTTGTTGATTTTTTGTATAACGTTTGTCAATTAACGTGCTGTTATCAAATAGGCCCAATTCAAGGATTTGATAAGTATTTTGTATGCTAATAAATGTTGTCATTAGGTATCAATTGCGATTTTTACATTTTTGTTGCTGATAAAAAATGCTAAATGAGTCATATTCAATTGTTTTATCTTTCTTAACAGTAACTTTACCACAATTTAAACATTTCCAACCTTGAAAATTAAGAAAATGATCAAAAAAAGATTGTAATACTAACAATCCTCCGCATTTCTTACACTTCATACCACTCTCTCCTTATGCCACATATCCCTTAATAACAGGCTAAAGGATAGAGATAGTTTTTGTCAATAAAGGTACCTTTTTTAGCTCGTTGTTATATTGTTTCTTTTTGAAAATGGAGATGTTCAAGATAGCCAGTGAGTATGAATGCTGCGGCAATGGCATGCAAAAATCGTTTTTCTTCTTTCGTTTTTGTTTTTTTGAGTTTTTTAGCCTGTTTACTTGTTAACCGTTCGTCCCACCAAATCCAGTTAACCAGCCTGAATGATTGCTTGAGATCCGTTGCAATAGTTTTTATTTTTCTTGTTTGTTCACTTTCAGTTCCTCGTAATGTTTGTGGATAGCCAATAACAATAGTTTTGATTGGTTCTTGATCTATTGTTTCTTTAATAAATTCTTTCAGTTTTGCTGTTTCTATTGTTTTGTATGGCCGAGCAAACATGCAGAGTGCATCTGACAATGCACTCCCTGTCCAGCGGTCACCAATATCAAGTGCTAATATTTTCATAGTAATAGTAGTAATTTTATTATTTTTTTTAACTCTAGTATACTGCTGTTATTGATGTTGTAAACAATTGCATAAGTAAGGAATGGTCGTGGATATTTCATTCTATATAAAGATGATAAGTGATTGGGTAATCGGCTGGCCATTATTGATATATGTTGCAGGAGCAAGCGTTATTTTTACCATCGCGTTTAAAGGTATTCAATTTCGTTATTTTATTACTGCCTGGAAAACGATATTGTTTCCTCCTAAGCATACACCAATAAAGGTTGCGGGTGATATGACTCCTATGCAAGCATTCATTAATACGTTGAGTGCAAATTTAGGTAATGGTAGTATTGCGGGAATGGCCACTGCAATTTATGCCGGTGGTCCAGGATCAGCTTTTTGGGTAGTGATATTCGGCCTTCTTCTCATGGCAGTTCGTTTTGCTGAAGTATACACGAGCACCTTGTATGGTTCGTCTGCAACGAATCGTTCAACACTGGGTGGACCAATGCTCTATCTCAAGTATGTAATCGGTGGCGATCTACTTGCCTATTGTTATGCTGTTTTTTGTCTTTTATTTGGCTTAATTACCGGTAATGCAATGCAGGCTAACTCGATCCGGTTAAGTATTGGTACCACCTGGGGAGTGCCACCCCTCGTGAGTGCTATTATATTGTTAATTTTTGTTTTATATGTCGTATGTGGTGGTGCACCACGAATTATTAAGGTATCTGATCGTATTGTTCCCGTCAAAGTAGGGGTATTTTTTATTACATCATTTATTATTCTTATTTTCCATTATGCGACGTTATGGCCAGCGTTAACGCTTATTATAACGAGTGCATTTAAACCGCTCTCAGTAGCGGGTGGCGTTATCGGTTTTTCGGTACAACAAGCAATTAGTTATGGCTTGTTCCGTTCAATAGTAGCGACAGAATCTGGTTTGGGTACAGCGGCAATTTTATTTGGTTTTACTGGCAGTGATAAACCAATGAACAGTGGTTTAATGGGTATGATTAGTACTTTTGTCAGTACTATTGTTTGTTTTATTATTGCGTTGTGCATTGTGGCAAGCGGCGTATGGGATACTGGCTTGAATAGTACTGCACTGACTATTGCTGCATTTAATACCGTATTTGGTGCTTTTGGTGGCTGGATTGTCAGTTTTTTGTCCATCAGTTTTGGTATTGGCGTATTGGTAACTTATGCCTATATTGTTCGTGCTGCCTGGCTTTTTTTAACCAATGGGCGCTTTGAATTTATGTTTATGTTTTTGTATAGTTTCTTTTGTTTTGCTGGCGCATTGATGACGGTGGAAATTGTTTGGGATGTTATTAATATTGTTAATGCCGGTCTGTTATTGATTAATCTTTTTGGTTTACTTTATTTATTGCCACGTGTTCGGAAAGATGTCATTGCGCAGATGCGATAGATAATAGATGGCTATTCTTGATCAATTGCCATTACTATTTCCAGTCACTTGTCATACCGATCATGTTGATTCTGGTTCTACTTTTGTCGTTATTAACGGTTTTCATGAAAATGGTATGTGCTATCTACCAAAAGCGATTACGCGTGGCGCTTGCTGCATTGTTGTTCAAGATAATGCTATTATACCAGCTGCAAGTCTCAGCTTGATTAAAAAAACAGGGGTTACTGTTAAACGAGTAGCTGATACGCGATTAGTATTAGCACAATTAAGTGCACAAGCAGCAGGCTATCCGGCAAAGAAATTAAAAATTATTGGGGTCACGGGAACAAAAGGGAAGACAACGACGGTTTTTTTGTTGGCGCATGTTTTGCGTTATGCTGGTTATAAAACAGCACTACTCAGCACGGTAGACAATATAATTGGTAATCAAACATTTGTATCACCATTGACGACGCCACAACCAGACTATTTGCATCAGTTTTTTAAGCAAGCTCTTGCAGCAAATATGGAATACGTGGTGATGGAAGTTGCGGCGCAAGCACTCACCATGCATCGAATAGCTGGCATTCAACTTGATGGTCTTATTTTTACCAATTTTTCTCGGGAACATTTAGAATTTTATAAAACATTAGACGATTATTTTCATGCAAAATGTTTGTTATTCAAGCAAGTAAAACCGCAAGCGCCGATTATTATTAATGCCGATGATGATTATTGTAAAACATTGCAACATCAGATTGATGCGATCTGGTTTAGTATGAAAAAGGCAGCTATTAGTGGTAATTTAATTAATGATCCATTGAAACAGATTGATTTGCAAGTTAATTGGCAGTCAGCCACCTATAGATTTTCCTGTCCGCAGTTAATTGGTATGTTTAATGGCTACAATCTACTCGGTGTCGTTAGTATGGCATTGCAACTTGGTATTCCACCAAATATTATTGCGGCAGGATTACGTACATTTTCAGGGGTACCTGGCAGAATGGAACAATATATATTACCCAATGGTGCGACCGCGATTATTGATTATGCGCATAATCCAGCTTCTTATCAAGAAGTTCTTTCTTTGCTTCGTCAATTGACTCCTCACTTAATTGTTATTTTTGGTGCAGGTGGTAATCGTGATGTAACAAAACGGCCACTCATGGGCAAAATAGCAGTACAAATGACTGATGTGGTGGTTTTAACAGCAGACAATCCACGTACCGAAGATCCAAATCAAATTATTAATGATATTGTCCGTGACATTCCAGAAAACGTACGACATAAAGTATTACGGGAAATTGATCGAAAAAAAGCGATTCAGAAAGGGTATGCTTGTTCACGTAACAATAGCATTATCGCAATACTTGGCAAGGGTACCGATGAATATCAAATTATTGGAGACAAAAAAACATACTTTAGCGAAAAAGCTATTCTGCAACAACTGAGGTAGAAGATCAGCGCAGAAGTGCAGTTTTTAAGAGGTTTTCATTATTTTTGTTTCTATTTATAATTTAGCAAAAAAACAATATTTAAAATTTGACTAATTCAACTATTTAATTTAAAATCAAAATTAAGTTTTAATGTTATTTTATAATCATAATTGAATGGGGTTCTATGAAAATCTTATTAACCAAAATATTATTTATTTCGTTATTTTTGTCTGCAGGAGCACCAGCTATTATGCAAGCAGGCGAATCAAATTCAGTAGAGGCAGTAGCAGAGGTAGTTAATCCTTTGAAAAGGGCCAAGTTTTTTATAGAAAATAATGCGCCAAGAGCTTGGTCTTGTCTGAATAAAGGGGTTGACAATATAGATAACTTCTTAAAAGAGAGCCCTGAGAAAGCTGGTATTTATGCAGCAGGGACGGCAGTAGGTTGTTATTTAGCTTACAAGGCTTACCATTCAAAAACATTCAAACCAGTTAAAGAAAAAGTTGCTTGTATGTGGGATAACATAAAATATTTAAGTTACGCTCTATTGTTTACAAAAGGGGGAATAACTTTGGGGAAGACTTTCCTTACTTCTTCTGCGCTTAAGAATTATTTAAAAAACATGAGCAAAGGAAGGGCTTTAATACTAGAAGCCGTACTCAAGGGCATGGCAATAACTGGGGTAAGTTATTTAATAGAAATCCAGTCTTATATTTTAGGGAGGATGCCTCTTTTAAAGGGCATGAATAAAGATTGCATACATGCTATCTCTTCTGGCGGTACAGTTGCAGCAGTGATGAATGCTCTCAACTTAAAAATAGTAGACTAGCAAAAAGATGCATAACGGTTTAAAGTAACCAATTAAAGACGAGGGAACGAACCTTTCAAGGGCTGTGTTCCCTCGTTTACTTTTTAGACATTGTTGGATTTTCACTCATGTGTAGTGAAGCGGTACTCGCTTTACAAAACCGATTGGTCCGGTATAATCAAATTTTAATATTTACATTTAATATAAGAGCTTTTATGGAGTAATTGTTCATGACCCCGACCTATTATTTTCTTATTTTTGCCGGTGTTGCCGTTTTGGGTTTACTGGTAGTAGCAGGATTATTTTCAGTTATTCAGAAACTGCAGGTTGATCACGACAAAGCAGCACATATAGCGCGCGCTATTTATCGTGGATCAATGACTTTTTTACGGGAAGAATATAAAATTATCGCCATTGTTGTATTAATCATTGCTGGATTATTAGCAATTGTTACGAAAAGTCTGCTGGTAGCACTATTGTTTGCTTGTGGATCACTTTCGTCAATGATTACTGGACTTATTGGCATACGTGCAGCGACGCTTGCTAATGTGCGGACTACCATGGCAGCAAAAGAGAAAGGGGAACGGGCAGCGTTTCAGGTTGCGTTTCTTGGTGGTGGTGTCATGGGTTTTGCCGTTGCAAGTTTTGGATTACTTGGTTTGGGTATTATTTTTTATTTTTTCCATGCACATTCTGATTTTGTTATCTTGCTTACCAGTTTTGGTTTTGGTGCAAGTTTAGTTGCATTTTTTGCTCGTATTGGTGGTGGTATTTATACCAAAGCGGCTGACGTTGGTGCTGATTTAGTCGGAAAACTGGAAGCAGGTATTCCGGAAGATGATCCACGCAATCCAGCAGTAATTGCTGACAATGTTGGTGATTGTGTTGGTGATATTGCTGGCATGGGTGCTGATATTTATGAATCATATATTGGCGCGTTGGTATCTGCCACTATTTTAGCAGGTAACGCATTTGGTGCGAACCTTGGTTATATTACGTTACCGCTGATGCTTGCAGCAATGGGATTGATCAGTTCATTTATTGGTCTGCTATTAAATATTGTTTTTACCGGTGAACCAGCAGCAATGTTGCGTAATGCGACTTATGTAGCAATTGGTGCATTTCTTGCCATGACATATACCTATCTTACCTGGGCTACTCTTGCGGGTAATTTATTTATACCCATTATTCTTGGTTGTGTATCTGGCGTGGTTATTGGGTTGATTACTGAACATTATACGGGGGGCAAGCCGGTTAAAGAAATAGCAGAAAGTGCACGTTCTGGCGCAGCAACAAACATTATCTATGGTTTGTCAGTTGGCATGGAATCAACAGCAGCACCGGTAATTATTTTAGCTCTTATTGTACTAATGGCTCATTATTATGGGGGAGTGTTTGGTGTATCACTTGCAGCGGTGTCGATGTTGGCTACCGTTGGTATTACCATGACGGTTGACGCATATGGTCCTATCGTAGATAATGCTGGTGGTATTGCCCAAATGGCCGGTTTTGGCGAGTCGGTGCGAACTATTACTGACAAATTAGATGCGTTGGGAAATACAACGGCAGCGATTGGTAAAGGTTTTGCAATTGGTTCGGCATTACTCACGGCACTGGCGGTACTTTCTGCCTATGCACAAGAAGCGGGTATTGTGACATTAAATATCTTAGATCCACTTATTATGACTGGCATGTTTATTGGTGCAACGATACCATTTGTTATTTCTGCATTGACCATGCGTTCAGTAAGTGATGCAGCATTGAAAATGGTAATGGAAGTACGCCGGCAGTTTAAAACAATTCCTGGCATTATGGAAGGTACTGCAGAACCTGACTATGAACGATGTATTGCGATCAGTACTCACGCATCGTTGCGTGAAATGGTATTACCCGGTATTTTAACCGTATTGCTTCCCATAATTATAAAATATATCTTTGGTACCGCAGCATTGGGTGGTTTTTTAATTGGCGCGACCGTTGTTGGTGTTTTATTGGCGTTAATGATGGCAAACAGTGGTGGTGCATGGGATAATGCAAAAAAATATATTGAAGCCGGTAATTTAGGTGGAAAAGGTTCTGCTGCGCACAAAGCAGCGGTCATTGGTGATACCGTTGGTGATCCATTCAAGGACACATCAGGCCCAGCATTAAATATTTTGATTAAGCTTATGTCTATTGTTTCGTTATTGTTAGTCTTAATTGGCTAACTAAAAATGTGGTGATTAGCATTAATAAAGAGCTACAAAATAAAACATGATCCAGATGCTTATGTTGCAAACATCTGAATCATATCTTTTTTTCTTGGGATTTAGAAATCCAGCGCTCCCATTTGTTCCATTTGTTCGTCTCTTATTGCCTCCCTCAAAGCTCTTTCTTCTTCAGTTCTTTCTTCTTCCGACACTTCTATTTCTTCTTCAGCTTCTTCTTTTATTTCTCTTTCTCCTTTTAGTTGTTCTTCGGAAGGAGCAGGTGGCCGCCCTTTTTTAAAGGTGGGTTCAATATCTGCCAATGGATCGGCTATTGTTTGTTCTTTACGTCCACGACGACCTATTCTTTGATCATCGTATTTTATCGTGATTTGGCCTGGTATTGATTCACCCGTTTCTTCATTAAAGGCTTGCTCTACTTCATATATACCATAAAGTGTCTTCTTCAAGTTTGAAAGCGTATTATTTACGCCCTTTATGAATACTTTTATAGGGTATATTAATTGTACATCGTTCCCTACAAAGTTGTCTTGCAATTGAACAAACAAATTATTTATAACCCATTTCATTGTCTGTATAGCTTGGGCAGTTGCTTCAAAATCAGCTACTGTTAGTTTGTTATCCCCCTCTTTTTTTTCGCTGAGAGTATTAAGGTGGCCTATATAACCGACGAATTCATCAAGGAGTTCGCGTACTTTGGTAGTTATGTTGTTAGCAGCTTGTCGTGCATTGTCCTTGGCTTCTTGATCAGCTTTATTGAAAAAATCTGGATCTAAAAGAAGGTTCTGTTGAGATGCGGAAGCAAGGCGTGGGTCAATTTGGTTTATTGTGTCCTCGATTTTGTTTTTGTTAATGTTAAAATCATTTCTCACTATTAGTGTGCCAATGTAGGTTTTCATGTTATTTATTTGTTCAATTATTGGCCTGGATAACCTTACTAAATTTGCAAAAAGAGCATTAGCGAGTTCAGTTTGTAATTGGATTGTCTCATTTTCTAGATTTTTCATATCTTCTTGGGTGAGCTGAATTCTTTCAGTCATTTTTCGAATATTTTCAATAGCAGGAGGTATTAATGAAAAATCAATGGCAGGCAATTGATCGGGACTTTCAGCTAATGTATGACGAATAATTTCTTTTACATTTTCAATTATCTTATGTATTGATGTTGCAGCAGCGGTACTGATTTCTTCTTCTGCTATTTCTTCTTCTGCTTTTTCTTTTTCTGCAGCAATTTCTCTTTCTTCTTGTGCAAGTCTTTCTTTTTCTGCTTCTACTGCTGGTATTTCTGCTTCTACTATTGGTATTTCTGCTTCTACTGCTTCTTCTTCTTCTGCTCTTCTTCTTTCTTCTGCGAGCCTTTCTCTTGCTTCCCCTTCTATTCTAGCAGCTTCCCTTTCTTGTTTTCTTTCTCTTTCCAAAGCAGCAATTTTTTGTGCTGCTTCGTCTTCTTCCATTGCTCTTTCTTTTTCTAAAGCAAAAATTATTTGTGCTGCTTCGGCTTCAGCCTCTATTCTTTCTCTTTGTCTTTCTCTTTCCAAGGCAGCAATTTTTCTTGCTGCTTCGGCTTCAGCCTCTATTCTTTCTCTTTGTCTTTCTCTTTCTAAAGCAGCAATTTTTTGTGCTGCTTCGGCTTCAGCCTCTATTCTTTCTCTTTCTGCTTTTATTTTCCCGCTAAAATCGTCTTGACGTCTTTGATATTCAGCAGCAGTTGGACGGTCAAGTCGCCTTATTTCGCCTATTATTCTTCTATTTTCTTCTAACCAAGCACCTTCTTGGCCTCTTTCCGGGCGTCCAGCGAAACGTTCTTTAAGTTCTGTTTCGAACCTTCTTAGTTTAGCCAGCTGTCTTGGGCTTAGTCCGTATAATTGTCCACAGGCGAGTGTAACAATACCAATCATGATCAACATATTTCTATTTTTGTTCATCATTTTCCTTTATTTTATTAAATTCTAATCTTTTATATTTAATATAAGTATAAATAATTTATTTTTCAATTTGCAATATTAATAAGTATAATTGTAGTGGAAAGTCTTTTCGACTACAAAAAATCCCGGTAATTTTACCGGGATTATACAAAAACAGTTATTTATTTTCGGTGAAAAAGTTATTTTTTAAAACGAAAAGCCAACTTTTCCCCAGACAGTCCAGTGATCTATTACTGCTTGAGAAGGTGTAAGATGCGCCAAAACTTGTAAATGGAGGTCGTTTGCGTTCATCCCAACGGTAGCCAAGGGCACCGTAAATGGTGTGAGAAAGCATACATGGCGTTGCAGCAGATTGTAAATCAAGGTCTTCTTCTTTAATCAGGCTATCTTCATACCGACCGAGTAATTTTTGACCATATTTTATCGTGATTTTGTCTTCTATGATTCCATCTTTCTCCAACTTCGCTTGTTCTGCCTCGTATATATGATAGAGAGTTTTCTTCAAGTTTGAAAGCATACTATCTAGCGTATTTATGTTTCCCGTTAGGCCTATTAACTTTACACCGTTTCCAAATCCACCTTGCAATTGAACATATAAATTATCTCTAACCAACTTCATTGTCTGTATAGCTTGGGCAGTTGCTTCAAAATCAGCTACTGCTAGTTCGTTAGCCTCCTCTTATCCTTCGCTTAGGAGTAGGCGGGATATCTGTCAATGGATCGGCTTGCTCATCAGAATAACCGAGAAACATTTTTCCCTCAGCAGGATCAAACTTACTGTATAATATTTTAATTGTATTTTCACTTGCTCCTGACTTTACTCCATATATATCATAAAGTTGTCTCTTCAGATTTGAAAGCTCACTTTTTCGCGCATTTATGTTTTCCGTTAGGTCTATTAACCTTACATCGTCATTTCCAAATCCGTCTTGCAATTGACCATATAAATGAGCTATAACCCACTTCATTGTCTGTATAGCTCGGGCAGTTGCGTTAAAATCAACTACTGTTAGTTCGTTAGCCTTCTTTTTTTCTTCGCTAAGACGATTAAGCTTCTTTATATATGCAACGATAAGAAGTTGGTCTACAGCATTTGCTATATAGGTAGCATGTGTCTCTGCATTGCGCATAAGTTCCATGTCAGCATTCTTAAGGTGATCCAAAAGAAGTCCACCTTGGAAAATTTTATCAAGGATTAAGTCTTTGTTAATTAGGTTATTTATTGGGTTCTTGATTTGGTTTTCATCAAAATTAAAAGGATTCTTAGCCCCTTGTAGCATGCTAATGTATTTTACTATAACGCCTAATTCTTCAACTGTGGGCTTGAACAATCTTTTTAAATTTTTAATGAGAGCATTAGCGAGTTCAGTTTGTAATTTGTCTATCTCATTTTCTAGAGCGTTAAAATCTGCTTGGGGAAACTGAACCAGTTTCTCTGCAATTATTGATCGAACTTTTTCAATAGCAAGAGGTATTCTTGAAAAATTAATGTCCGTCAATCGAACAGGACTTGCGGCTAATATCTGAACAATATCTGCTTTTACATCTATAATTGCATGACCTATCTCTTCTGCAGCGATGACTACTTCTTCCGGAACTCTTGCTTCCTCTTCTATTCTAGCAGCTTCCCTTTCTTGTTTTCTTTCTCTTTCCAAAGCAGCAATTTTTTGTGCTGCTTCGGCTTCTTCCATTGTTCTTTTTTTTTCTAAAGCAACAATTATTTGTGCTGCTTCGGCTTCAGCCTCTATTTTTTCTCTTTCTAAAGCAGCAATTATTTGTGCTGTTTCGGCTTCTGCTATTGCTCGTGCTCTTTCTGCTTTTATTTCCCCGCTAAAATCGTCTTGACGTCTTTGATATTCAGCAGCAGTTGGACGGTCAAGCCGCCTTATTTCGCCTATTATTCTTCTATTTTCTTCTAACCAAGCACCTTCTTGGCCTCTTTCCGGGCGTCCAGCGAAACGTTCTTTAAGTTGTGTTTCGAATCTCCTTAGTTTAGCCAGCTGTCTTGGGCTTAGTCCGTATAATTGTCCACAGGCGAGTGTAACAATACCAATCATGATCAACATATTTTTATTTTTGTTCATAATTTCTCTTTATTTTATTAAATTCTAATTTTTTATATTCAGTGTAAGTATAATTAACTTATTTTTCAATTTGCAATATTAATAAATGCGATTATAGTGACAAGTCTTTTCGACTACAAAAAATCCCGGCAATTTTACCGGGATTATACAAAATAATTATTTATTTTCGGTGAAAAAGTTATTTTTTAAAACGAAAAGCCAACTTTTCCCCAGACAGTCCAGCGATCTATTACTGCATTATTACTGCTTGAGAAGGTGTAAGATGCGCCAAAACTTGTAAATGGAGGTCGTTTGCGTTCATCCCAACGGTAGCCAAGGGCACCGTAAATGGTGTGAGAAAGCAGGCATGGCGTTGCAGCAGATTGTAAATCAAGGTCTTCTTCTTTAATCAGGCTATCTTCATACCGATCAAGAGGAACGGGAAGAACACCATCTGCTGTATTTAAGGTTGATTCTTCAAGGAGTGGGTTACCAGTAATATCACGTATTGGCCTTGTTTGCCCTGCACCAGTTGCATCTTTTAATGCGGGACCTTCTTTCCATGGACAATCAAGCCGGACACATTCTGCACGACGGCTAAAGAAATTATACCCAACTTCTCCTTGAAAACCTCTACTGGTATATACTAACGCAGAGTTCATATTAAAAATAAAACCAGGGGTGACCCGTACGCATTGCGTGAAAACATTAATACCGGGGGTAGCAAGTTTTGCCCCTTGTTCTGGGTTAGTCATAGCGAGTGTTGCCGCTTGCTGTGCTTGTTCTTCGTTTGCATAGACCTCTTGATAACGACTCCATGGCTTATTTTTTAAATCAAATGAACGTGTTTGTTTTTTTCTGAATAAATATTGGCTGTGGGAAGCGAATTCAAAACGGAGATTTTTTTCTTCTTCTTCATTGCCCCATATTTGCACACCAAATGCACTGCCAAACATAATACCGGGATGTTTTCCCCACCCAACTATTGGTTCAAAAACAAATTCGCCGTCAGGTTTGTTGCCAGTTGGAATGAGTGCGCCAATGTATGATTCAAGATGACACGGTTCATGTTGAAGCCATTCATAACCAAGTTTTACTTCAATGTCGGCAAGACGTGTTTTGGACATGGAACCTTTGCAGATTTTTCCGAATTTCCATTCTTTTTGTTTAAATGCTTCCGTCATGTTGGCAACAGCATCCGGATCAGCATTTTCGTCTACCTCGCCGCCAGGATTAATGATTTTTTCTTTCAAATTGACTGCTGTTTTGATGTGGGTAAGGGGAGTTGAAACGCTAAAAAAGGCACCTCTGCCTTTTTCTTCGCTTCGCCAAAAGCTTTGGCGGTACTGAAAGCCAAGACCAACAACACTGTAGCGTGGCTTAAAAGTAATTCTACTTTCAAAGTTGTCTTCTGTGGTGAATATGTTAAAGTTTTGCGCAAGTAAGTCAGGGTTATCACTGGCACCTAAGATACCAATTTGTTCTTTAACCAATAATGAGGTTTTGCCATTCGGCATAAAATAACGGGCTAATTCATCTTCTTTTGTTGAGCGGCCACCAAATAAAACAAGTTGTATGGCGCCTTGCTTGCCATCTACGCTTGCATGTAAACGGTCGTTACGAAATGCGGATACCATTTCAGGTGAGTCTGATTGAAATGGTGGTCGTATAGCAATAAAAGATCTACTATTTACTTCGGTGTCACAACTGTCAGCACAGGTACGGGAGGGGGTTGTCATTGCTGGTAAAAGACTTGCTCCTATGATGAATAATGG
>SDBS01003620.1_pt1 | contig 15173 bp, 19 predicted proteins | sample 2277091 | NCBI WGS metagenome assembly SDBS01 (sample SAMN10404972, study PRJNA504765) | marine sediment metagenome | isolation source: marine sediment core GS10_PC15, 163 cmbsf | place: Arctic Ocean: Southern Knipovich Ridge | collected 2010 | reverse complement strand
TGCCTGTTGGTTCTTTATTTTCTTTTGCCATCCTTATCAATCCTCCATTTCTTTATTTCATTTATTAGCCAAACAATCGGGCTTATGAAAATGTATGTTATGATTTCTTTGGGGTAATTGTTTTGTTTCATTTGATACCCCTCTTTAGTTTCCGCATTACTATTGCAGCACATCTCTCGCAATATCTAAACTTAATACTCCCTAGTTTTATGTAAGTGGTTGCTGTGTTCTTACATAGTTTAATTATACAATCCATTCTTTAACCGCCTCTAAACAAACTATCAAAATCTTCTTTAGTGTGTTCCCCTATAACTTCTTGAGCTATCCAGGACTTAACCTTTAATTCTTTCTGTATGTAGTAAACTGAAAGGCCTTTGTTGTGAAGGTGCATTATCCTTTTCTTAGTTGCTTCTCTCATTCTATTTTCTCCTTATCTATAATCTCAATATTAAATTCTTTTAATGATAGCTTCATTAAGTCTATTGCTAGTTCTCCATCTATAACCTCAACAGTATCAGAAATTCTAATCTTAGCCATAGCTTCCCCAATCCTAACTAAAGAGTTGAATAATCTTTTTGAAGTGTAAACCCCTGCCCCATCACAATAAGGCTTAACCTTTAAATAAAATTCCTTAACCTTATCCAGAAATTCCTTAGTTAGTTTTGGTTTTAATCTCCTTGCAAAGATAATATATTTTCTTAAAAACTCATCATCTATTATCTGTTTATCTTCTAAATAATTATCAGCCATATAATCTATTGCTTTTTCATTTTCTTCTTCTGTCGGGTTGATAGTAAAAATTAAATCTTGCCTATCCTTAAAGAATAACTTAAAGAACTCTGGCAAATCATCCATTAAGTTATCTGAGGTAAACCTCCCCTCTTTAGGGTTACAGGCAAAAACAGTAGAAACAGGGCATTGAATGGTAGCCTGTATTGTTGCCTTTGATATGGTTATTGTTTCCTGTTCTAAAGGCTCGGCTGTTTTCTTTAGTTCATCCTCTCCGAATTTGTCCGCTTCATCTATATTGGCTACTCCCCCCTTACACATAGGCAAAGCTCCAGCTTCTAAAGTCCAACCTTTTAAAAATTGGTCTTGGACAACAGCAGCAGTTAAACCTACACCACTAGAAGAAGAACCACAAATATACCTAGACTTAGGCAGTATTGTAGAATTGTATTTTAATAACACGCTCTTAGATTCTCCTGGTTGAGATATTACAGATATATTAAAATGCCCTCTGATTGAACCCTTACCCCTTTGTTTTCTAACTCCCTCAACATCAGTAAGAATTAACGCTTTTTTAACATTTGAATTTCCATAGATGGTGGGGCAATATTGTTTAGTTAGTTCACTTAAACTATTTCCTTTATGGAGTTTGGCAAAGGATTTTATTTTTACAATATCTTCTTTAGAAATATTAACCTCTTTTTCTTCTTCGACAGTTTCAATACTATTAACAGTTATTATTAAATCAAACTTAGTAGATTTATTGCCTGTTCTCAATACTATGGGAACTTCTGAAATTACGCCATTAACCTTTAAGGAGTTTCCAGGTAGGGTTTTATTTTCGTTCTCTGTACTGGTTAGATCATCCTTAAGAAAACAGTTTAGCCTTTTAGATTTTAAATGCTCTATCTGGCTTTCGTTCTCTTCCAAAACTATACCTTGTGCATCTATTAGTTCTTTGCTCTTTAAAATAAATTTTCCTTTTCTTCCGCAGCCACAATGAGATGGTTCTTTAAAGTTACTATCTAACTGTAAAACATTTATCACATTACCACAATTAGGACATTCAAACTTAGCTGCTGTTACTTGTGGCCTAACATCTGATTGCTGCCTAACTGTACCTTCTATTGTTATAAACTTAGTAAGGTGTTTGCTCCTTATCTGAGATATTGAGATAGCCTGAGATTCGGGAAGGTTGATAAATCTTACTTTTGTATTTTCAGAACCCTCTATATCCAATTGTTCTAAGCCTAGCTCCATAGCTTTAATTGTTTCTTCTGGTTGCTCTAAAAGTAACTCTGCTAAGTGGGGGTGGTATTTTGCCAACTCCATAAAATCTATATATAAGAATTTTTTATCTCGCCTTATGTTATCTGTTAATATTGCTAGATAATATTTTTCTATGAACTCTTTGGATTTCTGTATTTGGTCTTGTGCATTTAGTCTTTCTTCTTCTATGCTTCTTCTTTCTGTTTCTACCCTTTGTTGTTCTTCATAGATTGAAGTTAAATATTTTAGGCCTTCTTCTGTTATTTTGTATTTAGTTGCGTTGCCTTCAAATTCAACAGGTTCAATTAAACCATCTGTTAATAATCCTGTGCCTCTTTTCTTATATTCAACAATAGCAGAAGCAGCCCCTAAAGTCATTCCTATTTTCTCTGCTGCTTTCTTTATTGTATCAGAATTAATGAATTGTATAAGTAGTTTATCTTTGTTTGTTAGTGTTGTTAGTGTTGTTAGTGTTGTTAGATGTGTTAGAGTTGTTAGTGTAGGTGTTAGTGTTGTTAGTGTTGTTTTACTCGTATGGTCTAACACATCTAACACTCTAACACTATCCACACTCTCTTTTTCTCCATTGGAAGTAGGGGTTATTTCTTTTTTCATACCTTTTCCACCCCATCATCTTCAGGGAAAACAACCCTACTATCTGTATTCAAAACCTCTGCTATCTTTAGCTTTAAAGGTAAGTAAGGCTCTTTATGATTGTGCATAACTAAAGACATCATACTCCTGGATACTCCGCACTTATCCGCTAGGTCTTGAATACTCTTAATTCCTCTATCGAGCATAATGGTTTTTATCCTAGTATAACGAGGAGTTACCCTCTTAGAACAAAAAAAATCATCCTTTGGTGTATTATCTCCTTCTACCATTTTTAACCCCCATAATCCGTTTTATCCTTATTTGTACTTTCTTAATCATCCGATTACGTCTAGCTCTTGTTCTAGCATTTCTAGGCTTCATTTTCCTCAATCTTCTTAATCTCTTCATCAATACCCTCAACCTCAACAGGTTTTTATTAGAAATCTTGGATTTTGCAGCCTTCATTATAATCCTCTTTATGCTTGTTTTTCTGCCTACCCTTATAGTTCTTGGTAGTAGGGGGCGTAATTCCGTTCCTGTAAAAACTCTACCAACTCGTAGAAAAACTGCCTTCTCATTTGGTCGGGCTTCAATGCCATAGATAGCACTAAAAAGGTCATTCAAATAAACGAAAGGTTGAGATTGAATTACCTTACCTGCTAATTTATTTAATCTCCTCTTTAATTTAACATCTAATTTTGTAAATTCTTTAACAGGTACTTCTCTAAAAGGTAATTCCAAAAGTTTACTAGGTCTTACTTTTGGTATTTTTGAAGGAACTAATCTGCTTGGTATTCTACTAGGCAATCTTGAAGGCCTTAATCTGCTTGGTATTCTACTAGGCAATCTTGAAGGTAGTAAACTAATAAAACTAGGAATAACAGAAGGAAATCTGCTTAAACTTCTTAATGCAGAAGGCAGCCTTGAAACTTTTATTTTACTTGGAATTTTAGATGGTGCTAATCTACTAGGCAATCTTGAAGGTATTATTGAAGGCCTTAATATACTTGGTATCTTTGAAGGCCTTAATCTGCTTGGTGCTAATCTGCTAGTTTTAATCTTTTTTGGTCTTCGTATTGGGGAAATAACTTTATCAGGCCTTTTTAATTTTTTTATTAAAGTTGGAGTAGATTTTTTAACTTCTTTTTTTAATCTTATTCTTTTTGATACTGGCGCTTTCTTTATTACTCCTGGCTTAATAATCTTTATCTCTATGGGTATTAGTCTATTGATCCTTTTAATCAATAATCTTATTTTACTATTTGTTTTACCTCTTGACTTAATCAATTCCCTTCTTAATGCCCTAATGTTTCTATCAATTAATCTTTCTATTGGAGTTGTTAAGTTACTTATCTTTACTCTTAACTGTGCTTTCTTAAATTTAATTCTTATCCCTAGATTGCCTAATGTTCTATTAACAGTATTAACAGTTCTTTTTATGTTATTGAATATTTTTAATTTAGTTCTTTTAACTGCTCTTACTGGTTTCTTAGCTATCCTTATAGCTGCTGCTTTAACTGGAGCTATCCTTTGTCCAACTTTGAACTTAATGAACTTAAGTCTTATATTGAAATTCCCAAATAATCTTTTGATTGTGTTTAGCTTAGAAATAATAGGCCTTGTTATTTTGTTCTTGCTTAATCTTAATGACCTTCTTATTAATAGAATGTTTGTGTTAATTCTTCCCCTTGCTATTGAAGTTATGTTTATTATCCTAGCTCTAGCATTGAACTTAATGAAACTAACTTTAATTCCAGCATTACCTAACTTTGTTCTTACGTTGGTTACAACCCTTGTATTAATAGAACTTAATCTCTCTCCGCTTATCCTTATTAATCCTTTAACTTTTCTTATTGGTTTAGCTACTATCCTTTTTATCTCTCCTATCCTTGTACCAACTTTAAGTTTAGCAAACCTTATCTTTATATTGAAATTCCCCAATAATCTTTTTATTGTGTTTAGCTTAGAGATAATAGGTCTTGTTATTTTGTTTCTGCTTAATCTTAATGATCTCCGTATCAATAGTATGTTTCTGTTTATTCCCCTACTTGCTATTGAGGTTATATTTCTTATTCTTACTTTGGTTCTGAACTTAGCAAAACTAACTCTTATTCCTATGTTACCTAACTGGTTTCTTGTATTATTAATAACTCTTGAATTAAAAGAACTTAACCTTTCTTTACTTATGACTAATATTCTTTTGGTTGGTCTTATTGCTTTTCTTAATGCAACTCTAACAACTGCCTTAACTTTAATACTTTCAACCCTTATCTTATAGTTAAACTTCTTCAATAAAGTATTTATCCTATTTACTCCCCTTCTAACTATTGTATTGATATTAGCTTTAGATAATCTTATCCTTCTCTTCATCCTGAGAATTCTTATATTAACTTTTCTTTGAACAGAAAGGCTTATGTTGGTTACTCTTGCTTTTGCCCTGAACTTAGCAAACTTTAATCTTATGTTTACATTACCTAGAGATGTTTCTGTCTTTCTTATAAATCTTCTTGTTGATACATTTACTCTTTCTTTAGTTAGCTTAATAGCCCTAACTCCTTTTCTTATTGGAACTCTTGCTTTAGCAATCTTCCCTTTTAGTGCTTGTCCAACTTTAAGTTTAGCAAATCTTAACCTTATATTTAAATTTCCTAATATTGTTCTTATATTATTTAATGTGATTAGTATTGGTCTTGTTATTTTGTTAGAACTAATCCTTACTTGCCTTCTCAACAATCTAATATTTATGTTTAATCTTCTTGATATAGGTGTGGTTATGTTTCTTATCCTGGCTCTTGTATTAACTTTAGCAAAACTAACTCTTATTCCTAAGTTACCCATAGTATTCCTTACATTGTTTATGGCTCTTGAGTTTGTTCTACTTATTGCCTCTCCACTAATTCTTATTATCCTTTTTCCTTTCCTTACTGCTACACCAATAGGTTTAGTTATCTTCTGTACTTTTCTGATTATCCCCAATTTAGATTCTATCTTCCTAAGTTTTATTCTGAATTCATCCTTTAATCTTATCTCTACTTTTGTATCTCCTAATCTTTTAATCTTTCTTTGTAGAACTCGTCTTTGATTATTTAAATTAGTTATTTGTTTTTTTGTTATTTTAGTAACTTTCTTTAATCTTGCTTTCACTATCTGGTTTACTTTATTTATATTTATTTTCTTTAGTTGTCCTACATTAATCTCTTTTAATAATGGAAAATTCTTAGTTATACCTGGAACTTTCCTTTCTAATAATCTGGCAAATTCTTTAGATTGTAATATCTTTATTGCATTGCTTAATGTTTTTATCTTTCCCTTTAATCTTATTCTCCCTATTGGAGTTTTAGGTTTTGTTCTTCTTAATGCTTCTAACTGAACTTTTAATCCTATTAAGAATGATTGAGGATCTTTAGCTCGTCTAGTGCTTCTTTCGATTAGAACTTGTAAAGTACCTAAAGCCTTTCGTGTTACTTGCTCTGAAAATCCAGTTAGTCTTATTCCTTTAACTGTAACTATTTTTTGTGTTGGAACTGTTAAAGCAGTTGTTGCTGGTTTGCTTTTTATTCTTGGTAATAACTTACCTTTAACCCTAGTTAATCTTTTGACATACCCCACAACTGGCAGCTTACCCCTTCCAAAAAGATTTCTTTGTGGGATTAATCGGTCTAGTGGCTTTACATCCATAATTGCCTGTCTTGTTGATTTCCTTATTATCTTCTGTCCTATTAAAGCATAATTTCCTCTAGCATTTTTTGGAAGATTATTTATAAATTGTCTATTGAATGTTATTATATTTGCTGTGGCAATATCAACATCTTTAGGTAATGGTGTTCTATTCTTTGATAGTGTTCTTGAAGCAGTAGAACCAAATACAACAGAATCAGTTTGTCTTAATGTCTTTGCTATTGCTTTAGCTTCAATCCTGGTTAGAGATTTAATCTCTGCAAAATTAACCCCTTTCAATGATTTTATTTTAGTGGGATTAATTCTTTCTTGTACTTTTGCAGATTTTATTATTGCTCTCACAAAAGGCCTTATTACTCTTGGTTGAGCTTGTATATAAAGTTCTTCTCTTACAAATCGTGTTAATGGTGTATTTTTTGCAACAGAACCCAAAAGTTTTAATGTTTTTGAGAAAGCCCAAAATTCTGCTACTGTTCCGACAGGATCAATAGCAAAATCTTCACCTACCCCCTTAAACGTAGCTTTAAAGTTCTGTGGTTTTAATGATTCAAATTGACTTCTTAAGAACTTAAAAGGGCTTACTACAAATTGTAATCCCCCGACTACACCCCTACCAATACCCATAAGGCCTAAAACTACTGCCCCCCTAAATACTTCTTCACCTTTTCCTAAAACTTTTTTCTTTCTTCTAAATTCTACTTCCCTAGTTTCTGCTGTTCTCTCCCCTCTTAATCTTTCTTGTAATTCCGCTAGTTTTTTTTCTGCCAATGCTTTTAATCCTTTAAAAGTTTTAGGTATCTTCTTTGTTGTATCTGCTGTTATTAGCCCTGCGATAGTAAAACCCTTTTTTCCCCTTATTTTATCTAATTTATCTTGTAATCTTTTGGCTTCTATTCTGCCTATTACTTGACTAACTATTCTTTCTCTTGTTTCTAATCTTTCTCTTTTTCTTCTTACTGCTATTATTCCAGGTATAGAAACCTTTGCAGATATAGGAACTTTTGCGACTATTTGCCTACCTGCAATAACTTCTTTTCTGCCTGTGATTGGATTAATAGAAATAATCTCTCCACTTTTTCCTAAAAATGCCTCTCTACCTTGTTTTCTAAAAGTTTGGATAATCCTTTCTGATTGTGTTGGTGGTGCTGCAATAAACCTTCTGGCCTCTGCTTCGCTTGTTTGGAATCTCTCTATTAGTTTACCCCTTGAATCCCTAATTGTAACTAAACCGCTTCTAGTAACTATTATCTTACCCCCCCCTCTTCTTGGTCGTGTAACTGTGGTTACTCCTGTTGGTATTGAAGGTAATGCCCTGCTTGGTGTTGATACTCCACCTCCGCCCCCTCTTCCACCTCTTGAAGCTGCCCTTAGTCTTTGGGCTGTTGGTGTGAACTGTCCTGTTGGAGTTTTAGTTTTCTCTTCTAAAGAACCGAACTTTGGTCTTGGTGTTGCTCTTCCTTGTTCTACCATTAACCCTCAATCCTCCTTTTACTTTCTTCTGTTTCTAAGTATTTTATTATGTTGTTTGTCATTTGCTCTTCCCTCATATTGAAAACCCAGATAGAAATAAAATAGCTCATACTTAACAGAAAAAACATTCCTAGAACAAGAAGCAAAACACTATTCATATATTAGCCCCCTGTGGTCTTTGGTCAATTATTGTATCTTTAAGCTGTGTTTCGCTTACAATCTTATAAGTATAATCTTGAAGTGTTTTTTTATGTAATGCTGAGTTCAATGTTTTCCTTGTTGTACCTTCTTGAGTTATTGGGATAGCTCCGAGCCAACCTTTAGATTTTTTCTTCTTTATTAAAATAAATCTCTTAACCATTTTAGGCCTCCTTTAAAATTTCTTGTTGTTTAGCTAGAACCTGGTCTATGTTGTTGCAGCCATATTTAGCCAATAAATCGGCTTCTGCTTGTTGTATAAAATCAGTTGGCATTATGTAAAGCCTCCACTATAATTTTAGAAAAACTTGGGCTATTGCCTGTATCCCCAACAACTTCCGCTTTTTTGTGTAGTAAGGCTGCGTGTGCCCGTTTGTTTAGTTTAATTGTTTTATCTTTCATTTTACCTAAAGTTGTATATTGGGTATATATAAAGAAATGTAACATTAACCGACTAGGAGAAAACAACCCTTAAACGTCTAAATAGGGTAATTGTTTTATATAATCATTCAATATTATTTCTTTTTTTAGATCATCAACAGAACTCATTAAGGCATTATACCTTGTTGTGTCTTTAATATAAAGTTTTTTCTCTTCGTCATAATCCAAAAAAACATTTTCAAACTGTTTTAATATCCTCTTTACTGTATCCCAATGCTTAATATTTAATATTTTCTTAGCTTGATTAATTGTTATTGTATCATTTTTTTGAAAATATGTTAATAGTTTTTCTGCTTCTTGTCTAGCTTTAAACTGTTGTGAGTTTTGCTCTTGGAATAGGCAGTATTCATTAACTTTTAAAGAATACATATTTTTTCTTTTATCCTTATCACACTTTTTAATAATAAGTAAATTTAGTTTTTTAAGAGGTTTTATTATATCTCTAATTATTGTTTGTCTAGTGTTATTAGTATCATTTGAAATCTCTGAAATAGTCCATCTATTTTTGGGGTTTTTACCTAGTATTTGTAGTATATATTGGTTTAGCTTTACTTCTGGATTTATCTCTATGTCTTTATTGTTGTTAATACTACCATTATACTTTATTTCTTTGCCGAATTTTCCAGATAATAAATGCCTCTTTGTTGCATTTGGGTTTGTTATTATTGGAACTACTTTAATATTTGTTGGAATTGAGAAATTAGATATTATTTGCTCTTTCATCCTTAAACACCTCCTCGATATATGCCTGGCCTTTCTCCCCCAATGAAGTTAAGAACTCTTGATTAATAAACTCCTTGCTAGGATTTTTCCCACAATCTTTTAGAGTTGATTTTAGCAGCTTATCTAAATTCAAAATAGAAAGTTTTATATTCTTCTTGTTTTGTTCTCTCATTTGTATCAACTCCTTTATTGAGTTAAAACCCCTATTCTTCTTGACGGGAGTTAGGGGTTTTTATTCTCTTTATTTATTTAAAGTTATCGGTAATTGCCCCATAAGTCATACATAATCGGAAAGATTTAATAATGTAAATTATCCTAATTCTAGTATGGCACAAAAGGAAACTTATGTTACTGTATCCTTCCCCAAATCCCTTGCGGATAAAATAGATAAAATCCTTAAGGGCAAAGGCTACGCTTCCAGAACCGAATTTATCAAAGACGGAGCTAGGCGACTTCTTGAAAGTATAAAATAGTTGTTTCATTTCGCAGCCTCTTTAATCTTGTTCTGATTAGTTAAGGCCTGTAATACCTTATTGATATGTGTCATTTGGTCTTTAAGTTCTGCCATTTCTTTGCTCTTATCCTGGTCTAACTCCATAGCCTTCTTTAAGTTTAAAGGATTACCACATTGTTCGCATACATCACTCTTAGGCGGATTAACATATCCACACCGACAGGTAGCGTTTAATTCTGTTTTCTTTTTCTCCTCTTCAATCCCATAGCTTTTAGATAGCCTGGCTATTCTTTGGGTTTCTGATAATCGCCCATAAGTATCGGTAAAGAACTTTATGCTATGTCCGAATTTAGCTGCTGCTTCATCCAAAGGGATATTTTCTTCTTTCGCCAAAGTACAGGCACTATGCCTAAAATTATAAAAGTCATAGGGCTTATTAAAATTAGCCCTCTTGCATATATCTTTTAATCTTCCCCTTATACTATCATAATCATATCTGATAATCTCTTTTTGTGTTTTGTCTTTCTTATGGGATTTATTAGTATATTCAGTAATCCATAAAGGATCATCCGCTTTTCTTGTTGGGTGTAGTTTTAGATATTTTAATAGGTAAGGTACGCACTTGAATAAGTAAACATTCCTTTTCCCTGTCTTACCATCTTTAACTTTAACTCTAATAAAATCCTTCATTTGCGTAACGTCACCATAGTTTAAATCAACAAATTCAGAAGGCCTAAACCCACCATCTAGTTGAGTTAATATTATTGTTTTCCATTGTAGAGAATGGCATTTAGAAACTAGCTTTAAACCATCTTCCCAACTTATCATATCATCAGGGCTTAAATCCCTTCTTTGTGCGTCACGTGATAGGTTCTGTATATCCTTAAAGCCCTTTGGCTTAACCCCATCATTAAGTTTAGTGACAACAGCTAGGCTCTTATTTATGACAGTAGCTAGATAGTTTATTCCTAGTTCTTTCTCTAGTTCATCAAAGGCTTTATTTATTTTATCTTTGTTGTGCATATCTATCTTTATGTTATCAATCTTTAACATTAACTTAGTGATATGCTTAAATAAAATACTCCTAGTTGCAGGGCTTACAGCCTGTCCTCTCCTCTTCCCTCGCTTAACCTTCCAACCCATTAAGAAATCTTTGATAGCTTCTTTATTAGCTTTTGATATTTTAGGGTTATTAAAAAACTTATGTTCGTCTTTGATTGCGTGTTCTTCATACTTCTTTATTGGCATTTTTTAAGCTCCACGATTACCTTTATTGGTTCTCGTCGTGATACAATATAAGAAGATAGCCTACTATATAAACTTATCGGTGGGGATTGATACCAAAGGTAGCAGTTCGGGAGCGGGGATGATAATGTAGGTAGCAATCCCCTAAGATATAATAGGGGTTGTTGCCTTCCTTCTGAATATCACTAAGAACAAGATAAGGCAGCCATATAAACTTAGGCCAAACAATAATGATCTAAATTCTTCTTGCAGCCATAGAATTTTTAACAGTTCCATATCAACTTTTAGTGAAGCCTATATTTAACCTTTCCCCCTAGCCTATTTGTATCAAATATGCCTTCGGTTTTCTCGTCTATAACCTTCTAAACCAATAAGTTTATATATTAGTGTGTATATACAATATGTATATACATAGAACATAAACAAGGAGGTAAACAAAAATGAAAAAAGAAAAGATAGAATTTGGGGCAATGGGAACAAAAGAGCAATACAACAAGCTATGGAGGGTATGGAGTATTTTTAGCATAATAACTCTGATGGCAACAGGCCTTCTGGCAGCTAAGTTTTATTACTTGATATGTTGGTTGATTGGTTCTTTTAGTGTGTTACTTTATATCGAACCACTAACCATAGCCCTAGTAAAATCAATTCAAAGAGATTAGATAATATTTAGAAAGGCAGTTGTTTTTTTCGTATGTCAACCCAATTGTACTATGAATTTCTCAACTGCCCTAAAATATTAAATACAAACAAAGGAGGTAAACAAAATGAAAGAAGACGATATAAACATAGACAGGCGTAAGAAACAGGGAGAGAAGGCAAATATACATATTTCAATTAGGGTTACAAAAACTCTCTCTGAATGGATGAAAGATAAGAAATACTCGCCTAGTGGCATTTTTTTAGCTGCGGTGCGAGAGTTGGGCTTTAAGGAGAAGGATTAAGGCCTTCTTTATTCTTTCTTATATTTTTCCAGGAGTATCTTATTCCTTTATAACAAAGCCATAATATAAAAATCTGTATTCCCAAAAACGCAATATAATAAAAAATCAATCCCCAAAACGTGAAATCATACATAAAAGTTCCTATTGCTTCTAATAAACCAAAAAGAAAAGAAAAACTAAACATTACTCCAATATAACTCAATACCAATCCTAACAATATAGCAATCCATTTTCTCATTTTAACCTACTAAAACACTCTCAGCTTTAATAATCTTTCGCCATAATATTAAAGGGACTAGGGGGAAAACCTTTTGATGGAGGCAAAAGCCCCTAGTCCCCCCCCCTAAACGTACTAATAAGGTTATGAGTTTAATTTTCGTAGTAGCTTTTGATTGAGCCAATAAATTCTACTATTCTCTTTTATTCTTACCTGGATGTATGGCCTTGTCCTATACTCCATTTTCTGTTTTAGTATCTTTTCTTTGTTGAATTGGTAATATTGCCTACCTCTTTCTAGTTGGCTTACCCTATTCTCTTTATAGTATTTAATATGCCTAATCCTTTCCTTCTCTTTGTTTATTGGATTTTGATACCCTAACCTTCTTAATTCGTTTGCTCGTTCTTTATGGGTTGCAGCATAGTTTCTGTTGTATTCTCTTTTTGTTTCTGGATCTGCGGTTTTCCTTGCACTTGCTTTATGGTCATATATTGTTCTGCTAGTTCTCATAATCATTTGTTGGGCTGCCTCTGTTATCTTAGCAGAACAAAAGAGAAGGTCTAACCCTGCGAGTATTAAATCCGCTTCTTCGTTTGGTAGCCAAAACTTTCTTCTTCCCATTCTTTTAATACCATTTTGTTGATGTCGGCAATATGGTTTAAGTATCACATATCTTATTGATATGATACTGAATTAAGGTTATGTGTGATAGTTTACTATAAAGTATCACAATACTTTATCTTATCCTATCTGGCAAATCTTTTAATATGCCCCTCATTATTTGTTTATCATTATGGTTGAATACATCATTAGTAGCATAATCTCTGGCTAGTTCGTTGGGTGTATGGCCTAAATGTTTAGCTAACTTAAACCCATCAACCCCTAAACTAAGTAACCACGTGGCAAAACTTTTCCTTATATTGTGGCTGCTGAACTGTTCGGGCTTGTTTATCTTAGCTTTAATACACGCCCTTCTTAATGCTACATTGAAAGCATTGGTGCTTAGTATTCTATGTGTTGGTAGTTCCTTCTTGAGCTGATTAAAGAACTGTTTAGATATGGGTAGGGTTCTGCTGCGTGGGGCTTTCTCTTTAAGCCTGGCTCTTACTTTGGTATGAGTTAAGGTTATGTTGTGCCTTTCATTATCATAGATAGGATCATCCATAAAACCTCTGGCTTCCATTATTCGGCAGCCTGTATTAATCATAAACTCTGCGGTGAACTTCCCATTACTATTTAGGTAATCTAGTATCTGCTCAAACTCTGGCGGATAGAAGAACCTATACTTATCTTCTTTAGTTTTGTTTGGCATTATATTATCTCCTCCATAGCTTTCCACCCCCTTCGATTTTATACCCATCCTTCCGCAGTATGCTTGTGCCTATAAAGATAATAAAGGCTATTGCCAAACCAAACCCTATCACTACCCATATATTCATATTTCATTCACCCCCCGTTGTATTGGTTGTATTTGTTTCGTTGATAGTAATGGTTATATTATTCATAGCCCATCTATCAATGGTGGCCTCTAATTGCTCTATCTGTTTGATTAATGATATATCACAACTACTACGATTACCTAAGTATATTGTGCGTTGTGTTGTGTTGCAGGGCTTATCAACATATACCTCTTGCTCTACAATCCTTTCCCTATATACTGTATGGTTGATTACTATGGTGGTGTTGGTAGTGTTGCAGGGATATAGGACAGGCACAACAACATAATGAACTGCTGCCATAACTATACCCATTAAGATAACTATACATACAATCAATACTATGGCTCTCATTGTATATCCCTCCTGGCTCTTGGTTGTTGATCCATTATGTATGCCCCCCCTTGTTGTTGTATTATATATAGTGCTTGTATCATTTCATTGGTTCTCTTGTTTGGTTTCAATGTTTTCAACCCCCTAACAACTTAGATTATATACGGGCGTGTCACCCTGCGGAAACATTCGTTAATAATTCGCTATATCTTACAAAACCTTACCCCTTAGGTCGATTTCATACGCCCTTGTAGTGTTATTTTTACCCTTAATCCCCTGTATTTTTATGTCTTTATCCCTTATAGCATCCATTATAGCCTGTATATTCCTCTCACCGCAGCCCTTGTATGCTGCTATCTCTGGCACTAACTTGCCATCTAGTAGGCTTCTTAATACATTCTCTTGGTTATATGATAGCTTTAACCTATTACTACCCTGTTCTTCCCTCTCTTTGCCTTCTATCTTATCTAATAGCCCTGCGTATAAGTCGCCTGTGAACTCTGACTTCATTTTAGCATAGTCTTTAAGTAAATGTTCGGGGGGCTTAGGTAACATTAGATAACTACAATAAGACATACCACCCTTTAGAGTACGAATCAGCAGCCGCTTCCGATAGAAGTTATTGACATCTGGATTATACTCAAGAGTGAATGGCTTTATCTTAGTTAGATTATCTCTATTCCACCCCATAGCTTTCCAATGACAATTCATAAGCTGCCTTACCTTCTTGGAAATCATCGTGATAAAAGGGCAGCTCATCCCGAATATATAGTTCCTAAACCTTGCAGTAGAAAAGAATACGCCTAGAGCCTTGTTAATCACATCTTGCCAATTAGCACTATCTAAATCTACCTCGCTTTCATCATAGAGAATAGGTTTTCCTTTTACTGTTCTGCCATCCTTAAAATATTCTATTAACTTCTTGGCCTTGAATACGCATTGTTCATTAACATCAAAGTCGGGATCTATCATAGAGAACTGAGAAAGCAAAGAGAAACTCTTGCCCTCTCCTGGCATAGAAGTAACAACTAAGTTAATACAGTTATTCTTTCTCTGTGTTCTTTGTAACATATATGTTACCCAGGGGTTAATTCCTTCTTGTTGGGTAACTGTTGGCCAGGTAAACATAATTTAATCATCCCCCATATCAACACTAACGCTATTGGTAGTTTCTTCTATATTGTTTACTAAGTGTTTTAATTCGTCTAGGGTTATGTTCTCTCTGCTTATATTATATATCTCATCTTCCTTTCCTGTTTTACCTGTTGCTTCTTCTTTTCTTACAGATAGATTTATACTATATACACAAACGTATGCTGTGCCTGTTGGTTCTTTATTTTCTTTTGCCATCCTTATCAATCCTCCATTTCTTTATTTCATTTATTAGCCAAACAATCGGGCTTATGAAAATGTATGTTATGATTTCTTTGGGGTAATTGTTT
>SDBS01003619.1_pt1 | contig 15174 bp, 15 predicted proteins | sample 2277091 | NCBI WGS metagenome assembly SDBS01 (sample SAMN10404972, study PRJNA504765) | marine sediment metagenome | isolation source: marine sediment core GS10_PC15, 163 cmbsf | place: Arctic Ocean: Southern Knipovich Ridge | collected 2010 | reverse complement strand
GGTGATGACCTATCCATTGATCATTTTGGCTATACCGGCTGCTCTGATCGGTCTGGTCGGTGTTCCCTTCTTGGGCGGTCTTTTTTCTTCCTTTATCGCCCCGCACGGACATCATCCTGAACCAAACTATATCTTGATGGTATCCTCCCTGGGCGTAGCTTCCTTGGGGATCTTCTTTGCCTGGCTTGTCTACTACAAACAGGTGATCAAAGAACAATCCATTGTCAGAAGAATATCCTATATCTATATAATCCTTAAGAACAAATACTACTTTGATGAGATATATCAGAAGGTATTTGTGTCCGGTGTCATACTTATCAGCCGTATTGCCAATTGGATCGACCGGAAAGTCCTGGACGGAGTCATCAATGTCTTTGTTAAAGCAATTATAAGAATGAGCCGTAGAATGGCCTGGTTTGATGAAAAAGCTGTTGATAGTCCAACTAAAGGTGCTTCGGTCTTCACCTTAGAGATCAGTACTCTAACACGTTCCTTTGATGATCGTATGACCCTGGCATCTGATTTTGTCGGCAGGTTCTTCGTAGTCGGCGGTAAGGCAACGGACTGGTTTGACAACAATATTGTCGATGGATTCGTGAATGGGGTTGGCATCTCCGTTAAAAAAGCTAGTGAAAAACTCAGACCGATTCATACCGGAAATCTCTTAAACTACGCATTGATCGCCTTTATCGCTGAAGCGGTAGCGCTGGTCATCGCCTTACTGATAGCCTGGTTTACCAGATAGACCGGCAATTATAGACATTCGAGGAAAGTCGCAACACGAAAACCGGTCTAGTTTGTTGTCTGATTTAAACGGCATAGCCGTCAAGAAAGAGGTTGTCAAATGGATAATGACAGACTCTCACTCGAGATCGTGACACCTGATGGAGACGTTCTGAAAGAAAGTCATGCTGAAGAGATAGTCTTCCGGCGAAAAGAAAAATATTTCGAACCGGGAAGCGAGATCGCTATCTTGCCACTACACGGACCGGCCTTGATCAAGATCGCAGTCGCGCCTATCCGCTATCGTACCGGCGAAAAAACCTATCATCTTGCAGTAGCCGGTGGATTCGTTGAAGTCAAGAAGGATCGAGTCCTTGTGGTAACTCCAAGATTTGAGTTGATGGATCCGGAAAAACCCAATCCTCGTTCAAGAGCAAAGAAAACCGCCCAAGAATGGCGTGACAGTATCCGCACAGACCGACATGCCATGATCGGCTACTCCTATTGATCACTTTCTATGACATAAGTGAACATACTAGTCTTTAAGCTACTCCTTTACTTATAATACTAGTAGATGTCGTTAATCAATGATCGGTAGGAAATGGGAAAACAGGCAAAAGTCGCAGTAGTCGAAACACCCACTGACTACTCGGAAGTCGACAAGGCAATAAACCAAGCTGTCGGTTTACTTGGTGGTTTTAACCGGTTTATTTCCGATGGGCAAAAGGTTCTTATTAAACCAAACCTTGTCTCTCCGGTAGACGAGTCAACAGGTATTATCACTCACCGGAAAGTGATCTCCGCGATCATAGATATAGGGCAAAAAAAAAGCTGTCAGATATCTGTCGGTGATTCATCGGGTTTCAACATGAGAGGAGCTACTGAAACAGTCCTTGAAAAAACAGGAGTAAAACAACTCTGCCGGGAGAAAGATGTCAGTATTCTCAATTTTGATAATCAACAGCCGTTCAAGGCAAATATCCCCAATGGGATAGTCTTGCATGACGTTTACCTGGCAAAACCGGTCATTCAGACAGACATCGTAATCAATGCTCCAAAGCTCAAAACACATGTCTTGACCAAGATGACCGGAGCTATTAAAAACATGTTCGGCGCTGTACCGGGTGGTCAAAAAAGTATCCTACATCGAAACGGATCAAACCCTGAAAGATTTGCTGCATTGCTTACGGACATTTATTCAGTTGTGACCCCAAAATTAACGATTATGGATGCGGTGACCGGCATAGGAGGATTCTGGCGGGAACAGGACAAAATTTCTCCCGGCCTGATCATAGCCAGCGAAGATGGTGTAGCATTAGACGCTGTCGCATCTATCATTCTGGGTATTGAACCTCTTAAAGTGCCGACATTGAGAATTGCCGAAGAACGTGGTCTTGGAATAGCCTCTCCAGATAGAATCGATTTAATCGGTCCTTCGGTTGACAAAGTCAAGCCACGGCAAGGTCTACTGAAGCGACTGTCTTTACCTAGTCTCGCCTCTTATTCTTTCGGGTTTCTAGTCAGCAATGAGCAACCCGTAGTCGATTCAACACGCTGTAATGTATGTGGTCGGTGTATCAAGGTATGTCCGATGGATGCGATTAAGATAGTCGATGAAAAACTGGAATTCGATCTAGAAAAATGTATTCTCTGTTTCTGCTGCCTTGAACTATGCCCTGAGCGGGCTATCGAACTGACCCGAGGTTTCTTAGGTGACCTTATCCTTAAGCGCTGAACCAGTTAAGAGTAAACAGTAGAGAGTAAGTAGGAAGAATAGAGCTTCTTGGACTATCTGCTAGCTGCTGACTGAAGTCTAGCAAAGAGTAAAGAGTGAGTAGTGAGCAGAAGGTCTTAAGCTCGAGATATTAACAATAAGGAGACAGTATTGACTAAACACGAAGAATAACCAGGTTGAAAACATCCTACTAGTTGCTGACTTCTGACTGCTGGCTAGTGACTAGAATTTATATGCTTTTCTTGAACGCCAGCGACTACTCCTCACCCAGTGCCCGGGCAACTTTCCGGTCGATCGTCTCTCGCTTGTCACGACGGTCGTCGATACGTATATCGGTGACTACTCTACTAACGCCTTTCTCAAAGGGAGTCTCATGCATCTGTTTCACTATGTCCATCACATCTGACATCTCACCTTCGAGCACTGTGCTCATAGAATTAACTTCAGCTTTCACCACTGTCGATGCCTTTGCTTTCTTCACGACTTCCCGGATGTAGTCACCCAAACCCGTACTCTCTGTTCCGACAGGTACGACACTTACAGAAACAATCACATTGCTCATTGTCCTCACCTCAATAATAGATTGCTTATTCTATCCATCTTCTAGCTTAACACACAACATCGAGAGGCTTGTGAGGTTGCTTCGTCGCCCTTTGTTCTTTACCTGCACGTCGTGTTTTATGGTCTTCTAAGCACGATTATACTAGTCAGAAACGAGCTCGTCATCCTGAGCAATCGTGCATTTATTAGTACTGCTAAAGATCTAACAGCAACCTCAACATATCTTCAGAACGACACATTCTGCCAGATTCGGAACTGAGCAAGTGAGTCATTGCCTGGTTGGGTTGCCGCGTCGAGCAGCTCTCGCTGCTCTTCTCGCAATGACGTTTGTGATTTGGTTTTCCGCACTTTTGCTCTTCATGTCTTTTGCATTGCCAGCATAGAGACGCGCTGGTCGCTGGTAACTGGTTACTGTTGACTACCTCCATTCGCAGTTTACGATTTGCGGCTTGCGGACTTCCTTCCGCACTATCAATCATCAGCTTAAAAACATACTGGTTTCTGGTCACTGGTAACTAGTTACTGACTTGCGGATTACAGCTCACATTCTACAACTATGGCACAATGGCTCTATGATACTACAGTTGTTCAGCTCTCCAGCACTTGGTTGTAAGCGATCACTGCCTGGCCAAGCGATATTCCACCGTCGTTTACCGGCACCTCTTTGTGCTGGATGACATCGAAACTCTGCGCCTTAAGTTCTCTGATAAGCTTTATCGTCAGTAAGTTATTCTGAAAAACACCGCCACTTATCGCTACTGCATCTAAGCCAGTCTTTTCTCTTAACTGTTTACACACAGACACAATCAAAGCAACCACTGTATTATGAAATTTCGCAGCCATTACCGGTATAGGCAGATCACCGATAAGATCATCTATAATACCGCGGATAACCTTCTCGGTATCTACAACCAGCGGCGAATCCACCGTCCTGTCTTCAGGATCCTTATTGCTTCTTTCTAAACTCTGCACCGTAAACTCGTAGCTACTATCTACATTCTTGTCAGCTGTCATTTCCATCTCGATTGCCGCTTGCCCTTCAAAATCAATCTCATCACGAATCCCGATAAGCGACGAGACTGCATCAAACAACCTGCCGGCACTGGATGTCAGCGGTGATAGCAGACCTTTGTCTACCTGGTTTTTCATTATCTCTACTTCCACAGCATCAAGTCTTTTCTTAAAATCGATATCCAGCTCTTCATATTCATCTCCAAGAAAAGAATACAGGTACGAAAAAGCCATACGATAAGGTTTCTTGATAGCTACTTCTCCACCGGGTAACCGGACTTGCCGTAGATAACCAACACGTTCGAACTGCTTCATATCACAGACGAGAAACTCTCCTCCCCAGATCGTGTTGTCTGTTCCGTAACCCGTCCCATCAAAAGATACGCCGATAACGTTCTTATACAGACCATGTTCTGCCAGACAGCTAGCAATATGAGCATGGTGATGCTGAACAGCAACCTTTTTAAGTCCCTTTATTCCGAGAGCCAGCTTTGTTGTAAAATATTCAGGGTGCATATCATAAGCAACGATTTCTGGTTTTACACGGAATAATTTCTCATATAGTTCAAGAGTATTTTCATAATGCTCGAATGTCTCCGCGTTTTCCATATCACCGATGTGCTGTGATACAAAAGCATATCTATCTTTTAGAAGACAGAATGTGCTTTTGAGCTCGCCGCCGACAGCTAGAATTTCCTTTTCAACCGAAAAAGGCAGTGTCACCGGATACGGAGCATAACCCCTGGCTCTTCGGACCATTATCGTCCGGCCATCGACTACCCGGACGACAGAGTCATCATAACGCGAGTATATATCGCGGTTGTGAAGCAGAAAACTATCAGCGATATGACCAAGTCTTCGCAGTCCTTCTTCATTTTCGGCCGCTATTGGTTCTTCACTTAAGTTGCCGCTGGTCATAACCAGTTCAAGATCAGTATCGTGAAGAAGTAGATAATGCAACGGTGTGTATGGAAGCATAACTCCCAGATAACTATTATTCGGGGCAACTCCGCCGGCGATCATATCACTTTCTTTTCTTTCCAGAAGAACGATCGGCCTGACGGGAGAACTAAGAAGTTCTTTTTCTTGTTCGTTTACATAACATAGCTTTTCTGCCCGCTCAAGATCAAAGACCATTATCGCCAGAGGCTTCCCGTATCTTCTCTTGCGGGTACGTAGTTTCGTTACAGCTTCCTCACTGGACGCATCACAAGCTAGATGAAATCCGCCGAGACCCTTGATGGCAACGACATCCCCTCTTCGTAGTGCTTCTACGGTCTTACCGATAGCCTCTTCACCAACAGCCAAAGTTTCTTCTTTGGTTTCAGAACGCCTTACAACAAATCTTACCTCCGGTCCGCAAACAGCACATGCATTAGGCTGAGCATGAAAACGGCGGTTCATCGGATCATCATATTCTGCCTGACACTTATCACACATCGTAAACTTTTTCATGGTCGTTTTTGGACGGTCATAGGGAATATCTTTTATGATCGTAAAACGTGGACCGCAATTTGTGCAATTGATGAAGGGATAGCGATACCGGCGGTCTTTAACATCAAACAGCTCTGACCGGCAGTCATCACAGATACTGATATCCGGTGAAATCAGTTGAAACTCCTCCGGTTTTTCACGGCTCTTCTTAATAGTAAAATCAGAGACTCCAAGGCTTTCAATTTTTTCGGTGTCGATTGACTGGATCACAGAACGTGGCGGGGCCTTCTTGCTAATATCAGCTTGGAAAACATCCAGATCACTTTGAGTTCCTTCTACCTCAATGATCACCCCTTCACTAGAATTCAGAACACTTCCCGTCATATTATGTTTGTGAGCGATCTGATAGATAAAGGGCCGGAAACCGACTCCCTGGACGACTCCTTTGACTATAATCCTTAAAGCTTTCTTCATCCTTGTCCTTTATTTATATGGATCATCTTAGTCGAGATATCATCTTCAATATCGAGTATACCAACCGACTGGATAGATGAAAAACGGTAATCAGTCGGCGTTCCCGGATTAAAGAATAAGACACCGTCAACTACTTCATCCATCGGCTGATGTGTATGACCAAAAACAATAACATCAACATCATCAAATTCTTTCGAGATACGCTCGACTATATCCCAGGGTGCTCCACCCCCGTGGATCAATCCGATCTTATATATGCCCGCTTCGACGATGGTTTTTTCAGGCAACACCGATCGAACTTTTTTTTGGTCCATGTTCCCGGACACCGCAATCGTCTTGGCTATTTTATTCAAAGACTCAAGCACATCGATTGAGACAAGATCACCGGCATGAAGAATTAAGTCAACATCCTTGAAATGCTCGATGACTTCATCCGGCAATGTTTCAGAAACTACCGGTATATGGGTGTCCGAAATCACTCCTATCTTCATTGACATATCTCCTGAGATATACTCATTCCGCTAGACATAGTAAGTACTATGATACTTAAGCTTGCTATCATTCCGCAATCAGTAAAATTCTCTTTCCATAACACATTAACTCATTGAGCTAAAACAGAACCTATAAAACTGCCGGTCTAAACACTCACTATTTTAGTTTTACCTCTTCACCTATAACAAATATCCAAGGTAAACCTGCTATAATAACGGATGCAACATATTAGGTGGTGTAAAGATGGTAGAAACAAAAGAAGAGCTCCGAACACTGGGGCTCTCCAGACGTGACCAAATAGATCGGGCCGAAAGATCCGGCAAGAGTAAGAAGATCTCTACAAGACTGATAGAATCAGAGTTTTTCACACAGTGTGGTTCTATGATGATATATGTCGCCTTCTCCAGCGAAGCAGATCCCGGACTCGTTCTTGATCATGCATTAAAAACCGGTAAACAAGTCTATGTCCCCGACAATATCGGAGTACTTAAAATAGGAAAGCAGGACGTGTCGAGAGGTAATCCACATGAGATCGACGTTGTTGTTGTCCCTGGAATAATCTTTGACAAACTGGGAAACCGACTTGGCTACGGAAATGGTTGGTATGACCGTTTTTCAAAACGGGTAAGACCGGATACTAAGTTCATCGGGATTGGTTTTGAAGAACAGATCATCGACCTGTTGCCTCGAGATGAACACGATCTTGTCCTGAGTGCGCTCATTACGGAACAACGAGTATTGAGATTCAACAAACCTGAATAGTCCTTTAAGATAATATTAACAGTGTTGTCCAATGAAGCGATCTGATCCTAGTTGTTCTTGGAGTAATTTATGGTGATCTTTGTCTTTTTCTCCCCGGTCTTGTCAACAGTGATCGTGCATTCTTCATCCTGACGGTCATACATCAAGACAGCGCCTTCTTCCCCGGTATTTGCCGCTGTAACCAGATTCCATCCCAGACTTGGCATCTTGTCTTTGTACCAGGAGATCACCTTTTTAGCGAACTCCTCTACCTCATATATGTTTGCCACAATCACTGTTTCTCCGGATGACGCATTGACGGAATCGATCAGTATAGAATCCGGGTACCGAGGAGCATCTGTTACATCTTCTCCACTGACATCTTTCTTTTTCCCGGTATCAGAGCCATCCTTTCCGCTCTTCTCGCCGGAAGTAGCATCCTTTTTTTCTTCAGCTTTGTTCGAAGAAAAACCTGGTACACAGCAACCGGACGCTATTGTGACAACTAAGAAAACGGAAACAATTATCGTGACCATTACAGACCAACGCCGCCGCATCATATACTCCTTTAGTTAAAGCAATGTGTTCATAAGCTTATTTGTCAAACGATGACTCTTATTAATTATAGTTTGGTGGCATATGTAGCTATTATCTTTGTTTCTCCTTCGCCTACATTCTCAACAATAACAGTGCATATAGCATCCGAGTTCTCATATGTCTGTGAGCCACCGCCGTTTTCGCCACCGGTTGTCAAAACGGATTTCCATCCCATACTTGGCATCTTGTCTTTGTACCATTCGAACACCTTAGCTGTGTCTTCATCCACTTCATAAGTATTAGACATGGAGACGTTGTCTCCTGACGACACATCCATGGATTCAGTTCTGACTGAGCCGGGATAACGGGGAACATCTTTGATATCCTCTCCGCTGACATCTTCACTCGAACCATCTTCATCATCCTTCGAATCGCTAGGAGATTTGGGTATACTTTTTTCTATTTCTTTTTCGATCTCCTTCTCAAGCTCGTCAGATGGAAAACACGGTGCACAACAACCAGCGACCAACACACCTAGACATAACAACGAGATTATGACAAAAACCGAAGTAGTCCTTCGCAGCATCCCTTTTCCTCTCCGTCGACGACACTTAACGTGGCTTGGCAATTTTACTATATATTCGCAGATAGTTCAAGTGAAAGCAGTACTCACCTAGTGTTGACAGGAAGGACAGTAGCAGCTGGAACGGCCTGATATCTTAGTCTTTTTAATCACACCTCTATCGTCTCTTAAGCAGGACAACCCCTCTCTCCGGTAAACTTTGTGGTGCTGAACAAAGTCTCCCGGTTTTCCGGCCAAGTCGACAAACTGAGAAAACGACGAACCGCGTAGCCTGATAGCATCATCAAGGATCGTTTTTATTGCCTTGAATAAAGCGGATACTTCTCCGTTGTTGAGCGTGTTTACTCTCCTGGTCGGCTTAAGATGACTCTCAAAGAGAATCTCATCAGAATAGATGTTCCCTATTCCGACAAGAAATCTTTGATCTAAAAGAAGGCTTTTAAGTTGAGCGTTCTGCCGTCTTGCCAGTCGATCCTTGAAGAGTTCAAGAGAGAAATCCGATGAAAGCGGCTCCGGTCCCAGATCGACCAGTGCCGTACTCTTGGCAAGTCTATCTGTTTTGACCAACCTTATATAACCAAACTTTCTCTGATCCCTGAATCTCAACTGGTCACCGTCGGAGAGGAAAAAGATGACATGAGTCCATGTTTCTAATGGATCGGAAGGATTCTTGACGGTAAGCTGTCCGGTCATTTTTAAATGGATCAGCATCGTGTAACCATTTGATAGGCCGAAAAGAAGTATCTTGCCCCGTCGACCGATCTTATTGATCCGGGATCCTTCGACCTTTAATATAAACTCATCAGCAGGAATACCTTGAATAGTCTTTGAGTTGTATACCTGCACTTTATCGATCTTTAGACCTTGTATTTGTGCCTGGCAGTCCAACCTTACTGTTTCGACCTCCGGAAGCTCAGGCACTGTCCTGCGTCCATTTGGTCGAGATGAACCAAAGAAATAAGAATCCGATTAGATAGGCAAAAGTTGCTAAAAGACCACCTTCAGGTCCAAACACACCGCCGGTCAACCAGTTAGGACCTTGCGGTTTTGAGACTAGTAGACTGACCATGTTGGTAGACAATCCACTTACCGGCAGACCAAAGACATATCCTTCAAAGAAATTCCAGGACAGGTGAAATCCGATCGGCAACCAAAGAGAACCGGTTACAAAATATCCATATGCCAAAAAGAGACCTGCCAGTGCAAGATTCAAACCGACCAGCCAGGAGAAGTTTGGATTAAAGAAATGGGCAAATCCGAATAGTAAAGACGCAGTGATCATAGCCACAAGAATCCCCCATCCTTCTTCCAGGTTCTGGAGAATATAACCACGAAAAACAAGTTCTTCTGAGACAGCCGCGCCGAGTGATCCCATTAAGACCATTAAGAACGTAGCTAAGAAAAGTGGATTAAAAACATCGAGTCCGAAGTGGTTCTGGACGGATATCCACCCCCCGAGAAGTTGCACCAGAAAGACAACGGTAACAAGAAAAATAGCCATCAATGTCCCGGTCAACAGGTTCCTTGCCCAGCCCTTCTTGAAACTTAGCCCCAGACTAGCAACAGTCTTTTTATCCAGCAGACGGCGAAACAGAATAGTTAAGAAAATAGGGATGAGTAAAGATAAGATAGCAAAATATGCCATAGCTGTCGGAGAAGTCGCAGTTGCTAAGATACCTATTCCGATAGATAGACTAATAAATGACAGAATAAATGCGACGACACGCAGAGTCGGTCGAACTCTATTATGACCTGAATTCATATTCCATCTCTAGACTCCTTGGTTCAGCATAGACTCTAAATCAAGAGACTTGCGTTACTATTCAACATATATCGATACTTATGAAATTAGTCACAAGATTAGCTTTAATTATCGATGCTACGTTTATCCCTGTCAATTTGACCAACAGAGAGTTGAAACTCTGAAGTAGGTTCGCAACTAGCAATTCGTAATTAGTAACTCGATGAACACATTTGTGATTTACTTCGTCCGTCATAGATTAAGGACAACAGTGCCGTAGTTCCACAGAACCATAGTGCCATATAAGTTTTGAGTGGATGATCAATAGTCCGGAAGAGCGGAAGGATGTTAGAGCTGAAATGCCGTGGAAGTTCTTAAGCTGGTTACTGATTTGCGGTTTGCAAATCGCTTCAGCACTTCAGCCTCTGCGAGGATAATAACATCAAATTACTAGTTGCGAGTTGCTAATTTCAGATTACGGACTTATAGAGGAACTGGAGCTTTGTTTGGGATTTGTCTCTTTTTCAACGGTCTACTTAGACTCTCAATAGCCGCTTCGACGTTGCTTTGCCAGACAGCTAGACTTTTCATGTCCAACCTTAGCAAGGGAAACTGAAGATCATCTTTCTTGATGTAGAAACCACGATTCAGATAATAGTCTATAGGATTTCCCGGAACTGTATCATCGGTTTTACTGGCAAATAGTTCAATAGCTTTAAACTTCTGCTTGTGCATCTGCTTTTCGATTGCTATGAGAAGTTGCTGTCCTCCGCCAAGTCTTCTGGCATCGGCAACAATAAAAATACAAGCAAGGAAAATTGCATCAGAACCTACCGGGCCTGCTGTGTAATCATTTGATTTGGGGAAATATTCCGACGGACCGTATAAACCGTATCCAACAACAGCCTTTTCATCGTAGAGAAGAAAACCGCAATTGCCCCATTCACTTGAGATCTGGCTGATAAGATTCTTTTTAATCTCCTCAGCTGAATCGCCGGAAAATCCACGTGCCAATTTATCTGCCGGAGACCAATGGATACAAGACCGACACGGATATGGAATGTCAACAAAATTTGATTGAGTTAGGAGTTTGACGTTCCTTCCCATATGCCATCACTAACACGTGTAAAAAGTAGAGCTGAAACAGCAAACACAATCTCTTACTACACTTGATATATCTTTTCTTCCCTGTTATTTCTTCTTTGAACCGCCCTGTTTTGCCGTCTTAGGAAGAGGCGTTTTCCTTATTTTTGAAGCAGTCTCTTCTATCTTCCCTTTGAGCTCCTCACCCTTCTGTGCTAGAGCTTTCTTTCCTGTGGTGACGGCTTCGGTAACCTGTTCGCGTCTATCATCATATACGGTCTTACTCTTATCATATACATCAGTTGCTTTGTCTTTGAGTTCCTTGCGAGTCTCGTCACCCGCTTTCGGTGCATACAGAATACCGAGCAAACCACCGACGACTCCACCAATCAAAAGACCACTCAAAAAACTGTAAAAATCACTCCTACTGTCACTCATACCTTTACCCCTCTCACTTCGAAATAAGTCATATTTACCTGCAATTTCATTCTACACCTCAGAATTTCATTTAGCAAGAAAAAGCAGTATAATATAAGTTCATATTAATAAAAGGTGGCATAATGAAACAACAAAAGACACACGAATTTCAGCTTGATAAGTGGCTCCATTTATACGCCTGGCGTGTTGAATCGATGCGTTCATCTGAAATCAGGGATCTCCTGGCTGTGACAGCACGTCCGGACATAATCGCATTCGCTGGCGGAATACCTTATGTGAAAGCACTTGACCTGGATAAGATAAGCGAGATAGTAAGCAACGTTATTAAGAATTCCGGCACTGATGCTCTCCAATACGGTCCGAGTGAAGGTTATGCTGGTTTACGAGAAATGCTGGTCAAATACATGGCCGATGAAGATGTAGCTACTACTGCTGATGACATCGTCTTGACCGAAGGATCACAGCAAGCCCTGGAGATGTTGGGCAAGATCTTTATTAATTCCGGTGATACGATCATTGCCGAAGCCCCGAGTTATGTCGGAGCTCTAAACGCTTTCCTAAGCTACGAAGCAAATATTATCCAGATACCGATGGATAAAGACGGAATGAACATCAGTATATTAGAAAAAAAGCTTGAGGGATTAAAGATTGCCGGAATCCAGCCAAAGTTTATCTATACCGTTCCATACTTTCAGAATCCAGGCGGTATTTCCTTGTCGGTGACCAGGCGGAAAAAGCTTATTAAGCTAGCGCGGAAGTATAACACAATAATCTTGGAAGACTGTGCTTACCGGCGCCTCCAGTATGAAGGAAAAGAAATGCCATCCTTAAAGACTCTCGATCCGAAGTCAGTCATATATTTGGGAAGTTTTTCCAAGATTTTTGCTCCAGGCTTGCGGGTCGGTTGGGTTATCGCCCCCAGACCAATACGCGAGAAGTTGATTTTTGCCAAACAAGCCGCTGATCTTTGTTCATCAAACCTAACACAGTACATTGTCGAGCAGTATCTAAAGGAAATCTCATTAAAACAACAGTTGAGAAAGTTTAAGAATATATATCGAAAACGGCGCGACGCTATGCTAGAGGCGCTGGATGAGTTCTTTCCACCCGGGACGAGATGGACAAAACCCAAGGGTGGTTTCTTCATCTGGGCCACTCTTCCGGACTATATCGATACGACCGCAATGCTGGCCAAGGCAATTCAAGAGAAGGTCGCTTACGTTCCGGGAAAGGCATTCTTCGCTGATGGTAGTGGCAGAGACTCGATGCGCTTAAACTTCTCGTATCCGGAAGAAAAAGATATAAAGGAAGGCATAAGACGCCTTTCAGAAGTAATAGAACAAGAAATGGAACTATATAAGAGTCTGAAACAATAATACGTGGGCGTAGGGAGAAATGGGAGAGTAATAATATGTCATCCCGAGAAGTCCGAAGGACGACGAGGGATCTGGTCTTCAATCAATGACCACTATATGGATAACGACTCCCGACTCTCTGACTACTAGTTACAGTTGACGATTTACGGCTAACAGTTTACTAGTTTGGGAGGGAAGATGAAACCTAAGATAGCTGTGTTAATGGGAGGTCATTCCCTGGAACGAGACATCTCGTTTCAAAGTGGCAAACGAGTCGTCCTGGCCCTTAAGCGGCTTGGCTACCGGGTTATATCGCTGGATGTCGACGAACACATTGTCCGATCATTGAGGAAAGAAAAAGTCGACGCCTGTTTTATAGCCCTGCATGGCAAGTTCGGAGAAGATGGCACAATCCAAGAACTTCTCGAGATCATGGATATCCGTTATACAGGAGCAGGAGTCCTAGCCAGTATGATAGGAATGGACAAAGCCCTATCAAAAGCGATCTTCAGACGTGATGATATACCGACACCCAAGTTTTTCACTTTGAGTACCGGAGCTCTTAAAGAGATGGGCGCATCAAACGTTTTAAAAGACGTGACATCACAGATCGGCTTGCCATTAGTTGTTAAACCATCCTCCCAGGGATCAGCCTTAGGTATTAAGTTTGTAAATAAGGAACAGGAGCTTCCCAGCGCAATCCTTGGAGCTCTAAGCTACGACGACAAGGTTATTCTAGAGAAGTACATAAAAGGAACGGAAGTATCTGTCAGTGTCCTGGGAATAGGCCGGCCACATGCATTACCACCTGTCGAAATAGTCCCGAAAAAAGACTATTTTGACTTTGAAGCTATGTACACAATGGGACAGACTGAATACTATGTTCCAGCACGTTTACCGGACGAGAAAATAAAAGAGGTCCAAAAACTGTCGAAAAAGGTCTTTAAATCACTGCACTGCCGGGCGTTCGCCAGAGTAGATTTCATAATCGGTCAAGACAACATACCGTACGTCATCGAGTTAAACACAATACCGGGACTTACCGAGACATCCTTGTTCCCGATGGCTGCAGCAGAAGCAGGCATGTCGTTTGAAGAACTAATCGATAAGATAATTACTTTCACACTATCTAGTTGAGAGGCTGCTCTTTTACTAGCATTAGATTTGAAGTTTAGAAGTGAATAAAGCTCAATAGTAGAGTATTGTCTGATTTATCACATTTCTTGATATTTTTTACAACTGCTCACAGCTGTCCCGATTTAGTAAAGCCTTAAACCTGCCGATATTAATAGTAGAAATCATTTAAAGAGTGGATTGACATGCAAAGAAAACGACTAAGATTCACCCTAACTCTTATCCTCAGTCTAATCCTCCTCATTCTAGCCGGTGGTTACTTATTGGCAAGTAGTTATTCAAAGAAAGGTGATCCGGTAAAAGTATCTCACAACTGGTCTTTAATGGGATTAAGACAGGAGACTATTGCCGCTCCAACGAACCTGCAATGTATTACCGGAGACAACAAAGTCGATCTTAGCTGGAACAATCCGGATTCTAAAAATGTTAAATACTTCTTTGTTTATAGATGGTTACAGGGAGAAACACCGACTGTAGTAGCTAGATTATCGTCGGATATAACGACCTGGTCTGATGCAACAGCAGCTAACGGGGTTAAATACTTCTATATGGTTGTATCAGTTGGGAAGCATCTGCAAACAAGCGGTGTAGAGGCTCAAATAACCGGTACACCAGAAGCACCACCTCCACCTCCTCCCCCACCCGTAGAACCTGAACCTGTTTACTACGACGACTATGATTATGACTACTACTATGAAGAGCCGGCACCTGCACCCGCTCCGGCACCAGATCCACCGCCAGATGACGGCGGATGTGATCCACCTCCTGATGATGGTGGTGGCGGTGGCTGATGGTAATCAGCAACCCCTGGACGGGGACCCACGAATATTAGAAACCAACGACTATATGCTAAAAAACCGCTAATCCTTGTATTTTAAAAACCAGAACGAGAACTAGCACGTCATTGCGAGAAGTCCGAAGGACGACGAAGCAATCTCACATATCTAACCACTCGCTTTTTAAATTGGTTATTTAGCTGGCGATTGGAGTTAGTTGTTGGAAAACCAGACAAAAATATAGATCCGGATATGATACAATTTTGTTTGTCTTAAAAGAAAGGACTGAAGTGCAGTTCGCGAGTATGTGCCCTCGTAGCTCAGCCGGATAGAGCGACCGCCTCCTAAGCGGTAGG
>SDBS01003618.1_pt1 | contig 15182 bp, 15 predicted proteins | sample 2277091 | NCBI WGS metagenome assembly SDBS01 (sample SAMN10404972, study PRJNA504765) | marine sediment metagenome | isolation source: marine sediment core GS10_PC15, 163 cmbsf | place: Arctic Ocean: Southern Knipovich Ridge | collected 2010 | reverse complement strand
ATTTAGTACTATTCCAGTTGATTCAACAGGGGTTTTAGATCTCGATGAACTCGAAAAAATTTTAACTAAGGAAACAGTCGTAACCTCGGTAATGTATGCAAATAATGAGATTGGTACAATCGAACCAATTAGAGAGATAAGCGAAATAGTTCATAAAAAAGGGTGCTATCTACATGTTGATGCAACAGCAGCAGCTGGTCGAATTCCTATCGATGTACAGAATGATGAAATTGACCTTTTGACTCTCTCATCGAATGATATCTATGGACCTCAAGGCACAGGAGCATTGTATGTTAAGAAGGGTGTAAAACTTCAATCTGTTCTGCCGGGAGGTGGACAGGAGCGTGGACTCAGGTCAGGGACGGAAAACCTATTTGGGATTGCAGGAATGGGTGAAGCAGCAAGGATTGCAAAAAATGAAATGGCCCAGGAAAGCGAACGACTCGGCAAAATCAGGGATAAACTAATCAGTGAGATATTGAGGATAGACGAATCATTTCTCACTGGTCATCCGACTCAAAGACTTCCCCACCATGCAAGTTTTCGTTTCAGCCGAATAGAAGGTGAGAGTATTCTTTTGAATATGGATATGTACAATATACAAGTATCAACTGGATCAGCATGTTCATCAAAAACACTTGAACCCTCACATGTACTGCTTGCAATCGGTCTAAAACATGAAGAAGCACACGGCTCAATGGTTTTAACCCTGGGACACTCAAACAGCAATGAGCAAATTCCCAAAATAACAAAAGCTGTAGAGGAAACAGTTGATAGGTTGCGTGAACTTTCACCATTATAAACTGAGAGGTGATAACCACAATGGCACAGATAGGATACAGTAAGAAAGTTATGGAGCATTTCATGAAACCAAAGAATGTTGGCGAAATCGAAAATCCTGATGGTTATGGAAAAGTAGGAAACCCTGTTTGCGGTGACCTGATGGAGATGTACATCAAGGTAAAGGATGATATTATAACCGATATAAAATTTAAGACTTTCGGTTGTGGTTCAGCTATTGCAACAAGCAGTATGGTAACAGAAATGGCAAAGGGAATGCATGTTGATAAAGCTTTAGAAATAACACGAAGTGATGTTGCAACCGAGCTTGATGGTTTGCCTCCTCAGAAAATGCACTGTTCCAATCTTGCTGCTGATGCACTGCATGAGGCAATAAGAAACTATAAAAGCAAAAACAAGTAACGCGTAAACACCTTCGCCTTTGCTAGTTTCCAGAGAATTAGTAACATGGGAGAAAAATAGACCTGAACGTTTGCTATTTGAAAAATTTGCGTACTTGAATTGCGTCCCTTCCTTTTTCTTCTTGACAAGTAAATACTTCATGGTCTATTAATACAAATGGACAACTAAGGACAGTAGCAGAAAGATGTTACAACTACACAGATAAAATCTGCGAAGTTATGGATATAGATAGGAGGTGTTTTATAATCTTAAGAGCAAGTCTCATTCTTGTTATATCCTTATTCGTAATTACAACTCTGCCAGCAAAAGAATGTTCTTCAAACACAGGATGAGAACATTCCAGGGAACATTTCACGCCAACCCTGATTACGCGCTCTGGTATGGTTGGAGTGCAATGAATCGGGATCTAACTGAGATAAAAACGATGGCTGAAGAGTTGAAATGAAACCGCTGATTACCTAAACCTGCTCCAATCGAAAGTTTTCTTGACAATAGTAAGCATACTTGTTATATTTTTAATAATTTACTAAAACTGCGAATTTCTCTTAAATAGGAGAAAAGAGTAGAAATATATGCGAACATTAAAACTAAAGAAGGAAAATCTTGATACATTTCTCTCGAAAGTCAGTAAACTTGGCGAACTCTGGGGACCGAGGAAAAAGGGTGAAGTATATATATATGATAGAATAGATGACATCGAGGATTTAATAAAGGAACGTGTATTGACATTCCTTCCTATAAAGAAACTCTTTCTTCCCCCCCGTTTCCAGATGTTCCACTACGATGGAAAAACATATAATGAATCGCTAACCTTAGACAAACAGCGTATTGTCTTTGGTGTTCAACCCTGTGAAATACATTCACTCCTCATCTTTGACAGGGTCTTTGGACTCACATATAAAGACCCCTACTACTTCAAACGAAAAGAACAAACGACCATCATTGCGCTATCCTGTCTACCCTGTGAAAGCTGTTTTTGCAAATCAACTAACACACATGTTGTCGAGGAAGGATTTGATCTTGCGATGACTGACTTAAGTGATTTTTATCTCGTATGGGTAGGGACAAGCAAAGGTGATGATCTTGTCCGATCAGCACCAGAACTTTTCGATAGCAATGTAACACAGAAAGACATTCATAGTTATATCGAGTACCGAGAATATAAAACCGGGAAGTTTAAAGAAACAATAGACTTTGAAATAATGCCCGATTTAATGAATCTCAACTACAACAGTCCCATATGGGAAGAATTAGCAGAGAAATGTCTTTCCTGTGGTGCCTGCACTATGGTCTGTCCAACCTGTAATTGTTTCGATATCATAGATGAGGTTGAACTAACCGATGATTCTATTAACAGAGAAAGATTCTGGGATTCCTGTATGTTTAAGGAATATTCCATGGTTGCAGGCGGACATAATTTCAGGGAAGCTAAGGCAGAAAGACTGAAGTTATGGTATACACACAAACTAAAATCGTTCACTGACGCATACAAGAAATACAGTTGCGTTGGTTGTGGAAGATGCATTATCACCTGTCCAGTTGATATAAACGTTTTGAGTGTCGTTAAAGCATTACTTACAGGAAAGGTTGATAAGAACTCACTTCTTACAAGGAAGAGTAAATGAGCAATCCTTTTTCTCCTGAACCAGCAAGGATAGTAAGGAAATACAAGCTTACAAAAGATGTGAGATTTTTCCAGATCCGTTTCCTTGATAAGGAGAGGGCTCTCTCCTTTGAGTATAGTCCAGGACAGTTTATGATGTTTTCAATCCCTGGAACAGGAGAGGCACCCTTTTCTATCTCTTCAACACCTTCAAGACCAGGCTTATTGGAATTTTGCATACGAAAAACAGGAAGATTAACGGAAGCACTTTTCAGACTTAAAGAAAATGACGAAATAGGAATCAGAGGACCTTATGGAAATGGTTTTCCCATTATTAGGATGAATGGTAAGGACCTTTTTATCATAATGGGAGGACTTGGTGTAGCACCTCTAAGGTCTCTTCTGCTATATACTCTTGACAATAGAGAACTATTTGGCAGATTACATCTTCTTTACGGAGCTAAAAGACCTAAAGATATGCTTTTCAGGACTGAGTTCTTCGAATTCGTTGTAAGGGAAGACATTGAATGTCTCCTTACAGTTGACAAGGATGATACGGGAAAATGGCCATGTTACAAAGGATTCGTAACCTCACTTTTTCAGAGAATAGAAGATATTAAACCCGATAACACATATGCCTGCGTATGTGGACCACCTGTTATGTATGAATCTGTCCTTAATGAACTTGTTAAACTGAATATTCCTAAACATCAAATATTAATGACATTGGAAAGAAGAATGAAATGTGGAATTGGAAAATGCGGACACTGCGCTATAGAGGATATTTATACCTGTATTGATGGACCTATCTTCACATACTGGGATGTACTTCATATGAAGGAACTTATATAGGAACTTCTCTCTTATGAAAAAAAAGGTTGGTATATACGGATTTACAGGATGTGCAGGTGATCAATTAACAATCATTCATTCTGAAGATAAACTTATTCCCTTTTTTGACAAAGTAGAGATTGTTTCTTTCAGAATGGAACAGAGCAATAATAAAGAGTGCGAACTTGACATCGCCTTTATAGAAGGTTCAATAACCACGGAAGAGCAGAAGAAAAGGCTCATCGAAATAAGAAATAGAACTGACATACTTGTCCCCATTGGCACCTGCGCATGCTTCGGCGGGATACAATCCATGAAACTGGGTGATGGAAAATATATGGATAGGTACAGGAAGGTCTATGGTAATAATAAAATTACAATCGATAAAGCATTTGAATCCCTGTCTCTTAATTCCTTTGTAGAAGTAGATTACTGTATCCCCGGATGTCCAATTAGCTCTCTGCAATTCTTTTCTGCACTAACAAAACTCATAAATGAATTCCGCCCTGTTCTATATCCATTTTCAGTCTGTACAGAATGTAAATGGCACGAGAATCTATGTCTTTTAACTGAGAAAAATCTCCCCTGTCTCGGTCCAATTACGCGTGCAGGATGTGGGGCAATATGCCTAACCCATGGCATTCCCTGCGTCGGGTGCTGGGGACCCGTTGATGAGGCTAACGTAGCATATGAGTTTAAACTGCTCTTAGAACAGGGACTTGCTCACGAGGAAATAATAAAAAAATTCCGAATGTTTGGTGGTAAAGAAAGCCAAAAACTCGTAAAGAACCTGTTAAGGAAGAAGGGTAAGTAAGGGATATAGGATATGAAAAAGATAAAGATTGATTTACTTTCGAGGGTTGAAGGTCATGGGGGTATCCTTGTAAGTATAGATAACAACAAGGTAAAAGATGTAAAGGTAAACATATATGAGGGACCCAGACTTATTGAACAGCTTCTCGTCGGGAAAGACTATAAGGAATGCCTTAATATCGTTCCAAGAATATGTGCAATATGCACTCTTTCTCACAGATATGCAAGCATAAGAGCACTTGAAAAGGTGCTCAAAATTTCTGTTAAAAAGAAGGTTTTGCTTATGAGAAACTTAATGCTTCTTGGAGAGATAATAGAAAGCAATTCACTTCATGTCTTTGTCCTTGCTCTTCCTGACTTTTTTGGTTTCCCATCTATTACAGAGATGCTACAGGAACATAAAGATATAGTGATGTCAGGGTTAAAGATTAAGGAATTTGGTAATCTCGTGATGAAAACAACGTCAGCAAGAATGATACATGGCGAGAACCCAATAATAGGTGGATTCGGAAGATATCCTGACAGTAAGGAACTTAACGAAATAAAAACGAAGGCAAATGAACTTATACCAATAGCAATAAAGGCAATAGAATTCATTTCATCTGTTAAGGTTCCAACCTTCTGCGAGGAAAAGGAAAATATAACATTTATGTGCCTGAATTCAGGAGAGGAATTTGGTTTTGTAGGTGATACAGTTTTAATCTCTACAGGAGAAGAAAAGGATGTAGATGAATATGAAAAGCTTACCAACGAACGTGTTGTTTCCCATTCTTATGCCAAGAGATGTACTTACAAAGATAAAACCTTCACAGTAGGTGCTATTGCAAGGATTAACCACCTTGGTGAAAGATTAACAGGTGAATCATACAGGTATTTCAAGAAGATTTTCAATTCAAGATGGAAGAAAAACCCATTATACAATAATCACGCACAACTCCTCGAGATTCTCTTTGCACTAGAAAAAATAACTTCCTTAGTAGATGCAATAAAACAATTAAGTGATCCTGAAATAGAAATCCCTGAAAAAGTCTCTGGTAAAGCAACAGCAGCTGTGGAAGCACCAAGAGGTATCCTTTACCACCATTACGACTTAGAAAATGGACTTATTACAAATGCAGATATAATCACACCTACAGACCAGAACCTTGAGGAAATGGAAAGATTTTTAAGGGTTACAGCAGTGAACCTTCTAAAAAAGTCAAAGAAAGACCTCAAACCAGAACTTGAGATGGTAGTGAGGGCTTACGACCCCTGCATAAGCTGCTCCGCGCATCTTGTGAAAGTAGTTCGTAAAGGTAACCATCCGTAGGCTTTAGAGACTTTGCCAAACTATGAATTTTCATATTGTAGTCGCAACCTTTAGGTTGCGTAATTTATTGTATAATATGGGATTAAATTCGCAGGCTAAAGCCTGCGCCTACCTAAAAGCGGCATTTTGCCACAGTCTGTTTAGCGTACGTGCTGGAGTAGCAGAGCTTGCTCTGCGCTTCTAAGGCATCTTGCCTCGCATTCTTTGGTAGGAACAGACTTTGGGTGTTACGGGAACTACATTCCCGTAACACTACGAAAAGCTGTATCAAAATGAAAAATCTAACATTGACAAGTGAACTTAAGCGAACTATTAACAACAGGCAAATTTCTGTAATTGGTTTTGGAAACACTGATAGGGCAGATGATGGCTTTGGAATAAAGGTGGCAGAATCACTCAAATTGGAATTTCCCGATAGGGTCTTCGTAGAGAACGAAGGCATGGATGGCATTGTAAAGACCGTAAACAAAAGAGAAGATATTGGTTTTATAATATTTGTAGATACGGTTGAGGCTAATGAAAAAGGTGGGACTCTTATAATAGTTGAAAAAGATAATATAGAAGATATAAAATCATCACATAAAATTCCATTAAGTCTTTATCTTTCACTGATTGAGAAACCATCTTGTATCATCGGTATTCAACCTAAACAATTAAATTTTATGCAGGCAGTCTCAGAAGATGTAGAAAAGGGAATAAAAAAGACTGTAAGAATTCTAACATCAATAATGAAATCCAACTAAAATAACACACATAGATAAAGGGGAAGAAAGGAAGGTGAAAAATGAATAGAAAGACCCTGCACAAAATATCCTATGGTCTTTATATTGTAAGCTCAAAAAAAGGTGATAAATTCAATGGACAGATCGCGAATACTGTTTTTCAGGTTTGTTCAGAACCACCGGTTATTGCTGTTTGTATAAACAAAAAGAATCTTACACACGAGTTCATAAAAGAGAGTAACATCTTTACGGTCTCAATTCTGTCCCAAAATACTCCAATGAAGTTTATAGGGCTTTTTGGCTTTAAATCAGGGAGGGAAGTAGATAAATTTAAGGAAACAAAATATAAGGTTGGTGAAACTGGTGCGCCTGTGGTGCTTGAGAATAGCATAGGTTTCCTGGAGGTTGAGGTGATGAGTAGTGCGAATGTTGTTACACATACTGTCTTCTTTGGTAAGGTAGTAGAAGCAGATATTCTTAATGATACAGAAGCTATGACCTATGATTACTATCACAAGGTAAAACATGGAAAGGCGCCAAAGTCAGCTCCAACATATATCAAGGAAGAGAAACAAAAGGAGGTAGAAAAAATGGAAAAGTACGTATGCAAAGTTTGCGGGTATATTTATGATCCTGAAAAAGGAGATCCTGATTCAGGGATAAAACCTGGGACCACATTTGAAGAATTACCTGATGATTGGCTTTGTCCCGTATGCGGAGTTGGAAAAGATAACTTCGAAAAAGAGGAGTAAAAATGGCTATTCATGAAATAAAACCTGGCATTCACTCCGTGGGTGCAATTGACTGGGATAGACGACTATTTGATGAACTAATACCTTTACCTCAAGGCACAAGTTATAATGCATACCTGATAAGGGGAACTCAAAAAACAGCGCTAATAGACACTGTTGACCCGCCAAAGGAATCTGAACTGGTTGATAATCTTAAAAACTTAAAGATAGACAAAATAGACTATATAGTTTCGAACCACGCAGAGCAGGACCATTCAGGGACAATCCCAAAGATACTCGAGATGTATCCTAATGCAAAGGTTGTGACAAACCCAAAGTGTATGACAATGCTCATGGAAATGCTTCTAATTCCTGATGATAAATTCATAACTGTCAAAGACAAGGATACTATTTCTCTCGGTAATAAAACCCTTGAATTCATCATTGCTCCCTGGGTCCATTGGCCTGAGACGATGTTTACCTATTTGAGGGAGGAAAAGGTATTATTCCCCTGTGATTTCTTAGGCTCACACTTTGCAACAAGCGAAACATTTGTTAAGGATGACTGGGAAATTTACGAACCTGCAAAACGCTACTACGCTGAGATTATGATGCCATTCAGGACAAGCATCAAGAAACACCTTGAAAAGATTAAAGAACTGGACATTGAAATGATTGCACCAAGCCATGGACCTATTTATAGTAATCCCAGATTTATAATAGATGCTTACGCTGACTGGGTCTCCGATAAAGTAAAGAATGAAGTGATTATTCCTTTCGTCTCTATGCATGGAAGCACACGCAGGATGGTTGATTATTTCGTTGACGCTCTCATAGAGAAGGGCATAACTGTAAAACCGTTTAATTTAACAGAAACGGACATTGGAGAACTCGCTATTGCTCTCGTGGATGCAGCATCCATTGTTATCGGGTCACCCACTGTCCTGGTAGGTCCACATCCAAGTGCTGTATATGCAGCCTTTCTTGCAAATGCTCTCCGACCAAAATTGAGATTTGCATCAATTATAGGTTCTTTTGGATGGGGGGGAAAGGTGGTTGAGATAATTTCAGGGATGTTGACAAACCTTAATGTTGAAATCATAGAACCAGTAATCATAAAGGGTTATCCAAAAAAGGGTGATTTCGAGGCTATTGATAGACTTGCGGATGAACTCTCAGAAAAACACAAAACCTTGAATTTGTAAACATAGTGTGAAAAAGAGATATGAAACTGCAAACCTCACCTTTGTAAATATAATCTATTTTTATTGGCATGAGATGAATAACTAAGGAGGATATAAATATGGACTTAAGTTCATACAGTTTAGAGGATTTGTTACTTGCTGCGATTAAAAGTGAGGTTGAGAGTGAGAAGGTTTATGTAAACTTGAGCAATAAGTTCAAGAATGCTTTTCTTAAAGATAAACTAAAATTTCTTGCTGGAGAGGAAGCGAAACACAGGATCTTTGTTGAATCAGTTTACAAAAAGACCTTTAAGGATAAGGCTGTAATTTTGCCTGAGAAAATTTCTGTACCACTGCCTGAAATAAAGACAGATGGTCCTGTTAGTGAAGTATTCTTGAGTGCAATGCAAGCAGAAAAAGCAGCGTATGATTTTTACAATTCACTCTCTGAGGAATTTAAAAATGATTCTGCAATTAAAAAAACTCTGACTTATCTTGCAACAATGGAAATGGGGCATTACGGATTACTTGAAATTGAAAAGGACACTCTCGACAAGTACGAAGATTATGATACGGTATGGCCAATGACTCATATTGGAGCATAAGTACTCTTGAGCATTTTGATGTGCAACTATAATATACTAAATTTCAAGCGAGAACAGAGAATTATACTGCTTAAATTGTTGAAATAAAAAGAAAGGAGGATGAAATGAGTTTAGTCTTCTCAGGTCCAGAGGTAATTGAGATGGCAATCAGAACAGAGGAAAATGGAGAAAAATTCTATTCTTCTCATGCCGAAAAAGCAGAAGTAGAAAGTGTAAAGTCACTTTTTACCTTTCTTGCAAATGAAGAAGCAAAACATATTGAGGATTTCAGTAAACTCTATGATATAGTCAAAGAGACAGGTGAGACAATCTTCGGAGATTATGAGGAGTTCAAGGCATATATGGAAACCTTCGCTGATTCTAAATTCCTAACAAACTTTACTGCAGAATCAGATAAAATAAAGGATTCAAAAGATGTTAGTGAAATCATTGAATTTGCAATTGGTTTCGAAAAGGAGACCCTACTTTTCTTTTATGGACTTCTTGATTTTATAAGTGAGAAAGGAAGGGATATTGTTAAGAATATTATCGAACAGGAAAAAGCTCATTTAAAGAAACTGACGAGTATAAAGAAGGTTTTACACTAATTACAATCAACTTTGCGACTGTATTCATAGACTATCTTATTCGGATACCTCTTTGATCTCATTTCTTAAATAAACAAGATAGACAACGAATATAAAACAAAGCATTGTTATCCTAAGGTGAAAAGAAATCTAATAGAAAACTTAGAGAAGACTTATTTTTCTCTTCAAGACGAGATTAAAACAAAACTAGATGAGTTTAAGAGAATCTGGAATAAAGGCAATGAAGAGGATGTTTTTACCGAATTAATTTTTTGTATATTAACACCACAGTCCAGGGCAAAATCTTGCTGGAATAGTGTAAAGAAACTTTCAGATAAAAATCTTCTGTTAAAAGGAAACACAAATAAGATTACTAAAAATCTAAGTGGAGTAAGATTTAAATACAAGAAAGCAAAATACATAATTGAAGCAAGGAAACTATTTGCAGTCAATGGAAGGATATCCCTCAGACCTAAGATTAAGCAATTTAGCGATAAAGAAGCAAGAGAATGGTTGGTACAGAATGTGAAAGGTATTGGTTATAAAGAAGCAAGTCACTTCTTAAGAAATATAGGATTAGGTGAGAATTTAGCAATTCTTGATAGACATATACTGAAAAACCTAAGCCTGGCTGGTGTAGTAGAGAAAATTCCAGATTCTCTGTCAAGAAAAACATACATTGAAATTGAGAAAAGAATGAAGGAATTTGCAAATAAAATAAATATACCCATCAGCCATCTTGATTTTGTAATGTGGTATAAAGAAACAGGAGAAATATTTAAATAAGGTTCATCAAAAAGGAAACATTATTGGTCTTAATCTCATAATTTCTTATTTTTCTATTCAACCAATCCGTTGTGTGCTGCGTTTCCACCCCACATATTCCAACCATCATCTTTTTTGTCTCCCGTTTCTATGCAATAGATATTACCATAATCGGTAGCAACATAGACCCTTCCTTCTGAGATGGAGGGTTGGAACCTGATGGGCTCTCCGACATTGTGTTTCCAGAGGATTTTCCCATCATCAACACTATAACAGATTATATCACCTGTTATAGAACCGACAAATATTTTACCATTAACTATTGATGGCGGTGTTAATGGTCTTCCACCGATATTCTCGTCTTCGTGAGTGTACTTCTTCTCCCATAATACTTCACCAGTTTTTCCATCAATAGACCTCAAAACATTTCCCATCGAGTTATAGCTTCTTCCTTTAAAGATTGCAGGTCGTGAACCCTGGTATGCCCAAACACCTGACACTGTAGCAAGACCAATGTTTCCCTGTGCCTGTCCCAGTTTTGCAGCTGCGGGTGCAGAACCGAAACCGACACTTGCGTCTAAGGCTTTCTGTTCACCAGCATATCTTGACGATGTTTCGTAAGACAGATAATCAGCTTCCTGTAATACCCATAACTCCTTATTTAACTGTTTTCCATCCTTTATATCAAGATTTGCCATGCCTTCATACTGTCTCTTTTCTCTCTCAGGTGTATCATCCTCTTTTTCTTCTCTCATGCTTACATATATCTTATCCTTGTAAATCCATGGTGCACATGTTGCATTCCTCTTATCCGACCAGACAAGTTTTCCATTCTGTGTCTTATATCTGTATACGGTTCCTTCAAGTGTAGTAATGTAAACCGAGTTTTCATAGATTATGGGAGCTGTAATAAGGTCACCAACGATCTTTGCCTTCCATCTCTCTTTTCCTGTTTCAAGATTCATACATGCAAGGTAATGGTTTCCGTCCTTCCCGGGATATGCCATATAAACCCATCCATCCGCAACAGCAGGCTGGCTCATCAAAGGGTCACCAAGCCACTTTTCCCATACAAGTTTTCCTGTCTTTGCCTTAAGAATGTAAATAATACAGCTCTCGGTATTAAAAACAACGTACCCTTTGTCAACAACAGCAGCTGTTGGTCCATCATCTCCTGTGTGAAACTGCCATACCCACTCTCCTGTCTTGGCATCAAGACAGTAGAACTCATAACTCCCAAAGCCCCCACCTGTAAAAACAAGACCATTCCATATACAGGGGGTTGGCAAAGGTCTGTTCTCTGGTATGTGCACCTTCCACCCCTTCTTTCCATCATCAGTAGTAAAATGCTCAGGCTTCAGAGACACCTTTCCTTCTAATGAAACAACGTCTTTTCCCGTTTGGGAAGGTGTAATAATCACCTGATTGTCCTCATGTATATTCTGTGGGTTAAGACCTGTTGTAAGAAAAACCAAAGATGTTAAAAAGATAAGCAGAAATACCCATTTTCTAATTAAAACTTTCTTCTGTTTCATAATACCTCCTCGTATAATTCTTATAAGTTTTTTCTAATCTATTTACAGTCAACATTCAAAAAAATTCCATGGAATTACCACTTATTCCTATTTTTCTTATCATTTGAATAGAAAGAACATAAGAACGGAAAACAGCCAGACAAAAATCACAGGAGGAATTAGTAGCTTATAGATCTTGTTAAAGTCTGCCTTAAAATACTCTTTTGTAAGAACGAGACAAAGATGAACAGGAGAAAGCAGTATTCCAGCAAATCCACTTGCGTAAGCAAACATTATATAGGGAAGGTTCACTCCTTGTCCGAGGAAAAACGGTAATAGAATAGGAAACGAAACACCGACATAAGCGTGGTTCACACCTGTGAGAAAACCAACCAGGAATGGTGCAATAAAAAGTAGAAACCATAAGGAGATACCTTCAGGTCTGAGAACTTCTTTGAGTGCGTCAATTGCACCAGTATCAATGAGAACAGACTTGAAAAACATAACTGAGAAAAGAAGAAGTATTGTTTTGTAAGTGAATGTCTGTTTGATAACCTCTCTCCAATCTTGTTTTTTTACCCTTGTTAATAAGGTTACTACAAATGAAACACCTGCAATAACATATAGAACATTAATCTTAAATACAAGCACAAGAATAATAATTATAAGAATATGCCATACGGACAAGAGAAGGTTTTTCATTGCAGTTGTCTTCTTGGATGGAAAAGATGGAGGAATAAAAGGAATTCTTCTTAATCCAAAGACAAGACCGGCAAGAATTGCCACACCAGTTAAAGGAAACATGAATCGTGCAAGCACAAAGATCGGAACAGCTGTTATTGTGGAAGCCACAATCAAACCCGGGTAGAGTGGCCAGAAATATTCCCAGATATGTCTGAACCAATAATTGAGGAATGTTTTATCAGCTGGACTCAAATTGAATTCCTTTGCACCCTCTTTCAACATTGGTGCTGATATAAGTGCACCTCCAGGCATTGGTAGAAGCCCCATTATTGTTGAGGGAATGACCATTGTCAGACGGCTGTCCTGGATTAATGAGCGAAGTGAATCCACCATCCTTGAGAGATCTCCTCTCTTCTCAAGAAGCGCTCCAAAATACATTATGAGAACAACAGTGCCAACAAGTGAAAGTGTATCAGGACTTTTAATTGTCTGAATAAGAGAAACAAAGAAACTTTTTAATCCCATTCTGAAAAGTACAGCAGCAAGGATTGCACCAACAAAGAGAACAAGACCTATGTCAACATGGAATTTGATGAGTATGATTATCACAATCACAATAATCACAAGGTATAATATTGGTAACACTATTAGGATCCTCCTAAATGATCTATTAAAGCAGAAACTTCTCCAAACCCTTCGTTTTCATCTACCTGAATAAATCTTATACCTGCTTCCTTGGCTGCCAACCTGTCTGGATTGCTGTTGCCAACAAAAACCACCTCTCCTTTTTTGAGGTGTAACCTTTCTGTCATGAGCTCTAATGGTTTACCAGAAGGTTTCCAAACACCATCATCTCTTGTCACAATTTCGTCAAAACATAACTCCCATTTCTTTAACAAATATTCAACATTCTTACTTGAATTATTCGTCACTATTGCTTTCTTGATGTTCTTTTCTGAAAGGAAGGAGAGGAGTTCCTTTACTCCCTTATGTAAACTTGCTCTACGAGTTGCTCTTTTTTCAAATGACTCAAGTATGTTTATTGCCTCTTTCTTTCGTAATCCTTTGAGATTATTTATATACGAAAGAATAGGAAGATCATCGACCCCGATCTTCTTCCTTATTAATTCCCAGTCGTAAAGCGAATCAATAAGGGTTCCATCGAGATCAAAAATAACACCTTTGAGCATTATTTATGATTTGAATTTTTCTCTTATGTAATTTCTTCGAGTATTTTATCCGGTATATCAAAATTTGAATATATATTCTGGACATCCTCATGCTCTTCAAGCGCTTCCATGAGTTCAAGGATCTTCTCTGCCTTTTTCTTATCGCTGATAGGTACAGTGGATTGAGGTGCTTTTGTTATCTCTGCTTTCAGGATTTTGAACTTCTCATTCTCCAGTAAATCCTTAACAGATTCAAATTTTGACGGATCAATACTTATTTCGTAAACATCGCCCTGAAGTGAAACATCCTCTGCTCCCTCATCAAGTGAAACCCCAAGAAGTCGATCCTCATCAACATCAGCTTTTTCAATATGAACAAGACCCTTCTGATGAAAGATCCATGTGACAGAACCTGTCTCCCCCATACTCCCTCCATACTTCGTTAGAATATGTCTGATCTCAGCTGTTGTTCTGTTTTTGTTGTCCGTTAACGTCTCTATTAGAATAGCAACACCGCCTGGTCCATAAGCTTCAAAATGGGTCTCTTCATATCTTGTTCCAGGAAGTTCACCTGTCCCTTTCTTTATCGCTCTCTCAATATTACTCTGGGGCATATTCTCTATCTTTGCTGCTGCTATTGCTGTCCTCAATCTCGGATTACCATCCGGGTCTCCTCCTCCATCACGTGCAGCGACTGTTATCTCCTTTATGAGTCGTGTAAAAACACGTCCTCTTTTTGCATCCGCTTTCCCCTTCTTCCTCTTAATGGTACTCCATTTTGAATGTCCACTCATAATACCTCCCGTTCTGAAACTCAGTATACTTCTCTTATACTAATTTATAGATTCATCTTTACTTTGGTATATCTATTAGCCTGCAGAATACTCCTTACGTTTTCTTCTTACCTCCAGGTCGGATTAAGGGTACTTCCTGTTTGCAAAGAGGGCAATTTTCTTTCTCATAGTTTTCAACTGCCTTCCGATAAACTGCGTAGAAAGGATAATCCAGATTGAGTGGTACCTGGCTTCTATCAATAAGTACAGCAACACCAGATATCTCCCCCCCTTTTTCCAACACGGCATTGATTGTTGCCCTGAGCGATCCACCTGTTGTCAAAACATCATCCACAATTAGTATCTTTTCACCCGCCTTTATACCTGAACCCCTCTTTATTATTCTCTTCCCCTTACCTTCCTCTTCGGCTATGCCTGCAGAAACACCTAACTGTCTTGCAATCTCATAGGCAAGAATTGTCCCACCTGTTGTAGGACCAATAACTTTCTCTATAAGGTGGGTTGAAAAATTAAATGCAATTTTCGAACATAGAAGTGCAGTAATCTTCGGATTCTCAAGAATCTTGAATTTCTCGAAATACAAGCCACTATGAAGCCCCGATGTCAATAAAAAATGACCTTCAAGAATCACCCCGTTATCAATCAGAAGCTTCTCGATTGTTTCTATCATTTTCACCTTCCTGGTATAA
>SDBS01003617.1_pt1 | contig 15184 bp, 8 predicted proteins | sample 2277091 | NCBI WGS metagenome assembly SDBS01 (sample SAMN10404972, study PRJNA504765) | marine sediment metagenome | isolation source: marine sediment core GS10_PC15, 163 cmbsf | place: Arctic Ocean: Southern Knipovich Ridge | collected 2010 | reverse complement strand
GACCTCTTCATCTGCAAGCCGTTTGACAAGAGCCTTGAGTTGTTCTTCAGGTAGATCCATTGTGAAGCAGACACTTGTGTTGGAGCGGATGTCTTTGTTTTCCGCAAGGAAATCGATCCAGTCGTGGCTGTGAACAAAATTTTCCCAGACAGCGAGATTGTCATTGCTGCGCTGGATCAATCCCGGGAGTCCTCCTACGGATTCGGCCCAATTGAGAGCGGCGAGGTAATCCTCATTGGCCAGCATAGATGGCGTGTTAATTGTCGAACCCTTAAAGATACCCTCGATCAATTTTCCGCCCTTAGTCATCCGGAAGATTTTCGGAAGTGGCCAGGGAGGAGAATAGCTCAACAGGCGTTCGACAGCGCGAGGAGAGAGAATCATGATACCGTGAGCGGCCTCGCCGCCAAGAACTTTCTGCCAGGAATAGGTAATGACATCGAGTTTCCGATAGGGAATGTCCATGGCAAAAATGGCGGATGTGGCATCACACAGGACAAGTCCTTCTCTATTTTCAGGGATCCAATCACCATTGGGCACTTTCACGCCGCTTGTTGTTCCATTCCAGGCAAAGACAACATCATTATTGAAGTCGGCCTTAGAGAGATCGGGAAGTTTTCCATAATCGGCCTCAAGGACATTTGTGTTGTCGAGTTTAAGCTGCTTTGTGATATCGGTGGCCCAACCTTTGCTGAAAGATTCCCAAACAAAGACATCCACGCCGCGTGGTCCAAGCATTGACCACATAGCCATCTCAAAGGCGCCTGTGTCCGATGCGGGAACGATGCCGACTAGATAGTCTTCAGGAAGCCCTAGGATTTTTTTGGTTTTATCGATAGATTCCGCCAGTTTGCCCTTTCCCAGGCTGCTCCTGTGGGATCGCCCGAAAGGAGTATCCCGGAGTTCATCGATGGAATACCCAGGATGTTTGGCGCAGGGGCCAGAAGAAAAACAGGGATTAATAGGTTTTTCTGTTGGTTTCATTTTTACTCTCCATATTATGTATTTTGTTATGAATAAAAGGCCTTATAATTCTACTTTAGTTCAAAACAAAATTCCATACGTCTTAATAGGAATTCTTATTTCAGTGATTTTAAGAGCGAGTTCTCCGTGAAGTGATTAGAAATCACGCTTCGTTTTCTTCTACTTGAGATGAAGGCGGGACCCCTCCGCGGTGCACCTCCGTCCTCGCTCCGATCGCTGCGCGCAGAGATACACCGCTTCGCCCTCCCTTCATCTCCTTACGCTCTGGGATAAGATACCACCGTGCCATCCACCTCTTTTTCCTCCTGATACGGATTTCTCCATCATCTTCCCAGAACTCTCAAGCTATCACTGAAATAGAAACACTTATTCAGGTTATTCCAGTTTAAAGTTCATCCACTCGACTCGTTTCAGAATCAGGTCCACATTGAGTCTTTGTGATTTTTGTTTGGACACCAGGCCTTGGATTTGAATGAGAAGCCATTCGAGAGAGCCTTTGTAGTTGAATTTTCCCCAAAGGAGCAAGAGGAGGTAGTACCAGAAGACAGAATACACGGCTACGGCTAGCGCTAGAGGGAGTTGATCAATATTGAAGATTCTTTCAAAAAAGTTCAAACCGGTAATTTTGCCGAGAAAAAGATTGAGTGTCCATTCGGGAAAAATATCGAAAATTTCCAGGGCATACACTGTCAGGGCAATCATCGCCCACCTCCTCATAAACCGGACAAACCTTGTGTTGGCCGTCTTCTGTGCCCGTCCTCTGAACTCAATCAACCTTAAGGGGATGAGGACAGCCAAAATCTGCCCACCCAGTTGGAGGAGGTGATTGGTGAGAGCCGGCCGGTGAAAGGCGGAAAAGGTCATGCCTGCGAGGATAAGCAATGCGCCGGCCATTATGCTTCCAGCGGCGGCGAGAAATCCGATCCTGAAAAACTTTCTGGAAGATCGAGGATTGGCCAAAAATAATCCGATGACGGCTCCTACAAACGCGGTCGAAAGGCAGGGGAACAGCGGTTCGAAATCACCGGCAAGAATCACGAGGAACCAGGTCAGGATTGAAGCGTTATGTGTCTGGATTTGAGTATCCGGCCATCCGGCCGTATCAAAAATATCCGGATTTTCTGAAAGGCTTTCCGGCAGAGACCAGGGACGTGCATCCACCCATGTGTGGACCAAAGGAGTTATCAGAAGAACGATTAAGGTCAAGATGAGATAAATTTTTCTATTGCGGTTTTGTTTTTCGTATCCCTTTCTGCGCAGGAGGTAGTAATTGATAATGGATGTGATTATGATGCCCCAAGCAATCATTTCGAGAGTCTGGATCATAAAGAAAGGATGCCAGATTTTATCTGTGTGTTTCCAGACTCCTGTCCTGATGCCTTCACCTAAAAATCCCCAGTAACCCAAGCCTTCGATGAGATGGTCAACGAAGAGAAGAACAACACCTGTGATGATTCTTTTCCACAAAAGAATTTTTAGATTAACGCCTCTAGATACGCTTTTTGTCATTACATAGGTGTTGACAACCGAAGATATAAGGAGGAAAAATGTGTTCCATGTTCCCAAATAGAGAAAAAGCCCAAGTATACCAAGGACTATCTTCGGGTATTCGAGCAGTCGGTTGGGATCTTCTGCGATGGTATCATAATTGACAACGTGATACAGGCTGTGGAAGAACGTCATTAAAAATATAGCGACTCCTCGACAGCCATCCAGAGTAGTGATACGCTGAAATGTGGTAGCGGTGGTTTCCAATGAAAGAGGTTCCTTGTTGCTCATGTGACAAAAAAAATCGTCTTCATTATTTCTACGTAGGTAAGATAATGCAAGCGGTTTTTGACCGGGAAAATTAGCTGTGGTATAAGTTGAGTATCTTTTATAGGGTGAAATCTTTGACTCCTGAGGATAAAAAATATAGACAATACGCGCTGATTCTTATCGTCTTGGTTGCTCTCTATCATCTTTTTATTATCGGGATTGTGGGGCCTGGTGATAATGAGGCCTACTACTGGACCTGGTCCAAACATCTGGATCTCAGTTACTTTGACCATCCTCCTATGGTGGCCTATATGATTGCCCTGACGACGGCTGTGGGCGGTGATTCGGTATTTTTTTTGCGAATTGGGACGGTTTTGCTCTTCTGTATCACATCGTTTTTGATTTACCTCCTTGCTTTTGAGCTGTCAGGAAGCAGAAAGACCGCTTTTTATTCGTTGTGTCTAGCCAATATCATTCCGCTATTCTTTTTATTAGGAATCCTCACGGTTCCGGATGCTCCACTGGCTGTCTTCTGGCTCCTCTATCTTCTCCTTCTTCTCAGAGTGGCAAAAGGGATTCCCTGGTGGCACTGGTATCTGATGGGATTTGTCCTCGGGCTGGCCGTTCTCTCCAAATACTTTGCAATTCTGCTTGTCCCCTCAACCCTCCTGTTCCTCCTTTCAGATAAAAAATTGAGGGCATATTTGAAATCGCCTCATCCCTATATCGGCCTCGTTGTTTCGGCTGCCGTGGCCAGCCCTATCCTTTTCTGGAACATCAGAGAAGGTTGGGCGAGTTTTATCTATCATCTGAACACCCGGCATGAGGGGGGCGTTTTTTGGGGGAATCTGTGGACACTGGTTGTCGGACAGCTTGGAGTCGTGACTCCCATTCTTCTGTTTTGTTTTATTGCCGTATTTTTCATCTCCGTGAAACGGGGATTTAGACCGGGGGGACATATCCATAGTAAATTTATTGTGATGACTTCGGCTCCTACTCTTGTCTTTTTTTATATAGTTATGTGCCTGACAAATGATGCCGAACCCCATTGGCCCGGCCTAGGATATCTTCCGCTGATGATCGGTGCGGTCTGGATTTATTCTGAATATCTGATAAATAGAAGGAATCTGAATGTCCGGTTTTCCCAGAGGAGATCTTCGGTGTTCGGTTTTTTGAGAATATGGGTAAAAGGGCCATCTGCCCTCAAACTGTTCGTGGGGGCGGCCCTTATCATCCCTCTTGTTTTCATCATTTTAGTGAATATCCAACTTTTTTATCCTTTATACAGACCTGCCATCGGCAGCATCGACAGCCCTTCGGATCTGACCGGATGGGAAGTCGGGCAGTACGATGCCACGAGTGATCTTTTCGGTTGGGAAGAAGTGGGAGACAGAGTCATGGAGATAAAGACAAGTATGACAGAGAAGGAAGATATGCCGTTTATCTTCAGCTCTCACTACAATGTGGCTTCACAACTGAGTTTTGCCTTACAAGACACAACAAATGTTTTTTGTCTCTCTCCATCCATCGATCAGTTTGATTTCTGGCAGGAAACAAAAGACCTTATTGGCAGAAACGCTATCTATATTTGCACAAACCGCTATTATCTTCCTCCCCAGGATGGTTTTATGTTTGAGCGCATTGAAGGACCTGAGACGGTTGTGATCCTGCGTGCAGGAACGTACAAGGTGAGAGAAAGCTATATCTACAGGTGTTACGGCTTTAAAGGAATCAAATAGTTTTCCAAGATCGAAAAGCTCGGGTTCGGGTACAAGGGAGCATATCCAATTCTGTGATTTCAAGAGCGAGTTCTCCGTGAACTTGCAAGTCGATTAGAAATCACGCTTCGTTTTCTTCTTCTTGAGATGAAGGCGAGCGCCTTTCCGTCCTCCGCGCGCACCTCCGTCCTCGTAAAGGCCGCCAAATCGCTGCGCGCAGAGATACATCGCTTCGCCCTCCCTTCATCTCCTTCAATCTAAATCGGCGGAGATGAACCATGCCCACTCGTCCTCCGATACGGATTTCTCCATCATGCCTGCCTTTCCCAGAACTCTAAAAAAAATCACAGAATTGGATATGCTTACTCGGGGAAAGAATTGTTTGGATTTTTTAGCTATTTTAACTATAGTTATAGCTCTATTCTGGAAACTTTTATAAAATTTCAAAAAGGAGGCTGAACTGATGAAAAAAATATTATTATTTTCAATCTGCGTATGTCTTTTGCTTTGGGCCTGTGCCCAACAAACCGTCCCTCCTCCAGAGGGAGACAATCCTTTCTTTGGAAAATGGGAGACGCCCTTTGAAACCCCTCCCTTCGATCTCATCGAAGAGGCGGATTTTCTACCTGCATTCCAAGCGGGAATCGATAAGCACAGAGTGGAAATCGCACTCATTACCGAAAGTAAAAAAAAACCGACGTTTAAAAATACAATCGAAGTGCTGGACAGGAGTGGTATGCTGCTCACCAAAGTGGGAAACGTTTTTGGCTGTCTCAATGGAGCCCACACTAACGACGAAATTCAGCAAATTGCCGTAGATGTCACACCTCTTCTATCCAAACATCAGGATGACATATTGCTGAATGCTCAGCTGTTCGCAAGAGTTAAAGCCATTTACGAGAAAAAAGATAAACTTAATCTGAATGTCGAACAGAACACTCTCCTTGAAGAAACCTACAAGGTTTTTGTAAGAGGGGGGGTAAATCTCAATGAGGAAGACCAAACCGAGCTGAGAACAATCAATGAAGATCTCTCCCTTTTAACCCTCAAATTTGGGCAGAACGTTCTTAAAGAAGACAATGCTTTCCAACTGGTTATTGACAATAAGGCTGACCTGGCCGGTCTCCCCGAGGCCGTCATTGTCGGCGCGGCCGAAGCTGCCACTACCTCGGGACATGATGGGAAATGGGTGTTTACACTCCACAAACCCAGTTGGATCCCTTTTCTCCAGTACTCCCAAAGGAGAGAGCTTAGAGAAAAGATCTATAAGGCCTATTACAGCCGCGGTAATAACGACAACGAGTTCGACAACAAGGCCATCGCCTCTAAAATCGCCGCCCTCCGTGTCAAGAGAGCCAATCTCCTGGGTTATAAAACCCATGCCCATTTTGTGCTCGAAGAGAACATGGCCAAGGTACCGGGAAATGTCTATGATCTGCTCAACCAACTCTGGGAACCGGCCTTAAAGATGGCAAAAAATGAAGTCGAAGAGATGCAGGCCATGATCAAAGCCGAAGGGAACAATTTTGAGCTGGATACATGGGACTGGTGGTACTATGCTGAAAAACTCAAAAAAGCCAAATATGCTCTGGATGATGAAGTCCTGAGGCCTTATTTCAAGCTTGAAAATGTCATCGACGGCGTCTTTACGGTCGCGACAAATCTCTTTGGACTTCAGTTTGAAGAGAGGACGGACATCCCCAAATACCACAAAGATGTCAAAGTGTTCGAGGTCAAGGAGGCGGACGGTTCTCATTTGGGAATCCTCTATACGGATTACTTCCCTCGGTCCAGCAAGCGGGGAGGGGCCTGGATGAATTCCTTACGGAAGCAGTCCAAGATCAAAGGAAAGAATATAACCCCTGTCATCATCAATGTGGGGAACTTCTCCAAACCCACGGCCGATAAACCTTCTTTGATTTCACTCGAAGAAGTAGGTACGCTCTTTCATGAATTCGGCCATGCTCTTCACGGTTTACTTTCGGACTGTACGTATGAGTCACTGTCAGGTACGGCTGTGGCCAGGGATTTTGTGGAGCTTCCCTCACAGATCATGGAAAACTGGGCTCTCCACCCTGATGTTTTAAAGATATATGCCAAGCATTTTGAAACCGGAGAAACCATCCCACAAGACCTTATCGATAAAATTAAAAACGCCGGTCATTTCAACCAGGGTTTTATCAGTGTCGAGTACCTGGCCGCATCTTTCCTGGACATGGACTGGCACACTCTGACCGATGCCGCCGAACAGGATGTGTGGGAGTTTGAAAAGACATCCATGGAAAAAATCGGCTTGATACCGGAAATTATTTCCCGGTACAGAAGCCCGTACTTCCGCCACATTTTTGCCGGGGGGTATTCTTCAGGGTACTACAGCTACATCTGGGCCGAAGTGTTGGATGCCGATGCTTTTGAAGCTTTTAAGGAAACGAGCCTTTTTGATCAGGAAACGGCCAACTCATTCAGAAAGAACATCCTGGCAGCAGGCGGAACAGAGGACCCGATGACACTCTATATAAGATTCCGGGGAGCCGAACCTAAGGTCGAGCCCCTGCTGAAAAAGAGAGGCTTGAACTAAGAAGTATTCAATTCTTTTTCCAAAAGTAGTATGATTTTTTCTGTAAAAATAGACTCCGGGGATTTGTTTCATGGTTGTTGAAATAAAAGAAGTCAAAAACAAGCGGGATTTGAAGGCCTTTGTCCGCTTTCCTTTTATTCTCTATAAAGACAGTGAATACTGGATTCCCCCTCTGATCCATAACGAGATGGAAGTCCTGAATTCCAAGAAAAATCCTGATTTTGAATACTGTGAAGCCAAATACTGGCTGGCCTATAAAGACAATTTACTTGTGGGCCGCATCGCCGGTATCACCAACAAAAAATATGTCGAAAAGTGGAAGAATAAATATGCCAGTTTCAGCCGGTTTGATTTTATCGATGATGAAGAAGTGTCCAAGGCTCTCTTTGACCGGGTTGAAGCCTGGGCAAAGTCAAAAGGAATGGAGGGCATCCACGGTCCTTTGGGATTCACGACCTTTGATCATCAGGCAATACTGATAGAGGGATTTGATGAAATGCCCACGTCGGCCTCCGTATATAATTACGCGTATTATCCGGTTCATCTGGATAGATTGGGCTGCAAAAAAGAAGTCGATTATATTGAATTTAAAATCAATGTCCCCAAAGAAATCCCTGAAAAAGCTGTCAGGATCGCAAATATCGTACTGAAGAGGGAAAAACTAAAACTCATAAAAAGCAATTCAAAGAGAAAACTACTTTCTTATGCCAAACAGCTTTTTCACGTCATCAATGAAGCCTATAAGCCTCTTTTCTATTTTATTGAGCTGAATGATAAACAGATGAATCGATTCATCAAAAAGTATACCTCTTTGATCAAAGCAAAGTATATTCTTCTTGTTGTTGATGAGAAAAACAAAGTCATTGCATTCCAGATCACCATGCCCTCTCTCTCCAAGGCTTTCCAGAAGGCAAAAGGAAGATTGTTTCCCTTTGGATTTATACACTTTTTAAAGGCAACAAGAAATCCGAACGTCCTCGACCTGTATCTCATCGGCATTCTCCCCGAATACCAGAGCAAGGGTGTCAACGCGATTTTTATGACGGACCTGACTCAGACGGCTATCGATAACAATATTCACTACGGTGAATCAAACAGTGAACTTGAGGAAAATGTTAAAGTCCAGAGTATCTGGAAATACTATGATTCCAAGCAGCATAAGCGGAAAAGAATTTACCTGAAGATGTTATAGCCTGATATTCTCTCGGATTGTAAGGGATTCGGTTTTTTGTGATTCTAACACAATTTTAATTTTAGGGAGGAATTATGTCTCAACGAAAGTTATTCTTATTTTTTATGGTCTGCATTGTCCTTTTCTTTTCTGTTGTTTTTTCTTTTGCTGATCAGGACAAATATGCGTCTCTTCTGGAAGTTTTAAAGTTCCGGAATATTGGGCCGGCAATCATGGGGGGCCGGGTAGTCGATTTTGCCGTCGTGGAGAGCAATACTTCTATAATTTATGCGGCCATAGGACCGAGCGGAGTCTGGAAATCGGAAAATAATGGGATCACCTGGTTCCCGGTTTTTGACAGAGAAGCGTCTGTCGCGGTGGGTGCGGTGGCGGTTTCTCAGAGCCATCCGGATATCGTCTGGGTGGGATCAGGAGAAGCCACGGCCCGCAACAGTGTCGGGATCGGAGATGGGGCTTATAAGTCAGAGGATGGCGGCCGGACATGGAAAAATATGGGGCTGGAAAATACCCGGCACATTGCTAAAATTATCATTGACCGGACAAATCCCGATATTGTCTATGTAGGAGCCCTGGGACATGAATGGGGCCCCAACGAGGAGAGAGGGCTGTTCAAGACCATCGATGGAGGGGAGACTTGGGAAAAAGTCCTCTATGTCGATGAGAACACAGGAATCGCCGACCTCGCCAGCGATCCTTCAAACAATAGAGTCCTGTATGCGGCTATGTGGGATTTCCGGAGAAAAGCGTATCATTTTCGCAGTGGGGGAGAGGGAAGCTCCATCTATAAAACGACAGATGGGGGTGGGACATGGAAAAAGATTGTCAAAGGCCTTCCGCGGGGTGAATACGGACGTATAGGGCTTGATGTCTGTTTCAGCAATCCTAATGTTATTTATGCCGTCGTGGAGCACAAAAATAGTGGAGTTTTCCGGTCGGAAGACAAAGGAGAAACTTGGGCCAGAATGTGTGACAGCCGGACGCATGACCGTATCAATTTCCGTCCGTTTTACTACAGTAAGATCACGGTCGATCCCAACAATGATTTAGTGGTCTATGTTTACTCCGGATCGTCATATGTATCCCGGGATGGAGGGAAGACATTTTCAACCATCTCCAGAGGGACCCATCCCGACCATCATGCTTTGTGGGTCAATCCGCACAATTCTCTCCATCTTCTGGATGGAAACGACGGCGGAATCGATATCTCTTTTGATGGCGGTCAAACCTGGCGTGGTGTCCGTGCCGAGGCTTGGTCTGAAGTCTATCAGGTTGGATATGATATGAGGACACCGTACTACGCCTACGTGGGGCTGCAGGACAACGGAAGCTGGGGCTGCCCCATCAACTCCCTGGATTCCAACGGCATTATGAATTTTCACTGGTATCCTATTGGGGGAGGAGACGGATTTTATATCCAGATCGATCCGGAGGATTATTCCACAATCTATCGGAATGCTCACATGGGAGGTATCTCAAGATTTGATGTAAAGACGGGTGATTCCCAGGATATCAAACCCGTGGCCAAACTGGATGAGGAGCCCTATAGGTTCAATTGGAACTCTCCAATCCTTCTTTCTCCTCACAACAGAAACATAGTCTACTTCGGCGGAAATTTTCTGTTTAAAACCACAGATAGAGGACAGTCCTGGGAAAAGATAAGCCCTGATTTGAGTACCGATGATCCGGAAAAGCAGAAAGATTCAGGCGGCATCACCGCCGACAACACGGGGGCAGAAATTCACTGTACGATCTACACCATCTCGGAATCTCCGTTAAAGGAAGGGGTGGTCTGGATCGGAACGGACGACGGACTCGTGCAGCTGACCACAGATGGAGGGACAACCTGGACGAATGTGACCCGTAATATCAAAGGTCTTCCTCCCGAAGGCTGGGTCACTCGGGTGGAGGCTTCACATTTTGATGAAGGAACGGCCTATGCCACATTCGACAGACACCGTGTGGATGACTACAAACCTTATGTCTACAAAACCACAGATTTTGGGAAAACCTGGATATCGCTCAGCGCAGATCTTCCATCAGTCGGATACCTTCATGTCGTCCGGGAGGACCTTGAGAATAAAAACCTCCTCTATGTTGGGAGTGAATTCGGCCTTTTCCTGAGCTTTGACGGAGGGAAAGAGTGGATGGCCTATAAGAATGATTTCCCGACGGTTGCGGTCAGGGATATCCAGATTCATCCCCGTGAGAGGGATCTTCTTGTCGGTACGCATGGAAGAGGGCTCTGGATATTGGATGACATCAGGCCTATGGAACAGATGACAACTGAAGTTTTAGAATCCCCATTTGCTCTTTTTGATATCCGGCCGGCCACTCTTTACTCTTTGAAGAGCTCCTCGATGTATTCCGGACCCCACGAGTATTCTGCGCCCAATCCTCCATTTGGAGCTGGGATCAACTACTATCTTAGAGAAAAACCCAAGGCCGGGGACGTATTCAGGTTATCTGTTATGAATTCGGAAGGCCAGGAAGTGAGCTCTTTAAGAGCCACAAAAAATAAAGGACTTAACCGCATCTACTGGAACCTGAGAGAGCGGAGAACGGCTGCGGCCGTATCACCTGTCGCACAAGGAGGACGGGGAAGAGGATTCTCCGGCGGTTCCTTTGTTTTTCCCGGGGATTACAAAGTTGTTCTGCAGCTTAATGACAAAAAAATTGAAAAGACAGTCAGTGTCAAAGCCTACGACAAGCATAGTTTTACTCTGGAAGAGAGGAGGCTAAACCGGAAATTTGTTGAAGACATCGGCAGCCTGGTTAGTCAGGGCACGGCTCTCATTTCCTCAATGACGGCACTCATGGAACAGCTGCAGAATTTAGAAAGAAGAATCAAAGCGGAAAAGGTGACTCATCAGGGTCTGAAGGAAATGCTGAACGATCTGAAATCTAAAGTGGGCCATATCCGGGAGGCCTACTCTTACAGCGTGGCAGGTGCAACAGGCTATCGAAGACCTATGGTCGTGGCTCTAAGAGGGGGCACTCTTCCCGAGCAAATCTCCAGGTTGAGGGGATCGATCAGCCGTTATCATGGAGCTCCGACCCAGACACAGATTGACCAGTACAACGATATCAAGAAAAAGGTCACTCCTCTGCTCGAAATGGCCGCCGAAATTCAAAAAAAAGATATCCCCGAACTGAATGTTTTACTCAATGAGGTGAAGTTTCCCTTTATAAAGATATCAAGATAGAAAATGACAGGGCCGGTTTGGCTTTAGGATTCTGTCGGCCGTCCCACTACCGTTAAAATCAGGATTGACGCATAGTTGAAATTTCTATATTTTATTTACAACAAAGCACATGGCAGAAATAAATAATTCTTCCGGCAGGAGAACAGTCCCAGAAATATGGACCATTGGGGGCGGCAAAGGCGGGACGGGAAAGAGCTTCTTGGCATCCAGTATGGCCATTCATCTGGCTCAAACCGGGCACAGAGTGACTCTGATCGATGCGGATATTGGTGGTGCCAACCTGCATTCCTATTTTGGGATGACGCATCCTAGAGTGACCCTAACAGAATTTTTCGAGAAAAAAATTCCTCTTGTTGAGCTGAAGATCAGATCTGGCATTAAAAATCTCAGCTTTATCCCAGGGGATGTCAAATCTCTGGCCTCAAATGGCATCCTCTATTCACAAAAGCTTAAGTTGTTCAGACATATCAGGATGTTGAACTCAGAATATGTCATCATAGATGTTGGAGCGGGGAGTCACAACAATGTTATCGACATGTTCCTCATCGCCGACAAGATGATTGCTGTACTGCTGCCTGATGTGCTGACTGTGGATAATCTTTACCATTTCATCAAAAACGCCCTTTTTCGAAAACTGAAAAATACTTTAAAACCCTATGGATTTAAGGAATTTGTCGAGCAGATCTGGCGAAACAAAGAGAATTACGGGATAAAAAACCTCTGGCAGCTGATTGCCTGGATGAAAGATAACTTCCCCTACATTAAAGAAATTTTGGATGAAGAGCTTTCGAATTTCAGGATTTATTTTATCTTGAATAAAATTTCGAACCGCCAGGATATTTTGCTCGGATCCTTTATCAAAAGCGGTTTTTCGAAATTTCTGGATTTAGAGACACACTTTGTTGGATATGTGGAATACGATGAGAATGTGGTCAAATCTATTGCACAGCAGGAGCCTTTTATGCAGTTTGATGCCTCATCTTCAGTGGCGCAGGAAGTGAGAAGTTGTGTGGACAATCTTATCAATGGAGGGGAACAAAAGGTTTGAAATGAAGACAACCATGACGACTGAAGAAAAGGAAAAATACCTTAAGATCCTTGGACTTAATTCTGAGGCCACTTTTATTGAAATCAAACGGGTTTATAAACGTTTGGTGAGATTATATGCTTCAGAGACCTCCATCATATCTCCTATAGCCGGCGATTTTTCAATGAGTAAGAAACAAAAGGTCATTAGAGAATTGGAGGACGCCTATAACAAGCTTTCCGCCCAGATTGAGTACGAGAAATCTCTCAAAAAACAGAAAACAAGGTCATCCGAGTCTGAGAAATTTCCGGATCATTCCATGCGGGGGATAGTTTTTAGCGGTCGGATGCTGAAGGATATAAGGAGAAAGCTTGGTGTTCAGCTCTTTGATGTTTCCCTGGAAACAAAAATTCGAAAAGAGATTCTCAATAATATCGAACTCGAGAAATTTGAGAACCTTCCTCAGGAGATCTACCTGAGAGGGCATGTTTGGAGCTACGCCAAGTGTCTGTCGCTCAATCCAAAAAAAGTGGCGGATGACTACATGAAAAAATATAAAGCCTGGAAAGACAAGACTTGAGTGATTTCAGCGAGAGATCGTTCCGGCTTTTTGTGCTTTCTGGATTTTAGCCCAGGTGTCCCGCAGGGGAACGGTCCGGTTGAAAACGAGTTTGTCTTTTGAGGAATCCTCGGTATCCACACAGAAATATCCCTGCCTCAGGAATTGAAAACGACTTCCGGGTTGGGCTTCTTTAAGGCCGGGTTCAAGCTGACAATCAGATAATATTTTCAAGGATTCTGGATTGAGGAGGTCCTTAAAATCTGTGCCCTTTTGGTCCTCCATGGGATTTTCCTTTGTGAAGAGATGATTGTAGAGTCTGACTTCGGCGTTTATTGAATGTTCAGCAGAAACCCAATGCAGAGTGCCCATCACTCTCCGGCCATCCTTGGACCAGCCTCCCCGTGTTTCCGGATCATATGTGCAGTGAAGCTCTTTAATGTCTCCTGATTTATCGTCTTTAACAACCTTATTGCAGGTGATGTAATAGGCGTGTTTGAGCCGGACTTCCTTTCCGGGAGCTAATCGGAAAAACTTTTTTGGAGGGTCTTCCATAAAATCTTCACGTTCGATATAGAGAATTCGAGAGAAGGGAATTTTTCTGGATCCCATGCTCTGATCTTCCGGGTTGTTTTCGGCGTCAAGCCATTCCACCTCGTTTTCAGGGTAATTGTCGATAAAAACTTTTATCGGATGCAGAACGGCCATCACTCGCGGGGTTCTCAAATTAAGGTCCTCTCGCAGACAGTGTTCGAGAAGTGCGATATCCGCCGTGCTTTCATTTTTGGCCATCCCAATCCGATCACAGAAATCGCGGATGGCTTCCGGTGAATACCCTCTGCGCCTCATGCCAGAAATCGTGGGCATTCTAGGATCATTCCATCCCCTGACATGACCCAAATTGACCAATTCAAGGAGCTTTCTCTTACTCATTACGGTGTAGGTGAGGTTGAGCCGGGCAAACTCGATTTGCTGGGGATGAAAGGCGGCCAGTTCCTTTAGATACCAGTCATAGAGGGGCCGGTGGTCCTCGAATTCAAGCGTGCAGATAGAGTGCGTGATCCCCTCAATGGAGTCAGATTGGCCGTGAGCCCAATCATAGGTTGGATAGATGCACCAATTGTCTCCGGTTCGGTGATGGGCAGCCCTGAGGATCCTATACATCACAGGATCTCTTTTGTTCAAATTGGGAGAGGCCATATCGATTTTGGCTCGAAGTGTGCGGAAGCCATCCGGAAACTTACCGCCTTTCATTCGGGCGAACAGATCCAGGTTTTCTTCGATGTGGCGGTCGCGAAAGGGGCTGTTTTTTCCCGGTAGAGTGAGAGTTCCTCTATGTTCTCTGATCTCGTCTGCCTTTAAATCACAGACAAAAGCTTTTCCTTTTTTTATCAGCTGCACCGCCCATTCGCAGAGCTGATCAAAGTAATCGGAGGCATAGTACTCACGGTCTTCCCAGTCAAAACCCAGCCAGCGGATATCCTCTTTAATGGATTTAATGTATTCGATCTCCTCTTTGATGGGATTGGTGTCATCGAAGCGGAGGTTGCAGAGGCCGTTGTATTCGGCCGCAATCCCGAAATTGAGGCATATGGACTTTGCGTGGCCAATATGCAGGTAGCCGTTGGGTTCGGGGGGGAAGCGTGTGTGAACTCTCCCCTCGTTTTTTCCTGCAGCCCGGTCTTCATCAATAATAGTCCGGATGAAATCCTTGGATGGGACTTCGGTATTCTTTAAATCCTTATTTTCTGTTTCTCTATCACTCATCTCTTCATCGCCTCCAACTTTCCTCCATCATAACAATTTCCCGAAAATTATCAATATCTTCTGTCAGTAGGCAAGCATCCCCATTTCCATGATTTCAAGAACGAGTTCTGTGAAGTGATTAGAAATCACGCTTCGTTTTTCCCAGCGAGAAAAACTCGCTCGATCTCCCTCCTCGCTCTCCTCCAGGGGAGGAACCATGCCCGCTCGTCCTCCAAACGGATTTCTCCATCATCTTCCCAGAACTCTAAATAAAATCACGGAAATGGAAATGCTCCCCTAGATCCACCGTCTAAAAAAAAGAAAAACCTCGTTGTTCCCATATGATAGAATGGGGTTTGCAAAATAACCTTCACCCAGTGGGTGAAAAAACAACGAGGCAAACCAAATATGTCACAAAA
>SDBS01003616.1_pt1 | contig 15186 bp, 12 predicted proteins | sample 2277091 | NCBI WGS metagenome assembly SDBS01 (sample SAMN10404972, study PRJNA504765) | marine sediment metagenome | isolation source: marine sediment core GS10_PC15, 163 cmbsf | place: Arctic Ocean: Southern Knipovich Ridge | collected 2010 | reverse complement strand
ACGACAGCCGAGTTCCCATGACAGATCTGGGCCTGGCCGCACTGGTTCGGGCTCCCGAAAAGGTTGAGGAAGCGCGAGTTGAGTTCTTCGTATGTGCGGCTGGTTCCGGCGGTGACACCGATGGTTTCGGCCCCGTACTGGTCTTTGAGTGCCTGGAGTTTGGTAGCGATCTCATCTAATGCCTCGTCCCACGTGATCTTTTGCCACTTGTTCTCCCCCTTCTCGCCAACCCGTTTAAGGGGATAGTTGAGACGATCAGGATGGTAGAAACGCTCGAGGTCTGAACAGTACTTTCGTGGACAGGCCTTGATGGGTGATCTGGCGATCTTGATCAGCCGATTGTCCTCCACCTCTACCTTGAGACCGCATCGCGGTTTACACCAGAAACAGATGGAATGTTTGGTTTCTTTGGCCATTTTCTATACCTCCCAATTTCAAAATCAAGTTAATCTTTCTTCACCGCATCACTTCGCCTTCGCCTATTATTTTGAGGACCTAATTAACTCGCGTCAACTCATTTAACTTGATAGGGGGTATAAGTTTTCCTATGGCGATGCGGTGCTCAATCTTTCGTTTTTCCTGGGGCATTTCCTCACTCCGGAGATCTTCTCTTCCCATGTTCATGCATCAATGAAAGCAGTTGGGCGATCTCATATACATTGTTGTAGATACGTATCCTCTCCTTATTGAGGTCCCAGACAACCTGGCTTTCCCAAGGACTATGATGGCTCCCGATAAAGACGGGTATGCCTGTTTCCTTTTCCAGGTCGTTTAACCCCCGAATCTGCTGTTTTTCGATATCCAGAAAGATCTTCCATTCATCCGGCGTATCCTCCGTGTGCATGCCAGGCCTGCCTATTCCGTGCACGATAAGTGCGTCCACTTCACCGGAAGACAGGATTTCACGGCTGAGCGACAGCGGTGTATCTACGGATAAAAAAAGCCCGGAGGCCCCAAAATCGACCGGGTTTCGCGTGGAGGCCCGGGCCGGCATTCCCAAAGAGTGCAGTGCCTCCTGAAGCTCCGGGCTGAACTCAGGCACGGAAAGCCCCGCCTCCTCTAATGCGTCGGAAAGGGCTACTCCCCAGGAACCTCCTACTGTGATAATGGCCACCCGTGGCCCTTTCATGTAAGGACGTTCTATCAAAGCATGGCCCAGCGGGAGCAGGAGTTCCATTGTGGGCGAGATAATGATTCCTGTCTGATTGAACAAACCCTGGTATATCTCCCTTTTTCCCGAAAGTGCGCCGGTGTGGCTGCGCGCTGCTCGGGCGCTGCCCAGTGTCCGGCCTGCCTTATATACCACGACCGGCTTTTTCTTGGTTATTGCTCGGGCAACCTCTATGAAGCGCCTGCCGTCGCGGACCGTCTCTATATACATGATAATGGATTTTACTTCCCGGTCCCGTCCGAAATGCTCCAGGAAATCTGTCACGGTCAGATCACACTCATTCCCGGTGTGGATGAACTTTCCTACACCGAGTCCCTTGGCCCAACCGGAGGATAGAATGTCGTAAAAGGCATAGCCTCCCTGGCATGCAGCCGCAATGGGAGTAGAAAGGAGGTTGTCCGCGGGTGTGGCCGATGCATTAAAGTTTGCTTGGAGATTGAATGTGCCGCTCACGTTCGGGCCCAACAGACGTATACCGTTAGAACGAGCCAGCCCGGTCAGGACCTCCTCTCTTTTTCGTCCGCGCTCGGAAGTCTCACCAAACCCCGCCGTAATGATAGTAATCCCTTTGACCCTTTTTCGACTGCAGGCCTTTATCTCTTTTTCAACGAATTCATCAGGAATGGCCAGGACCGCAAGGTCGACCGGGCCTTTTATTTCCCCTATATTCTTGAACGCCGGGATCCCGAATACAGTACCGGCCTGACGATTTACAGGGTAGATTTTACCGGGATAAGTCAGGGAAAGTAGACCGCTCATTATGAATGATCCCCAGGCCCCCGGTCTCTCGGTGGCACCGACAACCGCCACAGACCCTGGATTTAGGAAAACATCCAGGTCAGATTTTGTTACCACAGTCCCTCCTGATCGTTCTTTTCCGCATGATAGTCCTTCACGATGGTTTGCCTGTGAAATCCATAAGCTCAGATTTCCTCAAACAATCATGCTATTTAGTGTAGTCGTATACCCCTTTTCCTGTCTTCCTGCCCAGATGCCCTGCCCTGACAAGTTTCACCAGCAGGGGACATGGCCGGTATTTGTCTCCCAGTTCCCTGTGAAAGGTCTGCATGCAGGCAAGCAATATATCTAATCCAAAAGTGTCTGCGGCCGCCAGGGGGCCTAATGGAAATCCCAGACCCCTAATACAGCTCCTGTCAATGTCGCTGGCGCTGGCAATCCCGGTCTCAAGGGCAAAAAACGCCTCGTTGACCATGGGGAGGTATAGGCGGTTGATAACGAACCCCGGTGAGTCGGCAACCGTCACTGTCTCTTTGCCGCAGTTACGAAGGAACTCTGTGACCGTGTGATGTGTTTCGTCAGAGGTTTCAGGTCCCCGGACGACCTCCACCAGCGGGGTCAGGGCGGCCGGAATCAAAAAATGGGTCCCAATGCATATATCCTGACGACGGGTGGCTGCTGCGATTTCCGCAATCGACAGGGTAGAGGTGTTGCTCGCCAGGATAGTCGTCTCGGAACTGGCCGCATCCATTTCGTGAAAGGTCTTTTTCTTGATCTCAATATCTTCATAAACCGCTTCGATGACCAGGTCCGCATCAGAGACCGCTTCCGAGATATCCGTCTCTGTGCTGATCCGGGACAGTACAGTATGGATCGCTTCCTGATCCATCTTTCCCTTTTTCATGCGGCCTTTCAGAAATATCTGGATATCTTGTAATCCCTTTTCCACCCGATCCTGTGAGATGTCAGCCATCGAGGTCTCAAATCCGGCCCCGGCGCAGACAATTCCGATCTGGCTGCCCATGGTTCCCATGCCGATGACGCACACCTTCTTGATTTCCATCGGTTGCCTCCTATCTGTGGATCACCTGAAGGAATCGGTTTCAGGTTCAGACCCCACTGCAAAATATGTATTTTGGCCAGGCACTAAGTGGACCGATGCTCCTTCCAGCGCTGGTACTGGCGAGCCTGCGCGTAAATAGTCAGGGCCCTCTCCACGGTTTCGAAAAACGGGACCCCGGCCTGACATAGACGCTTGGAGAAATCCACATCAAATCCAGGGATATTCACAGCAAGGAAAGGTTTTCCAGACTCTTTCCGGGTTTGGATGATGGATTCCGCGTAAAGGTTATTGGACTCCGCGGTCATTCCCCGACCCGCCACCAGTATGGCATCCACCCCAGGATCTGCTGCCAGGATCTTGGCCGTGCGGGTGTAGATTTGAATCTCCAGTGAGGCTGAGAGTCCTACATCTACAGGATTGCGAAGACTCGTGCCTGTGGGAGGAATGAATTCGGCTAAGGTGGAGCGGGTTTTAGGAGAAAGTTCCGCCAACCTGAGCCCGGTGTTTCCACAGGCTTCTGCAGCAGCCACGGCGAGCCCGCCCGGGCCCGAAATTATAGCGATCCGGTCCCCTAAATCAGACGGGAGCAATGAAAAGCCCATCAGCGTATCCAAGAGGACATCGAGGCCTTTTACGGGGATGGCCCCTCCCTGCCGAACGATGGCCTCCCATATCTCCCGGGAGCCCCCCAGCGCCCCTGTGTGGGAGGCCGCGGCCCCGCCTCCTTCCGGGGTCAGTCCAACCTTCCAAAGGATGACAGGCTTCTTTTCTGAAGCGCCCTTAAGTGCCCTTAAGAAAGAGGGTCCATGCTTAATACCTTCCAGATATGCACCGATGACGCCCGTCTCCGGATCATCTCCGAGGTAGGTAAGCAGATCGGCACAGGTCAGGTCACATTCATTTCCCAGGCTCACGGCCTTGCTGAAGTGTGTCCCCTTTTGGGGGCCGACACGGCAAATGATATTCGCCAGTGAACCGCTGTGGGAAATAAATCCCACGGGACCGGGTTGTTTCGAAAGCTCAGGAAAAAAGGAAAGTCCGGTCTTCGGACAATAGATCCCCATGCAGTTGGGCCCCAAAAGCCGCATCCCTGAACCACGGGCAACAGAAGCCAACTCCTCTTCCAGGGCCTTCCCTTCATCGGTTCCGATCTCTTTGTACCCGGCCGTGAAGAGTACGGCCCCTTTGACCCCCTTGGCCGAACACTCCTTGACAACCGGCAGGGCGCTGGAATGAGGGACAAGGATAATGGCCAGATCCACCGGACCGGGAATGGCAGATATGCTGGGATAGGCCTTGAGCCCGTTAATCTCACGAGCCTCCGGGTGAACAGGGTAGATAGGGCCGGGATAGCCCTGGTCCTGGAGGGCCATGAGAAAAAGCTTCCCCATCTTCATCCCCCGGGGCAGTCCCACGATGGCTACCGATTTTGGGTTGAATAGGTCATGGAGCTGGGCTATAAGTTTTTTTTTGTTTTCCATGTCTTGGCTATCTCCAGACGCGCCATTCCTACGTCTAAGGGCTCCTTTGCTCTTGCCACTATTTCTTGAAAATTGCGATACATCGATTCCTTGGCTTTCTAATTTCTTTCCTTTCCCCGCCAGTAATCCCGTAGCAGGCGTAACCCCCTTACGCTTTCTACAGGATCGGTGAAAACAGGGAAGGTGTTTAACCTCTTGAAGTCCTCGATGTATCGTCTCTCCGCGAAAAAGCTGAGGGCTATCGGTTTGTTGCTTTTTTTACACAGCTTTCTTATGAAGTTAAGCATCTGTTCAGGACTGCCGATTCCCCCTCCAAACAGCTTTACCATCTCAGGTTCGTACATGAATGACAAAACAACACCGTCAATATCATCCAGTTCCAGACAATGTTCTAAGGTGAATGCCAGGGCCTTGATATCATGAACATCACCAAAATCCATGGGGTTTGACATGCGGATAACCCCTGCCCGCCGGAAACCTTCAATTTTATTCATAAGTTCAGATGGCAATGAGGGGCATTTAAAGCCATAGCGCTCACAGGCATCCCCTAATATTACGGAATAGCCGCCGGACAGAGATATAACGGCCAATCGATTCCCTCTCAGGGGGGGGAGCTGAAGCGCCTTAGCAGCCACAGTCATGTGATGAAGGTCTTCCACACGCACAATCCCCGCCTGTTTCAGGGCGCCGTCCACGATCTGGTCGTCATTTGAAAGGGCTGCCGTGTGGGAATAGGCGACCTTGGATGCTGTTTTGCTCACGTTGGACTTGAAAATGACAATCGGCTTTTTCGAACTCTTGGCCAGCCTTGTCAGTTCCCTTCCGTCTTCAATGCTCTCCAAGTACATATGAATTTGTTCTGTTTCATCGTCATGAATGAGATACCGGAGGAAATCGATTTCATTCAGGTCTAACTTATTGCCCGCACTAATGATTTTTGAAAAACCCACATGTTCTTCAGAGAAGTAATAGGCCGATTGAGTGGTTACGCCACCGCTCTGGACGATCAGGCCAACAGGTCCTTTTTTGAACCTTTTGGCCCGCATGGGATTGAATGGGGTGCAAAGGCCTGATCCGGTACATATGACACCGATACAGTTCGGCCCAATAAAGCGAATACCATATCGTTTGGCTACACTGATAGTATCCCTCTCCGCCTGATTGTCTTGGTCATTGAATTCCTTGAAACCCCCTGTGGAAATGACTGCGTGGAGAATCCCCTTTCGTCCGCAGATGTCCAGTGTCTCTGCAACAAACTTAGCAGGGACTAAGATCACCGCCAACTCGATCCCTTGGGGCAAAGACCAGGGGTCGGTTATTATCTTCTTGCCATGAACATTGCCAGGCTCCCTCCCTACCGGATGGATTGCGCCTTTGAAGCCCATTTCTAAGCAGTTGGAAATAATATTTTTGGCCAGATTCCTTGGCCCAGTTTTCGAGGATTGGGCCGCCACACCAAAAACAGCTATGTTAGAGGGATAGAAAAACTGTCTCATTTTGCCTTACCCATACCGTATGAGATCTGGTTGGCCGTTTCAACGACCTTCCGTCCCATACTCTCTCTGTCATCCATTTCAAAACTGAAGATTGTGGCGGCAACCCCTACGCAACCGACCAGATGATTTCGATGATCGTATATAGGGGCCACTATCCTCCGGACACCCTTTCTCAACTCCTGGTCCTCAAATGCATATCCCTTTTCCCTGATTCCCATTAGCTCCTCTTCAAGTTGATCCATGTCGGTAATGGTGTGCTCTGTCACAGGAGGAAGACCGATTGTCGCAAGGACCTTCTGTCTTTTTTCCGCCTCCATATGCGCCAAATATATTTTTCCAACGGCAACGGCGTGGAAATAGGGGTATGCGCTTCCGATCCGGGTATAAAGCCGGATACCTTCGGTCCCCTCAATCTGCTCTATCAGGACAAGTTGATCCCGGTCTAAAGTAGATAGCTCAACGGTCTTGTGGGTTTTGTCTGCCAGTTCCTGCATCAGGGGCCGGCCAATGGAACGAAGCTTGATCTTATCCTGCAGCCTGTCCCCAAAATAGAGGAGCCTCATTCCTAAACGGTAAAAGCCCCTTTGACCGGTCCTGTCTACCACTCCCCTGTCACAAAGTGTGTTTAATATCCTGATCAGAGACTGCCTCGGAATAGCGAGTTTTGTCAGTATCTCTGAAAGGGGCAGGGCACTTTCGCGGAGCGCCAAAAGCTCGATGACGTCAAGTGCCCGATCTACTGCAGGGGCGCGAGTGGGGCTCTTTTTAACCATGATGTAGTACCAAATACGATATTAATAATTCTCTATATGGTATTTTATAGGAGGGAGCCAGAATGTCAAGGGGGAATTTCATGTGAATTGTTCTTTTAAGGCATTTACGTAGTGTCCGAGCGAAAACTAGGATTTTTCGTTCAGATCAAGGAAGACGATCAGGCACTCAGATGACTGAGTGCCTGATGAGTCTGACGCAGATATGGGCGAAAAAGACAGTTTTAGTTCAGACACTACATACTACCGCGCCTTAAGATACTTATGAGGAGCCAGAACCACATTACGCCGGCAATAACAAATCCTGCCAGACCGATAACAGGTATGTCATGCCATTTAGGAGGGATGCCAGCTAAGACAATGAGAGATGAGCCAATCACTAAAGATGCAAGGACAATGGCAAATGCAAGCCGGTTGCTGACACGGTCAAGGGTGGATAACAAAGGCTCCAGGGCCCGATGGTGGAATTCTATCTTTATCTTCCCTTCTCTCGTCTGTCTGAGTATCTTGCGTATTTCCCCCGGGATTTCCTTTAAGAGGTGGATAAGCTCGGCGCCATAGGAGAGCATATCGCGGCTTAGCCTCCGGGGATTGAGGCGATTGAGTTGAATGCGTTGCAGGAATGGGGCCGATTGCCTTATCACATCGAGTTCAGGGTCCAATAACCTGCCTACCCCTTCTACAGTGCCCAAAGCCTTGATCATCAAAAAGAGATCGGGGGGGACTCTGAGGCGATATTTTGCCACCAGATCTAAGAGCTGATGGAGCAGTTTTACCAATTCTAATTCCTTGAGGGGCCGATATAAATGTCGACTTATGAACTCGGCAACATCCCTTTCCAACGAATGATAGTCAGGTTCATCATCCCATATGGTGAGCCTGACAAGGGCATCCGCAACCTTTTGTTCATCTCTCTCGGCAATATTCACGATTAGATCGGCGAAGTGTTCCCTGGTTTCAATGTTAATGCGACCCATCATGCCAAAGTCTAAATAGCAGATGGCGTTGCCGGGTAGGACAAATACGTTTCCAGGGTGGGGATCTGCATGAAAGAAACCATGAACAAAGATCTGTTTCAAAATCAAATCAAAGCCTGTCCGGGCAATCTTGCGGGGCTCAAGGCCCTCCTTTTTTAATCGGGCGATATCAGAGATCTTGATGCCGTTTATATGTTCCATGGTGAGTACCCGCCTGGTTGTAGCCTCCCGATAGACCTTGGGAACATAAATAGTGGGCTCACCGGCAAACTGCATGGCAAAGCGCTCCATGTGGGCTGCTTCCAGGCCGTAATCGAGTTCGTTTTCGAGTGTACGGGCGAATTCCTCCACGATCTTGGTGGGGCGCTGGATTTCCCCGCCCTCAAGGTGTCTTTCCATTAAGGTAGCGAGATGAAGCGCAATTTCTAAATCTACCTCAATGGTCTTCTGGATTCGTGGCCTCTGGATCTTAACAACTACGTCCTCTCCGTCGGCAAGCTGAGCTCTATGGACTTGTCCTAAGGAGGCGGAGGCCAGGGGAGTTTCCTCAAAGCTCTTGAAGATCTCTTTCAGTGGGGCTCTGAGTTCGCTTTGGATGATTTCTTCCACCTCGGTATGGGGGAAAGGCGGCACATTATCCTGCAGCTTTTCCAATTCCCGGATAAATTCCACGGGGAGAAGATCGGGACGGGTGGACAGGATCTGCCCCATTTTGACAAAAGTGGGGCCCAGCTCCTCCACAGCCATCCTCACACGCCCGGCCCGGGAAAGTGTTTCTATTTTCTCCCTCCTCTTCTTAGAGATCATCTGCAGGCCGATCTCTATGTACTGTTCAATTTTCAGAATATCTACGAGGTCACCGAACCCATACTTGAAAAGAATTGTAAGGATCTGGCGGTAGCGTTGCATGTGGCGGTACGTCCTTCCTAACATACCGATCTTTTGGATAATCATGGTCTTGTCCTTTCCTTGCTCAATAGTATCTCAGTCTTGACCAGAACAGCTCATTCAGCTTATCATTCTCATAATGATTTGTGCAAGGCGCTTTGTTGTACCATGTTCCAGACCTGCCCGCCATTACAGCCGTTCAGACGAGGTAGGCGGGTTTGTGCGCATGTAGAAACGGTCGGTTTTCCCGTACAAAAATTTTACAAAATGGTGTATGCTGATGAGAATACAACCTTTGAACCCCTGCCCGCAATGCTTCGCAACGCGAGGCAGGCGGGTCTGAACCTTTGAACCAGTGAACGGCTACAAATATCACAGGGTCTGATGTGTCTGATATGGCGACTCATATTTCTGATGCCATCATAATGCGAACCTGGGAATTTGGCGAGACAGATCTTTTAGTTAGTTTCTTAACCTCTGACAGAGGCCGGCTCAAGGGAGTGGCCAAAGGGGCGAGGAAAAGCAGGAAGCGCTTTGCCAATTGCCTTGATCTGTTTTCTCTTGTAAAGTTAGAATATGAGCTAAAAAGGGGCAGGGAACTTTATTTCCTCCATTCCGGCAAATTTGTTCATGCGTTTCCCGGGATCAGGTCCGATTTTTCATCGTTGTCCTTGGCGAGCTACATGATCGAACTCACGGAAATCCTTTTCCCTGTTGGCGTGGTCGCAAAGAGGATGTTTGAGCTATTGAATGGTTCATTCTCTGCCTTGGACGAGGACAAAAAAATCGATAAATTGCGTATCCTCTTCGAGACCAAGGCCATGGCCCTTGGAGGATATAGGATCAACCTGGACAAGTGCTGCGATTGTGGCAGGCCTTATGCCGGGGAAGGGAGGGCAGCTTTTAAACAGAGTAAGGGGGGCATTGCCTGTCTGAAATGCGGGCAGGAATCTAAACTCTCGCCCGGTTTAGGCCCGTCCACTGTAAAGGCCTTAAGGGTCATCCAGTCAACGCCGTGGGGTAAGGCACAGGCCTTGGACCTGACGAATGAAATGGTCCATGAGATCAAACCGGTCCTCAAACTCCATATCGAATATCGAATCGGACAGCGGTTAAAGACGGCTGAATATCTTGATTAATCGTGCCTTAAAGATCCCAATGGGGAAGACAATCAAAAAACTGAGCGTCAGATTAACACTGACTGAAAAATCGAGGTATTTTCAACGTGTGATCAGTTAGGGAATGGGGCACATCTTAAATTGTGAATTACTGTTAAGAGAGGAGGGTAGAAACATGGTTCGAAGCATCAAAATGGTTATTATGGTAATGCCACTGTTCTTGTTGGTATTGGTTGGCGCCACCGGTGTTTACGCCCAATTCGGCTTAGGCTCGCCAAAAATTCAACAACAACCAGAACATAAAGCTTTATCATCCGACAATGGTAGATTTGTTTTCGGGCAGATATCCGGTTCCAGCAAAGACCAGTTTATGCTTGATACGGCTACTGGCCGGTTATGGCGAATTGGAGCGAGTGGAAAACTTGGAACATTTTTAAAATCCATTCCATATCGCAATGCAAAAGGAGAATGCACTATTCTGCCTGAAGAGATCTCAGATGCAGCACCGAAGAAGTCAGGGGATAAATAGTGTCTGGCCGAAAACCCTGTTCAGGCACGATTTTGGATTTAAAAACTCACACAAATTAGGACGAAACAACTGCCACATTTGAAATTTATTTTTGGATTCATACTCTTAATCTTAATCATAATCATAATCGTTTTGAGTAAGATTACGATTATGATTATGATTACGAAATAGGGAAGTTGTTTCGTTCGGACACTACATAACAGAGTACGCACAAGAAAGACATCATGTCCCCTCATAGACGTGATGCCTTTCAAAAATCATTTCTCATGAATTACAGCTTGGTAACGTTCTTGGCCTTAGGCCCACGGTCGCTTTCTTCAATCTCGAAGCTTACCTTGTCACCTTCATTGAGCGTTTTGAATCCGGTCATATTAATCGCTGAGTGGTGAACAAACAGGTCTTGACCATCTTCCTGCTCAATAAATCCAAAACCTTTTCTCTCACTGAACCATTTTACAACTCCTTCTCCCAAAGCGCCGACCTCCTTTCTCAAGTTTTTAGCATGGTCACACGCCCAAGGTCGATCCTCTGGCAAAAGATAATGATTCTTCAGAGGAAACTCGACCCGCAAATGCAGCCAGGCCATTAGCACGGCTTATTATATTATAGGGTCCTATCAGGGGTCAAGAAAAAAATCTTCAGTTTGTTGAGGCGTTTTTTTCTTTTCCCGCCTTTTTTTCCAGGAGCTGATCCAAGCTTGTAAAAAAGGCATTGTGCTGCCACTCCGGGATTACATAGATCCATGGGCTCACATGGGCATTTTCTTCTGTTGCCTCAGCAACCAGCTCTTCCTCATTTTTTTCTGTAGCAGGCTCCTTCTTCCTGGATGAGGCGACTTGAGCTTTTTCCTCTTTCAATGGGCCGGGCCTTTGATAATCGACTCCAATTCGCAAATAGCAGGGCATGGTCCCTGAGCAGGCCTTCCCTGGATAGACACGATAGGTCAACCCGTTAAAAAGATGGTACTCCAACAGGGGCGAAGTCTCCTTCTCGATCGATTCTGGCGTGGCCGAGGGGTTTTCCACGTCCTTGATCTGGAGCGAGGATAAGGCATTCGACAGCCGGTTGAGAGAAGATTTCTTGATTTCCTGGTTGGTCGACGGATCGATCAATTCAAAATCCTTCCCTTTACCGGCCCGTTCAAACCTATAATGCACCGGCTTTCCACCTGGTCCCGTACACGAGATACTTTTAACCTCCTTGGCATCAACCTTAACCGGGCTTTTTGCCAACCAGCCCGATGGTCCGGTCTCAAAAGATGAAAGAATCGTGTCGATCAGGTAAATCTCGGGGCCCTTGCTCAACATCACATACTGGCCATCAGGAACCTTTCTCTCTTTCCCTTTCATCCTGGTTTTACCTAACAAGATGCCCAGCACATGCTTTCCTTCCTTATCCTTCATCCGTATCCAGGTCCCTCTTCCATCTTCCGGTGCCCCGGTGTCACCAGGGGATTTCAGGGAGAGCCGCTCTAAGATCTTTTCAGAAGACTCAAATCTGCGCCCGACTTTAACCTGTTTTAAAGTCCTCACAAGGTCGGAGATCTTAGAGAAATCAGCCGGGTACCCGAAGCGCTCTTCCACGACCCACGAGTCCCCCTTTTTCATCAGGGAAAGAGTGTCCGACGGTGTCTCGATGACAATGGAAGCGACCTCATTGGCCGGAAGCTGTTCCAGCAGATATGCCCCCATCTCTCCTGAGGAAGAGGAGCTGTTCTGTAAATGGATAATCAGGGCTCCTGCTCCCGCGAGAACCGCTAAGACAATCAACAGAATAACAAGGGTCTTTATCTTCATTTTTTCTTGAACTTCCTTTGTTTGTAAATTGCAAAACCTATCCCGATCAGGGAGACCAAAAAGGGCATAAGGAATATGTTGATCCCTTTGAGTGTGGCGCCTAAGGTCTCTATGCTGGCCCGAAGGTTTTTTCGAACCTGTTTCAGTTCCCGGTTAATTTTCTGTCGCTGCTCTTTGAATTTGGCAATTTCTACTTCCTGCTCGGGACTGATAATCATTTTTTGAGATACGTCCTTCTGTTCCTCAAGCTGACGGAGTTTCTGGGTGGCCTCCTCCATCCGTTTAACCAATTCCTTCTCCTTTGTTAGCCAACGTTCCTGGGCGCTCCTTTTCAGCTTCACCACTGCTGTAAACGGTCTTTCAAATTTGCCCCGGGACCTGAGCCCGATCAGGTCGTCGCTCCCGGTCAGGATCTCAGAGGCATTGGAGAGAAAGTTGAGATTGTCGTTGAACATCTCTGAGATGGCAAGCCCGAAGAGATTTCTCCGCTGGACATAAAACTGGTCGGCCAACATATCGGCATCAGAGACAATAATGATGGTCGCCGGCTTTTTTCCCTCCTTGAGATGCGCCCATTTTTCTTCCTCAGGGGCCTTTGAATCGGATTCCTTCGATTTGGGTTGGCCTGCGGGGAAGGCCGTCTTAAATTTGCCCCGGATGCGCACTATAATATTGAACCGTTCTCCTGTCGGGACAAAATCCTTCTTGATTGCGCCCACCCCCAAGTATGCCTTGAAGGCATCCATAAGGGCAGAATTCTTACTGGAGTCAACCAGCGGTTCAAATTCGAAATCCACGTCGCCGGACTTCTTAATGGCCCCTGCTATGGGGAAGAGCATGCTCTCAAGCCCTGCGGTAATAACGGCATCTTTGTTAAAGGCCCTGCCTCTCGCGGAGATCATCAGGGGGTTGTCCTCCATACTGTTATTGCCGGTTCTGACCCGGGTCGGCTGATCAAAATCAGCCACTGCCTGAGTAGAATCCATGGATACTCCCCATGCCTTGAAGACCTTGTCCAAAGAGGCGCCGGAAGAGCGCATAAACTGCCGCTGCCCCTGGCTCCTGTCTGAAACGCATAAGGGATCCACAAAGATGAGGGCCTTTCCGCCCGAAAGGACATACTGGTCGATGGCGTATTCCAATTGGGGACTTAGATCTTTCGGGAATACAATTAGGAGAAGATCGAGCAAGGGGTCAATCTTTTGGACCGAGGAGTTGATCTGCCGGACATCATATATCTTCTTCATCTCTGTCACAAAAAGCCACTCTGTCCCGGGCCCCTGACCCGGCATGGAAGGCCTCCCGCCTGTCCCGAAAACCGGCAGGCTGCTGATAATCCCCACCACCTTTTTTTCCGGTGACTGAAGGCCTTGAATGATACTGGTGAGGTCGTATTCCAGTATCTGCTCTTTGGCAGGGTCCAACCATTCAATGACATCTTCCTGATCCGCAGAGACAAAAACCAACCCGCAATAAATCTTGCCCCCAGAGGTTCTCATCGGGTGAATACCATACTTCTCCGCCCATTCCTCTTCGTCAGAGTCGGGCCTTGGGTCATATACCTCCACTTTGATCCGGCCTTTACCGGCATGCTTGTATTCAGAGAGGAAATCCTTTACCTCTTTGGCGTAGATCTTGATATTGGCCGGGATGTCAGGGTTGCTCTGGGAGTAAAAAAATTTTATGGTGATCGGTTCAGATAGAGACGAAAGGATATTTTTGGTCCCGTCAGAAAGAGAATAGCTGTTGTCTTCAGTGGCGTCCCAGCGGATATTAGCATAGGAGATAATAATGTTTACAAAGATCAGGATGAGGAAGAGGGCCACCAATCCAGTGACGGACAGGAGCGCCTTTTTATAATCGTAACCTTTCCCTTTAGCCATTTCCAGCGCCTCCTTCAGGATGTCCTTCGGTTTTGCAGGATCACACCGTTTGCAAAGAGCATAAAAAATATGATGGAGATAAAATAGCAGAGATCCCGCAGGTCTATCACCCCCCGCTCCATGGAAGCGAAATGGGGCATAAAGCTGAAACCCGATACCACATCCACAAGCCAGAGAGGGGCCCATCCGGAAAGTATGTCTGTTACCGGGGGCCACCCGGCAAGGACGAGAAACAGGCAGATAACCACTGCCAGTATGAAGCTGATCACCTGGTTTCGTGTCATGGCTGAAGTCATGCTTCCCACGCTGAGATAGGCCCCGGCCATGAGGAAGCTCCCGAAATAGGCGCAGAAAATAGCGCCGAGATCCGGGTCGCCTAAGTAAATGACAGTGAGGACCATGGGAAAGGTGAGGAGCAGCGCCACCCCTATAAACAGCCATGCAGCTAAGAACTTTCCTAAAATGACCTCGGTAAGGGTGACGGGGAGGGTCAAGATTAATTCGATGGTCCCGGTATGGCGTTCCTCTGCCCAGAGCCGCATGCCCACGGCAGGGACCAAGAAGAGGAAAATCCAGGGATGCCATTCAAAAAATGTCCGGAGGTCTGCCTGGCCTATCTCATAAAAATGGCTCATGGAAAAGGTGAAAAACCCGCATAACAGCAGGAAGATCACGATAAAAACATATGCCACCGGAGATCCGAAATAGTCTGCAAATTCTCTTCTCAGGATTCCGGCAGTGTTCCTAAAAAAATCTTTCATACTTCCCTCTCTATTGAATCGGGCATTGTAACCATGCGAAACACTTCATCCAGACGACCTTTTTCTATGAAAAACGCCTCCACGGAGAATCCCTTTTCAAGAAGATGGCGGAGAATCAAGTCTGCCGGCGGTTCAGGCGGTCCCTTTGGAAAAACTCGGAGAGTCATCTCTGTTTCGTCTTCATTGACAACTTCACTCTTTTCGATCTCTGGGATATCGTTCACATTTTGAACGATATCTTTTCCATCTCCCTTCTTAATGGTAAAACGGATAGCCCCATGAAGGGCCGACCTTGCCATGAGCCTTTCAGGTGTATCGTCAGCCACAATCCGGCCCTTGGCGATGATAATCACCCTCGTGCACACCTCCCCCACCTCTTCCAATATATGGGTTGAGAAGATGATCGTTTTGTTGCGGGCCATTTCACGGATCATGGCGCGAATCTCATATTTTTGATTTGGATCAAGACCATCCGTGGGCTCATCCATGATGAGATATTCCGGGTCATGGAGGAT
>SDBS01003615.1_pt1 | contig 15186 bp, 10 predicted proteins | sample 2277091 | NCBI WGS metagenome assembly SDBS01 (sample SAMN10404972, study PRJNA504765) | marine sediment metagenome | isolation source: marine sediment core GS10_PC15, 163 cmbsf | place: Arctic Ocean: Southern Knipovich Ridge | collected 2010 | reverse complement strand
CGCTTCCCGGGAAAGGGTACTGACGATATCGTCCTGGTCCGGATAGTTGGAGATACATCCAGTATAGTTATCAATCACTACGACGATATCAGGTAGATCCTTTCCTCCTGCGGCTTGATAATTTTTCAGACTTCCCACACCCTGTTCTGAAAAGATTTTCTTCCGGCGGTCGGTTTCTCTCTTCAAGTATTGGAACAAACGTTGGATTTGCTCTTCATTTTCCTCCTGAACAACGTCCCCTACTGCTGGCATATCCTTAAAAACAGATAAGATCCGAGATCCAAAATCTACCAGGTATAGGTTAATCTCGTCCGGAGGATGATCAAGGAGTAGAGACATGATCAAAGTCTGCAGCAAGGTAGTTTTTCCAGATCCTGGACCCCCGTACACAAGTAAGTGGCCTTCTTTAGCCAGATCGATTCGGAGAGGTTCTTGGAGCTGTTTCTCTGGATCATCCAGCAGTCCGATGGTTGGATTCAGTCGACTTGAAACCGGTTTCCAATCCTTTCCATTCCATCCTCCTGACCGGCGGGCTTCGGGTAGGAAGTACTTTTCAGGCAAGGGCGGCAGCCAGGGCCCCGTTAAGGTTTGGATTTTTTTCTTTTGGGCGACTTCATGAATGTGGTTGACTACCGCATCCAAATGGGTTTTTACAGCTTCAATCCGGGTAGGAACCGGGGAGAGTTTTAAGGGTTGTCGTCTTCCGTCCAGGCTAACTTCCAGGATGTCGTGCGGATCGCTGACTGCAAATCCCCCGGGCTGGTATGGAGCAGCACTGAACGCAGATTGGAATTGTTCAAATACTTCGTTGTTACCAATTTGCAGGTAAGCTTGGCCTGGTCGGGTAAGAGTGGCTGCGTCTGGACGCCTCAAGACATCCTGACTGTCTCCGGACTGTTCGACCCGCAAACAAAACCGGAACCTGGAATTGCTCCAGATCTGTTCATTGATAATCCCAGCTGGTTTTTGAGTGGTCAGAATCAGGTGAACACCTAAACTCCTTCCAATTCTGGCTGCGCTGACCAATTCATTCATAAAATCGGGCATTTGTGATGCCAGTTCTGCAAATTCATCGACCACTATCACCAGGTGAGGCATAGGTTCTTTAACTTCACCTTTTCTAACCCTGGGAAGGTAGTCATCAATATTATCCTCGCCTTCTTTGGCCAGTAGGGTCTGTCTTTTAGTCATTTCCGCTCGTAGCGCCCGTAGGGCTCGTCCTGCAAGGTTTCCCTCCAGGTTTGTTATGGTTCCGACAAGATGAGGTAATTTTTCAAAATCATTCGACATCCCACCACCTTTGTAATCCACAATCACAAAAGTCAATTCGTGGGGATGATAATTCACTGCCAGGGAGGCAATTAAGGATTTTAATAATTCACTCTTACCAGATCCAGTGGTTCCTGCGCCTAAGCCGTGCGGACCGTGTGCCTTAGAATGAATATCCAGCATCATCGGTTCGCCACCGGCTTTTTTTCCAATTGATACGGCCAACGAGGACTGCGGCTGATTTCGTTTCCAGCGGCTAATCAGATCCAATTTCTCAATCCGCTGCTCGTCTAGAATATCCAGCAGGGTAACCATATCGGGGATATCTCCGGCAGATTCCATTTGCTTCAGATGAACAGGCGCCATCGCTCTGGCAAGCTGATCTGCCATAGCAAGAGATACCTGGTCCGGAATGAAATTATCATGCTTGGGTTTGTGAGTATGGATTAAACGAGAGCTCACCGATCCAAGGTCTGCAATTGTCCGGCAGCCTGAGGGGAGATCGTCTGGACTCTCACCAACGAATATGGGATAAACTCCCACCTGGGCCGGATCACCAACTAATAAAGGTAAAATCGGCTCACCGCCCAAAAGGGCTGGATCTGCTAGGAATATAACCAACCGGGGTAATGGTATAAGAGATTGATCACGTATGTTTTCCTGGTAACGTTTCCTGCGCTGCATCATATCGTACAGACTCATTAATAATTCATGGGATTCGTTGGGATAACAAGCCAGGTAGCGGTTTTGTCGTTCTTCATTCCAAATATGGGGAAGCCAGCGCATCCAGCTCCATTCATCATTTTCCTGGGGGGGAAATATAGCAGCGATCTTGACCTGATTGGGCGCATGCAGGGAAGTAATCTGGGTTACCAAAGACCGGACCAAATTGAGCACCAAGGGTCTTTTCCCTGCAATCCCACCTACGCAGGCTTCCTGGAACGGGAAATTGATTGGTGTATCGGATATGGTATGGTATATCTGACCTAATTGATAAGCATCTTCCACAAGAGGGTCAGGGTCCCGGGTTTGATCCCGACGGGGAAGCTGGAGCTCCACCGGATACGGGCTGTCACCTAATCCCATACGCAGAGATAAAAAATCCTCATCATGTGGCGCTCGTTCCCAGAGTCGGGAATCCAGTTTCTCAACCCGCTCCAAACACTCATCCGGGGGAGGATTCATTTCCACCAGGGCGCTGATCTGTTTCTTCTTGATTTCTTCCAGGTCGCTTTCAATCTTTTTCAGGTATTGCTTGTAATTGCTTTCCCGTTTGGTTTTTCCCTCAGTGTATTTCTTTTTCTGTTTCCGATAATTAATGACCGAAACCACCCCGGTCCCCAGCATCATTGGCACAGAATAAAGGATGCTGATCCCCATACTTGCCCCCGCCGCCGAGCTGGCGACAAACATGATGATCACACTCAACAGCATTCCTCCCGCAGGAACCAGGATGGTTGTCAGGGAAGTACTGGGTTCAGATGGAGCCTGGGGCGGGGCCGAGATTTCAACTTTACCTTCAGGGAACTCGGGCAGGATACGGGGAGAGCGTTTGAACTCATAAGGCTTAGTCATAAGAATATTTTACCTTTTTATACAAAATAAAGAAAAGGCTGGTGTCCCGCCAGATTAGGATCCATTTTATTGTAGGATTTCTCTTATATCCCAAACCAACAGTGTTCCATCCGTGGAAGCGCTTACCAGCGTCTCTCCTTGAGGAGACCAGGCTAAATCAAATACTGTCCCTACGTGCCCTCGGAGCTCCGTGAGCATCTCTCCGGTTACTGGATTCCAAAGGGTAACTATTCCGGTCTCGGCCCCTGTGGCTAATACAGTTCCGTCAGGGGAATATTCTATACTATAGATACTTCCATTTGTTTTGTCTTCAATGGTAATAAAGTGTTCCCCTGAAGTGGCGTTCCATATAATCAATGTTCCGTCGTCTATTGCTCCGGCTACTTTATCCCCTCCTGGTGACCAGTCATAATCATAAACGTATCCATGATATGAAATTAAGTGTCTCAGGTGGGCACCGTTATTTGCTTTCCAGATTTCTACCTGCCTTTTTCTAATACCAGCTATCAATGATCCGTCCGGAGAAAAAGACACCGAATCTATTTGGAGGTCATAATAGTCTTTAAGAGCACTCGATAAACGAATTCTCATCAGCTCCACTTGGTTCTCCAAATTCCAAATCGTAATTTCAGTATTTCTTTCACCGGTGAAGGCAATTCTATTTTCTGTTGAATCGGTAACTACACTGTTAATACCTACCCAATAACCTCTCAAAGTAAGTTTAACATCTTCGATTTCAGTGTCCCAGAGGACTAAAGCACCTGGGTAACCCCCTGTTCCGCATATAAGGATTTTCCCATCTGGAGACCAAGCTGCAGTTGTCACATTCCATACCTGACTATCAAGGTTGTGAGATAATGTCCATTGCTCTGTTTCCCATAGGTTTACTGATCCTCCTTTTTTCCACTGGGCAACATAGTTACCATCGGGTGACCAGACTACCCCACTAGTTGTAGATGAATTCCGTTTTCTAGTTGGATATGTTTGATGGGCTTCTAGGATAGAAGTATAATCACCGCTCTCGGTAGACCACACAACTGAAGTTCCATCGGTATAGCCTACGAGAATTTTCCCAGTAGACAACCAATTGACATCTTCAACCCATATCTTATCTGTCATTGAATTTATTATTTCTCTGGTAACCGGATCCCAGATTGAGACCTCCCCATTAACAGATCCACTCACCAGTAATTCGCTGTCAGGAGACCAATCAAGAGCAGTTATTGCCAGATTGCTGGTGCGAATAGCGGATAAATGAGTCAGTGTTCTGGGGTTATAAAGGTAAATTAACCCATCTACTGAACCACTTGCCATGTATTCACCATCACTAGATATTGCAATTGAGTTGGCTGGGTCCCTTTCCTCAAAAAAACTTTTTATAATGTATCCCTCTAATGGATTCCAAACGATGAGATAATTTTGATGGAACCCGGAATAACCGTATGACACAGCAAGTCTATTATCGTTTAACCAAGCAATGCTATTTATTTTATTTTGCAATTGAGTAATTGGTTTTCCCTCAAGTGTCCATGATGAAAAATCAGCATCGCTCAAATAAATTGTCTTTCTTTTTTGCCAAGTAATTGTATCAATAATTTCCACAGTCAGTCTGTCTGCCACAGCTAAATATTTTCCATCACCGGACCACTCTAGTTGGTCAATCCCGGATGTTGTTTCTAATTCTTTAAGGACGGTTCCAGAATCGGCTGACCAAATAATTAGTGAATTTGACCCTGATGCACCCGCAAGGAGAGTGCTATCTGGTGACCAGGCAATGTTGAATATTGGTGTTTCCTCTTCAAAATAAAGTTCGTATGTATATGATTTTATATTGTATATCCAGACGCCTAAGGAAGATCCTAAAGCTATCTTACTTTTATCAGGACTAAGATCTTGATCTAATATTGAGCCCCTGCCAATTCTGATTAGGGCGTCCTCGGGTACTGGACCGAGATATGGATCCACTGCCAGGGGATTCGCTGTTGGTGAGGGTATTGGGGTTACAGAAGGAGCGGGAGTATTAGAAGCACTTTTAGTTGGTGCTGAGGTTTTTGTATCAGTAGGGAGAGTTGTTAATGTATGACTAGGGGTATCCTCTGTAAGGGAGGAAAAAGGACCGTCTCCTATTCGGCCCAGGAATATATATATCATCCCGAACAAGAGGATTAAACCACCACCTATCCAAACGATTATTTTTCCTGGCCTTTTTTGTCTCGTTTCGGATTTTTTCTCCTTGGTTTTTCTTGAGGTTCCCTCACAGGATGGACAGATCTTTTGCCCTTCCGGTATCTTCTCCCCACAATCCTGACAAAATCGGGATGGGTATTCTCTTTTCTTTGTTAGAGATTCTGGGGCAGCAGGACTTTCTCTCAAATTTCTTTCTAGTACCTCAATCCTCTGTTCAATCTCTCTGCTCAGATCTGAGGGGGATTTGGCAATAGCCTCCCGATACAGTTCCACGGCTTGCCCATATTCCCCATCACCTTCAAGCATCTCAGCGCACGCTACTAAGGTCTGGGGATCTTCAAGTTCCTCTTCCTGTGGTTTTTGAGCAAGATCACCTTTTTCAACAAAAGCTATCTTGTCAGGAATCGCCACCGCCCACTCCGCGAAAGTGGGACAATCCCGCAAGCTATCAGAACGCCAGGCCTGGTTGAAGAGGTCCAGGATTCTACTGCTATAATAGGTTTCCAATGATCCCCGCAGCACATCCAGACGCTGGTTTTCAGTCTGCATATCTTTGGGGGCAAAGTAGCTCTCCCCCCAGGCCGCTTCCCTGACCGCAGGATCGTGCCAGCATAACATCTCTGTTAGCAGCACTGCTCCTGCAAAACGATCTGCCTCATCCGACCAGATTCCCCGCGGGGCAGATTTGTGGGCGTAACCGGGAGAACCTGCTGGGATTTCCTTTGGTTCCTGGAATCCTGGTCCATACATTTCTTCCAGGTCCACCAGCCCTGGTCGATCTCCAGGCTGAATGATCAGGTTGGGTCCAGAAAGGTCGCAGTGCGCCAACCCACGTTCTTCCAGCCTGACTAATAGATCAGCAGAGGATTGGGCTCTTTTCAAGGATCTTTCAGAAGAGACAGGCTCATCAGATAACAGGATCTCCTGCCAGGTCTGTCCATCCACCCAGGGCATTAAAACCGCGTAAGCAAGCTCGGGGTGTTCTGACAGCAGCTCCCTGTGCCGGGAGGCGGTCAGTACCGTTCGCCTGCAGGCTTGCATTCCCTCCAGGGAAGCATAAGGTTCCAAGGTCTCGCTGACCGCCACCATGCGGGGGATCCGGAAACGGGCTTTAAAGACCTTCAAGGCATATTTATCACCGCTCTCCGCCAGCAGCTGGTAGACCACTGCCCGCCGACCTTCCTGGCCGTAGGACATCCCCATCCCCGGGGCCAATGGGTGCTCAGCAACCCTAAAAACCCTTTTATCAATAGTAATAGTCAACCCGGGTGATGGTAGAAATGTCATATAAGCTCAATTAATTTGCACTCTAAACCATATCCGCTCTGAAAAGCTCCTCACCAAATTTTTGGGTAGGGAATTAAAACATTTGGCAGCCAGCTTCCCTTAACCAGGGTAACTGGCTGGATCAATCAACTCTAGTTTATTTCATGATAGAGTTGACAGGCCCTTTGTTTTTTATGAAAATTTAGCCTATAAAGGCAATTGACCTTAATAGAAACTACTGCTGGTCAGCTGCTTCAAACCGATCCGCAATGGTATGAAGTTCTTTTCCAATTTGTGATAATAACTCCACAAATTGGGCCATTGACGTTCGCCACTGCTCATAATCCTGGTAAAAGCGCTGGGAGGTCATACCTTCCCACTGGGGCTGCATGTTCCCCGTCAGTGACTGCAGGCTGGAGACGATCTCCTGGGACTGTCCGCTGGCCTGTTCAAACTTGGATGCTGCCTGATGGACTTCTTCTGGTGTGATTGAAATTTTCGCCATGATTTGCTCCTCTTTATAGTTTGATTATCAAAACTACTATTATTAATCTACCCTTCTACTTTCGTTTCTGCCCTCCACCTCCTTCCTTTATTAGTGCTCTATATATTTATTGAATTGCTTTAATGTGTTTTGTTATCCAGTTCTTCCACTCTGTATCGTTAATTGGCTGGATAAATAATAACTGATCATCCCCTTCCGGCTCGATCAGAAAGGCTGCTCTGGATGATACAGCCCCTACCCCCCCTTTTGAATACGGCTCACCCTTAGTAGTATGTTTGAGAAATCCTGCAGAGATAGTTATCTTCGCCAGGCGAAGTACCTTGACCAATGCAACTGCTGTTTTTTCGGGCAGCCCATTTTTTATAAACAATTCCTCAGCTTCTTTGGTTTTTTTCTGATCCCGGATCATCTCCTTGCCCTGTTCATAGATCTCAACCGCCAAAGATCCTGCAGGAACTTCTGCTGCGGACTTAGGAAGTTTAGGCATACAAGTTACAATATTATTCTCCAAGTCATCCCTGTCCGACAAGGCCCGGAATTTGTGTATCCCTCGTATAGGTAAATTATGCTCAACTACAATATTTTCCGTGCCGTGCCAAAACAATCCCTGGGCAGTATCTTCTGTGGTGATTTCAGTAATCACTGAGAAGTTCGGCATCGCACAGGTTCCTACGAGGGCTAACGCCACCTCGCTGATATTTACTCTGCCGTCACCACCGGGAACCACAAGTCCCCGCGCTATTAACGCCCGTTCTGCAACACCTACGGCGACACCGATATCACGTTCAGTTGCTCCTTCAAATATGTTTGGATCAATGCCAGGAATACTTGGCGCGCCTAATATCTTTAGTAGATACAATAATTCTTCTTGACTGACATTCAAAACCAGGTCATTATTGTTTTTCATGAGGGGCTCCTAAAATAGGAAAATTCATTTATTGTCCATAATTACTATCTAATGCACTACGCCAGTGATACCTTCCATCCCATCCGAACTGAAGAAATCAATCAGGTCTCTCCCTAAGGTCTGGTCCATATCGGCCAGTCTTTGACCTGTTTCCAAACAGGATGCATGAACGGTGTTTTTCCATTCCGCAGGAATCGGAAGAGCGCTCACACCCTTGTCAAGTGTAGCAATTGAGCTTAATTGAAAGGTAGTTTGGTTATCAACAATCGTATCTAACAGTCCCCCGGGTATATCGGAGACATGACCCCATAAATCAGCTGCGTCCTGTCCTGTTTTATTGAAGGCAGCAGATATTTCAGTGGAGACATTTTGAAATTCTGCAGACCAGGTAGACTGCCCTGAGGCAACTCTATAAGAAGCCTGTGAAAATTCGGCGGACATGATAGCTGGATTTCCATATTTTGTGATTGGAAAACTATCCACAACGATATGTGCAAGGTCATGAGTGACATTTCCGAGGTCAATCCGGTCAAAATTATCATCCAACGAATACGCTTGCTGATAAAAGATTTCCTCCCACTCCCCACCATACATGCGCCCAGCCATCTTTGCTCCTTCCTCTGCAAGGTCTCCATACAGCTGGAAAGCAGAGTTCGCCCCTAGAACAAGACCACCCCCAACCGCAGTGATACCTTCTTCAATCAGAATTTCAGCTGCAGCTGTGCCGGCAGCTCTCATTCTGTCAGGATCATCATCCTTTGCATAAGCGAATATTCCACTCACTATTGGTATACCAATTTTTGCAGCGGGCTTCATAATGTGGCCAGCTTGATCCATTCGCCCCACCCATCCGCCCTTTAGATTATGAGCCCAGTTAGTATTAATATACCGTCCCCAGGATCGATAATCGGTAAGAGGTGACTTAGATAAGTATTTCAAGCCGCTAACCGTTAATCTCTCCAATCCAGAAAGTGCATTTCCCGTATCGACCCAATATAATTCATCTGCAATTCCCTGGCCCGCCGTTTGTCCGAGTTTTAATAAACCAGACAAACTCGCCAAGCCCATTCCAACCGGAAGCAATCCAACAGGAATAGATTCTGATAGTTGATTAGTAATTCTGGAAAAAAGATCAGAATACTGTCGGTCTGCATTCGCAAATCTATCGGCTATTCTTTCTAATTGCCTGGCCAGGTCTTGAGTTTCTGTTTCCAACTTTCTTCCCAATCGGTCAGCATTCCGGACCCAGGATTCAATTCGCGCTCGACTGCGATAATCCAAGTCTTCACTACTTAAATGTCGGTAAGCTGACCGGGTGTTGGATCGTATGCGGTCAAGTCTATTCGCTGCATGCCAAATTTGACTGGCTGATGCCTGAAGTTGTTCGGGGTCAAGTTTAATTCTAGCCATATATTACTCCCCAATCCTGCCGCCATAGTGATCATGGCGTCTAACAAACGAAATTGATCCGTCCAGTGCGGCGAAGCCATTTATGCTTATTCGTAAGGAACCTTTCATATGTATAGTGCTCACTCAAGTCCCATTTCGTCTATATGAATACAACGATTCAATGTTTTACAATCACAACCTATCTACTAACACAGATATCTCGTCCGCCAATCTGCCCCTTGCTGTTTGGAAAAGCTGGATCCAAGTGGAGTCCTTTGGATTTTCTTTCACCAGCCACAATCTTTCATCACCCCCTAAAAACGCTAGACCGTCTCTTTTCACGACTTCCATGTCCTTCCAATGCCATTCAGTTATAGACCCACTGGCAATAGGATTTGATATAACTTCTGCCAATGCTTCCACGATATCCGGTTTTTGGCCTATTTGTTGTAGGAAATCCTTACAAACGGACAATCCCTGTTCACGGGCGACTTCCTGAGCTTGAAAATACTCCTCATACTTAATTTTGGAAGTTAATTTTTGATCGCTTGTACCATTCTTGATAACAATTAATCCATTTATTTGGTCTTTCAGCATCTGAGTTTCTTCGATAAACCCTATCTGATATATGTCGTTTTCTATCATTTCCAAGCCAATCCAACGACCCTTTTTTGAATGGAAATATACCACGACTGCTTCGCCGGAAATCTGTTCTTGCTGAAGGATGATTGAGGTATCGGGGTTTCCTAAGATTTCTACAGCATGTGATAAGGCAGAAGATAAGTTCTTGTTCCCTCCCTCGCCAATTTCCATCAATTCTTTCTCAATGAGTACCTTCTGCGCCTGGCTCAATTCCAGGGCGATATCTTCAATAATATAGCCTCGAAACGGATCCTGGGGTAAAAGCAAACGCGAGATTCCCATCGCCTGGCCCGCATAACAAAGTTCGGCTCCTGTTAATTTCAGATTTGTCTCAACAGATATATCACCCATATGTTTTCCTCACGGATTTAGGCCGCTCTTTTATTTCCGACACTATATGGCATCATTTCCTTTAGGGAATCTGGCATCCAAGAAATAGCCAAAGGTTCACCCTTGGAATCGAAAAAAATCACTGCAGGAACATGTCCCGCAGCCAACTCTAAGATAAAAAACGCCCCATGTGCTATATCCTCGCCTACATTGAGAAGGAAGTCTGCAAAATTATTATCCAAGTCATTGAGATCCTGATCGGTTAGATCCCGATATTCGGAAAAGCCCGGAGCAGGGGTCCAAAACATTTTTGGGGATGAGCTGCTCTCTGGACCAAGACATTGATTTCCAAAAGAAATAATCTCATAATCTGTTGCCAAGTTTTTATCAGGCAGGAAATTCTGATGGTGCGCGATGTTGGGGAAATGGGATAAACTATAAGCTGCTTGGGATGGTTGATCGGCACTTTCAAATCTGACAGCGATCTTTTCAAGTCGGAGAGAGAGCATATTCGCCTGAGATGACAATTCCCCGGCCTTTGAAAGACTTCTATCAATTTTACCCGCCAGGTGTGCTTTTTTCACGCTACTTAATGATTGTCTGTCAATCTTCCGCTTTGCTTGACGAATCATATTATGGACCTGCTCTAAATCGACTGAAGCTGTTTTCCAGCGCCTCTTCAGTGAATAGAGTTTTTCAGGATCAACACGGATTCGGGTCACAATTATTCCCCTGGTCCTTATTCTCAATCAATTCAATACAATACCTGTCTTTTATACGATTTCCATCAGCGTATAGGTGTTGCTGCTGACATCTGGAACCCCATAGCAACCAGTTCTGGCCTGGTTCCAGGAAACATCATTAGCGCACCTTTATCCAAGCGATAACCATTTTCTCTCATCATGGCGTGGTAACTCTCGGGAATTGGAGAAGACATACCCCTTAATTTTTCTGCATATTCGTTAGTCAGAGGAGTATCGGATAGTATCCCAGACCAATTCTTAACATCTGTCACATCGTCTTTTAATATGCTTGTTGAGAGGAATATGTTTTCTACCAGCACATTGCCGTCCGGAACGCTCATTTCCATGATCCGCTTGACAATAGGTTCGGGGTCATCACCTGTGTACTCTCCATCTGTCATATGGCAGATTACCGGTGCTGGGCACTCCCGGAGTTCGTGTGCATTTTTCTTGAGTAGTTGTTCAACAGCCAAAAATCCTTTTGCCGTATCCGTCGTACGCAACGGGCTAAGCTCCGGTACTCCATCTGTAGCAATTTCCGCAATGGTCTTAAATTCATCCGTGATCTTGTATACTTTATCGCTGTAGGCAAACATGGCTATTTTGTACCGCGGCGACACCTTTCTTCCTTTTGTGGAGCGAAAGACCATCTGGCGCAATGTCGCCGACAAAGCTTCTTCAACTACATCAATTCTTCTTTTCCCCCCAAGAGGTTGATACATTGATGCACTGACATCGAGCAAATACACAATTATTGCTGGCGTTTGGCTGGTGGCTAGGACTTCATAAGGCATTGATTCTCCTCATTTCTTAAATATCAACTTCTTCCCATATATATGGCGATGGCTTATCGTCCCCCTTTGTATCTTTCTCGTGTTCATTCTCAGTTGCTGTGTTTATATTTATTCCTTCCAATGCCTTCCATCCCCGAACTGGACCCCGACTATATTCTTGTTCTTCAATTCCAACCGGCTTGAGGGTTTCTATCTTTTTAGTTTTTTCTCCCCCTTCCTGAATAAATGTCAGCCAGGCTCCATCCATAACTCCTGCAGAAAGCAGGGTTTCTCCCTGTTTTAACACTCGCCCCGGAGGATCCGCCTTAATATTAAACGCTTTTTTCTTTCCAGATGAATCCCGGTCCCAATGTAAAGCACTGGCTATCACGTCGGCTAGTTCGTCAGCGCCTAAACCTGCAGGAACATCCAAGTCTCGAACTTTCGCCTCATCTAGTCTTTTTACTGTGACAACAACTCGTTCCATTCTCTACTCCACTCAAAAACCTTGGTAAGAATATTTTAATCACACTCTATAACCTTTAGTGTTTACAAACCTAAAAGGTCTAAACAGATTGAATATATAAGCCAACTCAATCCAAAGTGATCTCAATCATGGATAAATCATCGTTTTCCGGCATACTAAGGGATTCATTAATAATCTCATTCAATTTATTTTTTGATAAACGATCTTTTTCCTGATCTAGTAACCCAAAACCATCGGTATAGGCCAGAATTCGTTTATAAATGAATCTTCCCCTCCGGTTTAGGATAGGGCTAATTACAAGCGAGGGTTCACCCCCCACAATTCCTTTTTTCGTTGACCAACGTTGGTCAATGTTGAGTTCTAATCCTAATTCTTGGGTAACCTCTACTTTTTTATTCCAGATTCTGATTCTTCCATCTCCCATCCAGGAAAGAATCATCCTTCCTCTGGGCAGCTCCTCGCTCACCCCATCAATTCGACCACACATAAACATACTCTCGCTTCCCAGAGATCGTTTTTCCTCTAGTACTTCTTCGATCATAGCTGGAGTATTTGTACCAATATAGTGATCCTGAACAAATTTACTAGCCGTTTCGGTCAGTTTGTTCAAGTGGGTTTTTAATGATCCTAGAAGAAATTCCTTATCCGCGTTTAAAGGATGGCTATTTAACCAGAGTAATAATTCATCCCCTAAAATTTCGGCTGCTATATCCCCAAAAAAGGATTGGCTGACACCATCGCACAGCACAAATGAAAAAGACCTGTTCTGCTCTGCATAGGTCAAATAATCCTGACCAGGTTCATTCTCCCTTCTGGATTCACTTGAGCGAGCATAAGAATAGCGGAAGGAGAATGTATCTCCCGTTTTTTCCTGGGTAAATGTATCCTCCAATCTAGGGATTTTGATTATCTGGTTAGGTTTCATAACTTCAGTTTTTACCAAAACACAAGAATAACCGACTTAAATAGTTAGGGGGACTTATCCGCAAGTTTCTTCTTAGTTGTGTCCAAATATTCCTGATCTTATCTAGTGAATTATAGCGCAAAACAAAGGCCTCTTGCCAGTATATCCATCAGTAAAATTTCTATTTTCCTCATTCTACAGATTATGTTGTATGTACTGCGTCTTTTGAGAAAATAATTAAGTGTTCCTATTTTCGAAAAGCCCAGCATTCTAAAAAAGCTGGTAAACCCTTCCAGTCTTCTTGATTTCACCGAACCCCATTAGTGTTCCGCTGACCCGTTAAAAACATAATAGTTTCTTTGGGAATTTCTGGTCGCCTGAACTGTTTCTCGCAACAGTCAATAGGTAAGGTAAAATCATCATGATGTGACGTGGTGAATTCTTTTATTGAATAACAACTTAGAAAGAATGCACAAAGTTTCTGATTATTGCTCATTATTGAATATTATCGGATGAATAAATGAAAGTCGGAAACAAAGTCAGGTACACGCATTTGTTTTCTAAATGTATTGAGCAGTTCTTCAATAATGAAATTAATCCATTTTGTAATATAGAAGGAAAAGGGTTCATTCAAAATGCCGTTTAATTTAATGCCCAGAAGCGTTATAAACATCGAAGGAAGAACATACAAAATAGCAGAACATCCTGATGCTCCTGGGATGCCATACGGACAGGAAGGTCGCCGCGCTGTGGTCTACCTTATTTCAGCGGATAATGGGGAAAAATACGCCTTGAAAGTATTTAAGGCCAGATTCAGAATTCCGCGCTTGGTAGCGGTGAGCGAAACCTTAAAACCCTATGCAAAGTTAACAGGATTGCAAGCATGTGAGCGCACAGTTATTACAGCCTCTCGGCATAAGGATTTGCTGGTTGATTTCCCCGATCTTGCTTATGCGGTGGTCATGCCCTGGATAGAAGGACCAACCTGGCAGGAAATGATCATTTCAAAAGACACAATATCCGCAGAAAAATCATTGGGTCTGGCACAGCAATTTGTAAGCCTGATGATCAATATGGAAGAGAAAGGTCTGGCTCATACTGACCTTTCAGGACCTAATCTTATTATTCAGGCCAATGATATGCCTGCCCTGGTTGATCTAGAAGAAATGTACGGACCTGGCTTCCTAAAACCCAAAGAATTATCAGCTGGTTCGCCTGGATATGCTCATATATCTGGACCTAAGGGGTTATGGGTAGAAGAATCTGACCGTTTCTCGGGAGCCGTATTGATTTCTGAAATGCTTTGCTGGCACGATCCACTTATAAGGGAGGCTTCTTGGGGAGAAAGTTATTTTTCCCCGGGAGATATTCAAAAGGAAAGCCATCTCTTGACCATAATGCGCCAATCTTTAGGGGCTAATTTCGGAAACAGAGTTTTGGATTTGTTCAACCAGACCTGGCAATCAGATATCCTCAGAGATTGTCCTACCTTTGCTGAGTGGGCATCAGCACTTCCCGACAATGTGGGATCCAGAAAATCAGGGGGCCAGGAAAACCAAGAAAAGGATACTGAGATAAAGAAGATTTTGGAACTGGTTCTTCTGGCTCAAGGATCAGCAGACGAAGGAAATCTTGAAAAAGCATTGTCTCTTTACAAAAGCGCGGTTATTGGAGCTCCAAAAAGTATAAAAAATGAGATTAATAAGAGAATTGGAACACTTGAAAATCGCATAAACACCTTGAAATCAAATATAAAGGCGACCAAAGATCAAGAACAATCCTTAAGGCTCTGCCAAGTCTGCGGGAAAAAATTTAGTATTGAACTAGAGGTTTGTCCTTTTTGTGAAGGTGAATTGAGCTCAGAAAAAAGAAAACCCAAAGGAATTCGTTGGAAACGGATAGGTATCCTGGTTGGAATATTGATGGTTTTAATTGCAGGAGTTGTAATAGTAATTAAACTGGATTTGATTACTGAGGTAATATCAAATATTTCAAGTTCTGATGACATGAAAATGATCTATATACCCCCGGGAGAATTCTACATGGGCAGCAGAGGGGGTGAATCTAATGAATATCCAGTGTATATATGGGTACCTCCCATTTTCGCGCGTAAATATCCGCTAAGAGAGCGGCGAATCACTCAAATTTTCAGCGAATCAAGTTCGGATTCAGGACATATTCCCCGTACAAGGTAATATTCTCCCACCCA
>SDBS01003614.1_pt1 | contig 15188 bp, 10 predicted proteins | sample 2277091 | NCBI WGS metagenome assembly SDBS01 (sample SAMN10404972, study PRJNA504765) | marine sediment metagenome | isolation source: marine sediment core GS10_PC15, 163 cmbsf | place: Arctic Ocean: Southern Knipovich Ridge | collected 2010 | reverse complement strand
AATGATCGCAGAGGATATAGCACAGCATTTCCAGGAAAATCTTGACGGAAGATTCAAAGCTTTAGTTGTCGCTGGGAGTCAGGAAGCATGCGCTATCTACAAAAAGGAAATCGACCGTCATCTCCCTTCAAATTATTCCGATGTGGTTCTGGCCTATCAGAAGAAAGACAGAAGACGCCGGGAGCACCTCGAGCATTATGTGGCTGAGGCGAGAGCCAGATACGGACTAAGGGATTTTCAAGATATTCGTAAGGATTTTATAGATAAATACAAGGAGGAGGAATATCCAAAAATCCTGATTGTAACCGACATGCTGCTTACAGGCTTTGATGTCCCTGCACTCCAAACCATGTATCTGGATAAACCCTTAAAAGAACACCGGCTCCTTCAGGCGGTTGCCAGGACAAACAGGCCCTACAAGGGAATTAAAGAAGCGGGAATGATCATCGACTATGTGGGTATCCTAAAAGAGTTCAAAAGGGCTTTGGCCATGTACAGCAGAGATGATATTCAAGGGGCCATTCTCGATATTAAGGCTTTGGAAGAAGAGTTTTTACAGAAACTAAAGGACACTTTAGTACTATTCCTGGAGGTTCCACAGAATTTCAACCGGGAGTCCCTCTATAAAGCGTTCGAGGCAATCACCTCGGATAAACAAGTGGAGAAGACGTTTCAAAGCAATTATAAAGAAATGCGAAAATTGTTCGAACTGCTTGGATCTGCAGAAGTCAAACTCGAATTCCTAACTCAGTATAAATGGTTGAGTGCCGTTTATACTTACTATCAAAAATTAGCACGTCAAAGCTCAGTCGAAGATAATCTTGTACACAAATATTTGAGAAAAACGATTCAATTCGCACATCAATCCACCGAAATAAAAGAACTGGAAAAAGACCTTCCAGTCTTTGTTTTCGATGAGTTTTATCTGGAAAAACTGGAAGAGAAAGTTAACTCCAGGAAGGAAAAAGCGGCCAATATCCTATTTACTTTAAACCGGTTTGTCCTGGTGGATAGACATAAAAATCCCGTGTTTGAATCCATCGCAGATAAGGTAGAAAGGCTCCTCAGACTATGGAAAGAGAAAAATAAGAATTACGAATTGATTTTTACAGAGGGAACCGAAGCAATCCGCGATATGCATAAAATGCTGGCCCGGCAGAAAGCCCTCGATTTTTCGGATATGGAATATGCCGTTCTGATTGAGCTCGAAAAGAAAGTTCCAGAGGCTAAAGAGCTGGTGAATCAAATCAAGGATTTCTCTTCAAAAATAAGTCCTTCTCTCTTTTCCGGATGGATTCACCAGGTGACGGCAAAGAAAGAGGTTGAGAGGGAAGTGCGGCGGTTTGTTAGAGGGCTTAAATCTCAGTACAAATTGAGTTTTGAGGAGATGAATAACCTTCACAACACACTTGTGGAATGTATCAAAAATTATGGAACTTAAGGACATTCCTCACAAAACATCATTCCGGGATATTCGGTATCCTAGGCTGGAATTTCGGACAGGGGAGTTGGTATTGGTTCTACCTACAGGGGAAGATCCAGAAGAAATTCTAAAAAGACATAAAAAATGGGTTGCTGATAAAATTAAACGTATTGAAGGATGTCGGGAAGCTGCGAAAACTAAGACCCTGGTTCAAAGAGGCGATCAAGATTTTCAAGGCATTGTTCTTGAATACATTGTCAATATATCTCAAGAATTCAAAGTGAAGATAAATGGAGTAATTTTCCGAACGCTCAAAACAAAATGGGCCAGTATAAGCCCTAAAAAGAATCTGACATTCAATAACATGATGAGTTTTCTCCCGGATCATTTGATTGAATATATTGTATTTCACGAAATTGCCCACTTGAAGCATAAACACCATAATGCTGATTTTTGGAAAATGATTTCAAGGAGATTCAAGAATTATCAAGATCTAGAAGAAGATCTCTTCATTTACTGGTTTAAACTGATTGGAGAGAAATAAATGTTCAACCATGAAATAAAAAATTCTTATTTTCATTGGGCAGGAGTCTGGGAAAGACATTTTTTTAGTTATTTGATGGTATTCATTCTACGAATTATTAGACGTCTAGTAAAAAACCACATTTTTATGAATTAATAACGTTTGTTAGATCTAAATGCATTTAAAAAGGAGCTAGATATGAACGGAATCATGGAATTTATTGCAAGCACAGTGATTTTCTTGTTTTCAGCAGGAAGTAATCCTCAACCAATTGGTACTGGATTTATCATCGGATACCCAATTCCGGAGAAAGAAGGACAAGTGATTCCTCTTGTAGTAACTGCAAGACATGTGTTGGGAGATCAAAACAAAGTGCTTGCTCGCTTCAGTACACAAGAAGGCTCTTCAACAACATTCGTATCATACGACATAGAATCCATGAAGAAGAACAATGATTATTGGGAATATCCAGGTGATGATGGAGTTGATATAGTTGTTTTTAGATCACTTCATTTCAAAGAAACAAAGTACAATCTTTTTCCTATAAATCTAATTGCAACAAAAAAAACGTTCGAGGAAAATACTATACGTCAGACAGATCGTGTAATCTTTCCAAGTCTCCTTATCAATTTTATGGGATCTGCTCAGAACTATCCAGTTATTCGAGATGGAAGCATTGCTTTAATTCCAGGGGAAAAAGTTCCAATGAGATACAAAGTTGGAAGTAGAGTGATTGTGACGACTCAGGAAGTTATTCTTGTTGATGCAACATCTATTCCAGGTGCAAGTGGATCTCCTATTTTTCTTTGGCCTGGGCCGAGACTCAAGGGAAACAGTTATCAGATGGGAGGAACAAAACCATATTTGTTAGGAATCATGCATGGATTCTATCCGGCTGTTCCCAGGGAAATCCTTGAGGTAAAAACATCTGACACAAAGAAAATGTATTCAGAAAACTCTGGCGTTGCAATTATTTTCCCTTCGTGGAAACTGAATGACATTATTGAGAGCAAGAAATTAAAAAGTCGAATGCTAGAGCTTTCTAAGTTAAAGAAAATAGAATGATGAGCTTAAATATCAAAATCCGAAAAATAACAGACAAAACTACTTTTTATTCTAGGAATCTTGAATATAATATTGTGTTAATTTAATGATAATAAAAAACACTGTTTTTATACTCGGGGCAGGAGCAAGCAAGCCTTTTGGATTCCCAACGGGACTAGAACTTAAATATTATATTCTTAATCAATTAGAAGTTAAAAACTCTCCAATGAGAAGCATGTTACTTCAGCTCATAAAGGATGATATTGAGATAATGGAATTCTGTAACAGTCTAAACAAAAGTGGGCTACTTTCTGTTGATTCATTTTTAGAGCATCGAACAGAATTCATTAAAGTTGGAAAGCTTGCTATTGCATACGCTCTAATAAATCGTGAAGATGAACAGATGCTTTATCAAAGAAATACTGGCGAAAGCTGGTATGAATATCTATTTGGAAAAATGAATGCTCCATTTGATACATTTGAAGAAAATCGTGTTTCTTTCATTACTTTTAATTATGACCGTTCATTGGAACATTTTCTTTTTAATGCTCTACAGAGCTTATCCAATGAGAAAAGTGAACGGTGCGCATTCATATTGCAAAGGATAATGGTTAAACATATTTATGGTAGTTTGGGACAGCTTTCTTGGCAGAGCTCCGATGGAAAATCTTATTCTACTAAAATAAATCCAAAAATACTGGAAAAAGCAAGTAATCAAATAAAAATTATTTCAGAGAAAGAAAAAAAAGCATTAGTTTTTAAAACTGCACAAAATTTATTAAATAATGCAGATTATATTTTTTTCCTAGGATTCGGGTATGCCGATAATAATCTTCGTCGGCTTAATATATTAAATCAACAAATGAAAACCCCGATGGGTACTGCAAAATCAATAGGACTTGCAGATCAAAATCGTATCAGTGATTTTTGGAAAATTTCCTTGTTTGAATACACTAATATTGAGTTTTTACGTAATGAAGTTCCGTGGCAATATATCCTGCAACCGCCTAAATGATAGATTTAATTTCAAACTTGTTTTTTGTCGTTTCTATTTTGTTACATTTCTCAAACTGGAGACATGATTTTCAATAAATGATTTGAAAACTTGGAATAGGGGAAGAGGATTTCATAAATTTTATTTTAGATTGAATATGACTAAAATATCATATGTTTTTATACTGATACTTATAAGGGGGACAGAATATAAAAATGAAATCTCAACTTGAGAAGGATTTTCATGATGCAATGGTCCAAATATATTACAAAGCAAAATTAGAGGCTAACTATAACGCAACTCGATTTATCCAAATGGTGAGTGAACATGGAGGAATTGAAGCTGCTAAAATTTTGATTAACACTGAAAAACCCTCAGATGGCTATACTGGATTGTGGAATCGAGGTAGACTAGATATTACCGTAGAAGCATTAGTTCAGGGTCCAAAGTGGAAACCCTTGTTTTCTCCTCATGAAATAGAACGAGCGAAAAAAAGATTGTTAAATTATGGGTACAGAATAGACCCGTCAGCAGGTTAAAAAAAATAATTGAGAATTCAAAATTTAGATATTTGAAGATTACCAATCTTAACAAAACATTTAAATGATTATGAATGGAGTAGTATGTCTCCGGAGTTATTATGAAAAAAAATATATTTTCTAAAGAACGAATTTCATCAAGGAACCCTAAATGGGAAATTTGTACAAATCGAGAAGACCCTCTTTATCCTCGAACCAATGAAATCCGTAGTCAATTCATGCGAGATTATAATAGAATACTTCATTGTACTGCATATAGAAGGCTAAAACATAAAACTCAAGTTTTTCCTGCTCCAGCTAATGATCACATCTGTACAAGGATTGAACACGTAAATCTTGTTGCTTCTGCTTCTTATACTATTTCAACTTTTTTAGGCTTGAATACTGAATTAACCCAAGCTATATCGGTTGGACATGATTTAGGACATGCGCCATTTGGCCATGTTGGGGAAAAAGTATTGAATGTATTGAGCCAAAAGGAGATAGGCAATAAATTTTGGCATGAAAAAAATGGCCTTCGAGTTGTTGATGAGATCGAAACTCTTGAAGATCCTAATGGAAAGCATAAAAATTTAAATCTCACTTATGCAGTAAGAGATGGGATAGTATGTCATTGTGGAGAAATTGATGAAAATGGTCTATTTCCGAGATCTAGATATTTGAATTTGGAAAAGATAAACAAAGCAGGTTCAGTTCTCCCTTACACTTGGGAAGGATGTGTTGTGAAAATGGCGGATAAAATTGCATATCTAGGTAGAGATATTGAAGATGCAATGATATTAAAAATATTAACCTGGTCTCAAATAAGAGAATTGGGAAATATTATCAGGAAATTTAGCTCTGCAAGAATAAAAGAAATAAATAACACTGTTGTACTTCATGAATTAATAACTGATTTATGCAATAACTCAAGTCCAGAGAAAGGAATAAGACTTTCAAACAGAGGATCAGAAATAATGACCTCGTTAAAAGAATTCAATTATCGACACATCTATTTCCATGATAGACTGAATAACTATAAATTTTATGCTGAGCTTATAATGAAATCAATTTTTCATACCCTAAAACTATTTTATTCTAAATATAAAACTCAAGATAATATTGAAATAAATAATGATTTATATCCACTTCTTACTAGCACATTTAAAAACTGGCTTGATAAGTATTCTAGCCCTATAAACCAAAATTTAGAAAGAAAAATATATAACAATAAAATTCTTTATAATTTACGAAGTGAAAAAGAATATCTAAAGGCAAGTATAGATTTTATCTCAGGGATGAGTGATAATTTTGCAATCAGAGTATATGATGAATTAACCTCATTCTAGTAGCTTGGTCTGACCCCAATATAACTAGGCGTCAACAATTTTGATATTTTGAATGTTCATATATGAGGTACAAATTTCTTTTTTATACCAGTTAGACACTTCTTCAGTTTTGTTTGGAATATAATGCTGAGTAAGAATCCTAATGACTGATAGCCCGAACGAGATTGCCATTGATGAGACATCGGGTACTTCTGAGGGATACCTCAGTTGTGTAAATGATACTATTTCCGGACCCTCAACTGAAAATTTGTTTTTCATTATATCTGTCCCATGAACAAGTTCAGACCAAGAACGATATAATATATCGTACTGAGCTGGAAATCCTAAGCAATCAGCCAATTGATAGAGATCATTCGGACCTCCTCTCATACTATACCAGTGTCTGGGCGGCTTTCCTTTTTGATATTCAGCAGCAGATTCTCTATAAGAAGGGAGATCGAAATTTTTTCTTAAATTTTCTAGCCTTTTTTCAATATCCGGAACCTTTACCGTTGGAAGATTTTTAATTATTTTGTCTTTTTCTTTTTTTTTTTCATATTGGATGGATAATTCATCATTTGGATTGAATCGTCTTAAGGATTTTATTTCATTATGTATATTCCAAACTAAAAAATCGATCCCTCTTGACTTTAGATCATTTTCCAGGAGGTAATTGAAAGATAGAAAAGATTCAAAGAGCGATCGTAGGAGTATCTTACACGGTTCAATGCAGGAATTTCTTATAAGTATCGAAATAGAATCAATTAATTCAAAAATATTTCTATACATGAGAAATACCGGAACATTTTCATCACCTTCCTTGATGCTCTCTATGCTCCATTTAAGTACATGAAATCCATAATTTACAACTTCATCCACCAATAACGACAAATTGTTTAATTTTTCGCTGATTTCTTGGTTATCTGTTTTACGGGGAATAAATTCATCTATAGGTTTTGTTGGCATTCAAAACTCCCTTTTTACTCAGATGGCATCTACTTATGATATAAAATGAATTTATGACAAACAAGGAATCCATGTCAAGCCGAGTATGATCAGCAACAATCACAAAATCCGCGAGAAATTATGCTTGACGTTAGTCAATCCTCCTGTTTTTAATCTTAAACCTTTGACCTAGGGGATAAATGATTGGAGTAGGGGGGAGGTGACTTTATTCGTCAGAAGGCCTTAGAAGCCCGATTTGGGGGGATTAAAAGTGCTTAATGTGACATGACCTCATAGACTGATTTTAAACTACTGCATCCATGATTCCATAATCTCTGGAGTTGGTGGAGTGAATCCTATGGTTAGTAAAACAAATTTTTTCATGTTGTTATCCTTGAAAGTTAAAGTCTATAAATCCCATCTTTTTTATTATAGCAATCTCCTTTTATATTTCAATTCATTTGAAGAGAAAGATAAGAACTGAGTAGGGAAGAGGTTTTTTTTACGGCTTGAACTTTCTTATTGGTTTTTTAAAGTTGAAAAATGAATATTCTAACCTCGTTACAACAATGAGATATTGTAATCCTATCCTTCATTAACTTAACCAATGGCATTCTATAAACTTTTCCTACTGAATTGACACTTTATATGTCAAATAGTAAGCTAAGATTTGCACAGAGAATTGGGTTTTTAGTCCATATAAAATGATTGAGAGTAGAGAATTTACGCCTAACATTATTTTCCCAACTGAAGGTATTGGAATGGTTGCTATGCAACCTTATGTCAATTTACATTGTGAAACAGAGCCCTTTCGATGGGATACTACTGAAAAAATTCGTCAGATAGCCCGTTTAGAAAGGACACTCTTAATCGCAAAACAATCAGATCATAATATTGAAAAAACACATTTCACAATCTTTCCAGAATACTCTATTCCGGGTATTGATGGTATTCAGAGAATCCAGGAAACTCTGGAACATGTTACTTGGAAAAACGGAACAATTGTTATTGGGGGAGTCGACGGATTAAATAGAGATGAATATTATGAGTTATGTAGAGAAGAAAATTCAATTGTGAGTTCAAGAAATGCAGTGGAAGAGGTTCCAGTAAACCAATGGATAAATTGTTGTATTACATGGATAAAGGATGAAGCAGGTATGTTGAAGAGATACATTCAACCGAAATTATGTCCTTCAGCAGATGAAGAACATATTATAGCTCATGACATGTATGAAGGGAAAACTGTTAACATTTTTGAAGGGCAATTAAGTAATGGAACTCCTTTTAGGTTTTTTTCTTTGATTTGTATTGATTGGATCGGAACTAATGGTTCTTTTAATGGCATATTTTCTGTTCTTGATGAACTTAATAGTAAAGATGATGCTAAACCTCATGGAAAACGAATTAATATGTGTTTTGTTTTGCAAAACAATGCAAAACCAAATCATCCTACATTTTTAAATAATATCTACAATTTCTACACAAGTCCTCACTATCCATTTGTTCATAGAGATAAAGCAATTGTAGCTATGCTAAATACAGCAGGTAATCCAAAACCTGGTCCTTCACATGAGAAGGGCTTTTCTTGCCTAGTTTTTTCTCCAATTTTTAGCCATATACCTAAACCAGATAGACCACCTCCTTCATATGCCGTTAAGACAAAAACAATTAGGAGGAGTGATAATTTATTAACATGTAGAGAGGTATTGTTCAGGGAAAATGGCGCTTGTATTCATTCTTTTCGTTTGCTTCATCCTGAGTTTATAAACATTGCTCCAGAATGCAGAAGAAAACTTGTTGGACCAGCACATGTTCATGCTTTGGACGAATCATCTGCAAGCGATCCAAGAACCCCAGGGGATTCAGTTTCAGCCATTGTTAAATGGATAAATGACAAAATTGATGATATAGAGCCAATAAATGATGTTCCAGAAGGGATTTCTAGTTCATTAAACGAATCACAAAGTAATATATGTAATTTAATGCGACACTATAGCATTTCAGATCTGTATAGAGCAATTATGTTATCATCAGCTGAAATTGAATCAACTTTAGATGTTGACATCTGGGATAATAATGAAATCGAAAGCCTAAGGACGCTTATATTTTCGTTAAGTATAATTGCGTCTTCAAATGAAATTAAAATTGGTAGCCAAAAGGCACATGCTTCAATGGCAATTGATAACCAAGTTATCGATTTAATTGTATGTTATGGAAACACACATAAGAATTCTTTAGATCATGTAATCAATGCTTTTCCAGTAAAAAAAGAAAGGAAATTGATAATAATAAGCCGATCTAAACAAGATCTCCCTCTTACTAAAAAAGATAAAGACATTTATGATACTGAAACAGAGATAACTCGCATTGGATATCATAATCTCAAAAATTGTCTTAATGCTAATAATGAAACCGAACTGAAAGAAAAAATCAAATTAATCTTTGGAGTTTAAAATGTCTTCAGAGTTCTACCCTGCAATAGAAAGAAATCTAAATAAAATCCTGAATCAAGCAAAAGTAGCTGAATTTGAGATAATACCCGCTTCAACTGATGAATTTCCACTTTTTTTATTCTTAACTCTTAATCTAGATAAAATTGGATTTGCTATTATTAATGGAAAACCTGAAGAAGATTATGCAAGAGCTTTTGAAATTTTGAGAAGAACATATGCAAAAAACTCAACAACTTGGGCCAAATATGACCTCACACTAGTCCTATGTATACCTGATAAACGATTAGTTCCTGATGAATTTTGTATTAAATATGAACACGATGCATATTTTTGTCGGAAATTTTTTCTTGACTTAAACAAAGATATTGAAATCCAATTATGTCACCTCTCATTCATGCCTCTCTCGCCTAAAACAATAGGAATTAAAAGGCCAGTCAGCGCCCAAACATTTTTAATGCAGCATGAAGTAAAGTCTTCACTTTCAAGGTCTCTTGCGGTGCCTCATGCTCGAGGAATTGAAGGCATCATTGAAGAATGTAAAAGAGGCAATTTTGGTGAACCAGTCTGGATTGATAAAAAGCATTCTGATGATTTGACGATGGAAGATGAAAGAAAGGAATCATTCCTGAGGATAAAGGAATTAGAAATTAGTAACTTTCGTGCTTACAGGGGAAATCACAAATTCAATCTAGATGCTGACTTGATTGTACTATTCGGGCCTAATGGATTAGGAAAAACATCATTTTTCGATGCAATCGACTTTATATGTACAGGAGGAATAGCCAGATTAGATGCACGGCTAGGTTTTAGAGGAAACAGATTGACCAATGCTTTAAAGCATTTAGATGCATCAATAGAAGATACGTATATTAAAGCAACTATCATTGGTAAAGAAGAGAGGACTATCCAGAGAAACCTGAAAGACAGTACTAAAGCATTGATAGAAAAAACCATAAATGATCGATCTAAATTATTAATGTATCTTTCAAGAATTGTCGAAAAGCCCATTGATTTGAGAGTTGATAATTTCGTTCGATTGTTCAGGTCTACTCATCTTTTTGGCCAAGAATTCCAATCATTAACTTCAGAGCTTCAACATAACTCAAAATTACCTGAAGATATAGTATCGAGAATGCTAGCTTTTGAAGATTATGTGGAAGCCATCAATAAATCTGAGCGTGTTGTAAAAGAGATAATTAGAGGCAAGTCAAAAAGTATCTCAGATGTTGAATCACAGTCCCAATCCTTGAAAAAAATAGAAGAAGAAATAAGTAAATTAAAAAAACTTTCAAAAATAATTGAAGAACCAAAAGCATTGGAAGATTTGGGTTTTAATTTAATTGAAAAAGTCAAAAAACAATTTGATGCATCTATTGAAATGCCAAAAAGAATAAATGCAAATATAATTAAAAATATCAGAGTTCTATTAGATAATCAAAGAACTCGTACAAAAAAGAATTTTAGCAATATAGAAAAACTCGTAATAGATTTTCAAGAGCTAGAAAAAAAGCAAAAAGATCTAAAAAATGAAGAAAAGATTCTAATTAAGTTGACACTGGATCATAAGAAGATTTCAAAGAATCTTTCAGATAATGAATCAAATCATTTCGTTCTTAAAGAGGAAATTAGCCAAATTAAAGAGAGGGTAGGGAAGTGGTCTTTACAAAAAGCAAACTTCGAATGGTTGCGTAAAAATAAGCTGGAGTGTGCTCAAATAATAATAAAGATTACTAACGAGAATGAAATACAAAAACAAATTTTAGAAAACTTGATTGAATTAGTTCAAAAGATCGAAAACGAAGAATTATTCATAATCCAAAAAGAGAATGAAATTGTTGATTTAACTTCAGGAAATGAACAAATAGAAAAGGAAATCGATGAATTAGCTGAATTTGAATCAGTATATTTAGATTTGCCAAAGATATTAAATTTGCAAAAAGAAGTAGAAAATAAATCATCAAATATGAAAAAAAGTTTAGTAGTTAAGAAACAATATTTAAATAATTTTGAAAAAAAACTTACTAATAACATCATTGAGGCCAAAGAAAAAGAAAGTCAGATTAATGAATTACATTATAAACAAACAGAATTCAAAACATTATTGGATAAAATCGAAAAATATATTGATAACATGAAATGTCCAGTCTGTGGTGCTGTTCATGACTCACATGATAAACTCCTCGAAAATCTGAGTATTCAACGTGGCATGAAACCAGAACAATTAATCAATCTAAATAAAGCGCACCAAAATATTTTAATCGAACAAAATAATTATAAGAGTGAAATTCTAAATTGTGAAAGAGAAGTTAATAATTTAAAGAATGATGCTGAAATTCTCGATGACAAATTGCAGGAAATAAACGAAGATGCAACTAAAATAACAAATAAAGCAAATTCATTAGCTATTAATCTTGCAGAGAATGTGGTTGAGATAATAAATAGCAAAAGAAAGATTTTAATTGAAAAGAGAGAATTAAAGACAATTGACTTTAGGAATAAAAATACTCAACTCAGAAAACAAAAAGAAAAGATTAAATTAATAAAAAACAGGAAATTATTCTTTAACCATAAGTTAGAGACATCGGAAAAGAAAAAAAATGAGCTTGAGTTATTACTAAACTCAATGAGAAAGAATGCAACAAATAAGCGATTTTCTCTAGAAGAAACTATAGAAGAAATTGATCGAAATATAGAAAAAACACAATTAACTCTTTCAGATCTTCGAACTCAATTTTCAACTAAACAAAATAAATTACAGGAATTGCAAACTACTATTTCTAATATTAAAAGAGATAAGAAAATTTCTGAAATTCGAATTGAAAACATTACTAGAAAGATATCGGAACTGAATTCTTTTATAAGTAATAAATCAGCATTATTGAATCAGTTTAAATTCAATTTAAATACTGATCTTCCCGTAATTAAAAAAGAAAAAGAATCAATAAAAAATAAATTATCAATTATAAGTGAATTAATAGAAGAATTTATTAATTTCGAATTATCCCTTGACGAAGCACAAAAATCAGCTTCAAATATGAAGCTTAATTATGAAAAAGAGAAAATAATTAAGAGCATAAACAAATTAGACGAAGAAATAAAACAATTAAATAATTGGTTGTTATTCTTCCAAAATGTTAAGGAAAAATTACAACTTGTTAGAAATAAGGCACTTAATGAGTATACAAAAAACTATGGTCCTTTTGCATCTGAAATTCAAAAACGTATGCGATCTGTATATAGTTTTGGTCCAATATCTTTGCATCAACAAAAATCAGAAATTGCTGTTCATGTTAAAAGGGGGAAAGTAGAAGAATATTTTCCGAGTGATTTCTTTAGTGCTTCACAAATGAATATCGTTGCATTAAGTATATTTATGAGTGCTGCGTTAACACAAACTTGGTCATCTTTTGCCCCAATTCTTCTTGATGACCCAGTAACCCATTTTGATGAATTAAATGCATATTCCTTTGTAGATTTAATAAGAGGAATAATATTGCAAAACAAACCAGGTAAAAGCCGTCAATTCATAATCTCAACTTGCGAGAAAAAGCTGTATCATTTATTTAAAGAAAAATTTAAGCCAATTGAAAAAAGGGTTAAATTTTATGAATATCAATCTATTGGAGAAAATGGGCCAGTTGTTAAATCTTCATAGCTAATTTAGACTCAATACAAATTCATAATACAAAAAAAACTTTTCCACAATTGCACAATTCTTGGGCAAACGAGTTATCCACAGCCTGTGCACAATCCTAAGTAGTTGATATTAAAGGATATACCAGATGTGGGAATATTGTGTCGCATAAGGGTTATTATGTAAACTAATTATTATAAAAAAATAATTATAATTTTCTTAAATTTCTCAGGATTTCCTCGAGAATACTAATTATGTCAGCTTTTTTTACTTCTTGCCTTTTAAATTCAAGGCGAAGCGTATAATAATTCGGTTCTTTTCCTCTGTAGTTATAAACAAATCTTTTAACTCTAGTTTCATTTCCTTTCATCTTTTTAGATAAATCACGCGTATCTTCACGTTTAAGGTCTCTTTCTTTAATTTGTTTTATAAGATGCCTCATATCTTCTTCAGTTTTCTGTTTTGAAATTTCAATAAGAGTCGTACGGCTTGTTATGTCATATTCACTGCAGAGCTGGCGGATTTCGATTGGAATTTTACTCAAATTTATAGTTTCTGTAATTGTCGATCGAGCTTTTCCAATTTTTTTTGCAACTTGTGCGTGATTGTATCCATAAATATCGGTTAATGCACATAATCCATCGGCTTCTTCAAAGGCATCTAAATCTTTTCTTTGAACATTTTCAATAAGCGAAATCTCCATAGCTTCGCTTTCCTCTACATCCATCTCAATACAAGGGATTTCTTCTAAACCAGCCTTTTTAGAGGCTCTGTATCGCCTTTCACCGGCAATTATTTCGTAACGTCCCTCAATTGGACGCACAAGAATCGGTTCCAGGATACCTTTTTCTTTAATAGAGGCTGTTAAATCCTTTAAATCACCTAATTGATTCCTCGGCTGTCGAGCACTTGGATCAATTTTTTCAAGCGTGATCATACGGATTCGAGGACCCTTGTTCCTTTTTGATATGAGATCAACATAATGATAGTCATGCCTCATGTTCAATTCGTCTGGCAGACCGCTTTTTCTAGTTCCTTGCACGTTTAATTATCTCCTCGGCGACTTTTTGGTATTGTATAGCTCCAACGGAATTTGGAGCAAACGTAAAAATCGATTCTTTATAAGCGGGGCTTTCCTCTAATTTAACACTTTTAGAGACAATCGTTTTAAAAACTTTATTTCCGAATACTTTTCGTATTCTTTCAACAACATCTTTTGAAATATTTGTTCGCCTATCATGCATGGTGATCATAACACCCAATACTTGAAGGTTTGGATTGGCCACTTTTCTAACTTTATCTATCGTTTCCAGAAGATCGTCTGTCCCTTCTAGACACAGGAATGAAGACTGTATGGGAATAATAATTTGATCGGAAGCCACAAGCGAGTTTAAAGTGATTAAACCCAAATTTGGTGGTGTATCGATTAGGATGAAGTCATACTGTTTTTTAATAGCCTCCAACCTGTCCTTTAGTCGATAATGACCATCGATTTCTCCGATCAATGCAGTTTCGAGCTTGGCCATAGCAATTTTTGAAATGACAACTTTTAATCCAGGAATTGTTGACTGAATAATAACATCAGTAATTTTTTTTTCATTATCGATAAGAACATCATAGATAGATTTTTCTTGAGCATGCGGATCTCTTACTACAGAGAGTGAACTATGAGCCTGTGGATCCGTATCGATGAGGATTGTATTCTTTCCCATGAATGCGAGTGCGGCTGAAAGATTAATAGCTGACGTTGTCTTTCCAACCCCACCTTTCTGATTCGTAATCGCTATGATCAAACTCTCTCTCCAGCAAGTGCGTTGAAACTAAACTATATAATTATTTAGCAAATAGCAAGAAAAAAATAAAATAAATGTCGGCATGCCGACATTTTATAAAAAATCTTGAAAACAAACAGATTAATCGGTTAGCCATTTGTTGCTATTTCTGCCGACATTCCGACAATTAGTAATACGATAAAAACAGTTTACTTGATACGTATAGGAGGTTTCTTGTCTTTTGGAATGCCGCTTATATACACGTAGCCATTGCGAGAGATGTTAAATTCTTTTTTCATTTCAGCAAGAATATGAGGAGCTTCATATAAATCTACAGCTGTGGCTGCAAGGACTTTTGCCGCTAAAAACATCCCCTTGTATCCCACAGAATGTTTGCTCGATGTGACAACGGACCAGCTGTGCCACGGGACTTCAAAAGGAGCGCATGTTGTCGAAATGTGAAGAGTGGGAGTGATCCAGCTCACTTCTGCAACATCCGTAGAGCCACCTTCGGGTTCTTTATTAGGATCTTGAAGTTTTTTTATATCGGAAAT
>SDBS01003613.1_pt1 | contig 15189 bp, 15 predicted proteins | sample 2277091 | NCBI WGS metagenome assembly SDBS01 (sample SAMN10404972, study PRJNA504765) | marine sediment metagenome | isolation source: marine sediment core GS10_PC15, 163 cmbsf | place: Arctic Ocean: Southern Knipovich Ridge | collected 2010 | reverse complement strand
CTGTTACCCTCGTAAACCGAGAGGAGAGCTACGGATTAATAAGAATCGTTTGGGGAAAGCGCAAATAGTGTCGATTTAAACCTTAAATCTTAAATTGAATACTAGTTTTTAGGGATCATAGTCCTTTATAAAAGAAAAATAAAATTTTCCCTTTCCCTTGTAAATCTTCATCCTCATAATTTTAATCAATTCACTTCCAATGAGAATCGATTCCTCTCTAATGATAAAGTAATGGTTAATGAACTTCAGAAATTGAGGAAAACAGCAGATAAATTAGGTGTAAATTTAACGATTCCCAACCCTTGGGATAAAGTATCTAATCTTAATAATGGACAATGTTTATCATTTTGGCATCGATTTCAAATCATGCCAGATAAAAACTTACCAAAAGAGGAATGGATTGGAAATGTAATTCCAAGCCAATGTAATGCTGTTGTTTTAGGTAATTTAATTTCACTAGGTAATATTTTTAGATATAGTAGTTTGATGGATTTTTGGAATAATAAAACTCTCTTGAAAATAAGAAAGGATTTATTAAATGGGCAATATCCTGATAAAATGTGTTATACTTGCTATAAATATAGCGCAAATTTTGATAAGTCCAATTAGTTTTCTAATTTGTTTTCATGAATTCTATTCATTATGATGCATGTGCCATTTTTGATACCATAATTCAAAAAGGATTAATAACCATAATTTTGTGGAATTCAATTCTTTTTTCTTTATTAGTTTTTCAATATATTTTTTATTTAAGATATTGTTCTTAACTGTAAGGGGATCATCTAAAACATGTATATTATCGTCGATAAATCCCATATTAACAATTGGTGCACTGAATCCTTGTTTTCTCCTATTGATTATGTTCTTTGGTAAAAATGGTTTTGCGATTTTTTTCAAAATATGTTTTTTTTCAAAATTTTTAAATATTATGCTTGGAGGGAGCGTCATTACATACTCTAACAATTTGTGATCTAAAAATGGGACACGAACTTCTAAAGAATTTGCCATACTCGCTCTATCTACTTTTACGAGTATACTATCCACAAGGAAAGTGTTAAGATCAAAAATTTGGAGATCTTTAATATTTCTTAATCCGTTTTTAGCATTTTTTCTAAATGTGTTATCTTTTTTCAATTCTCTCGAATAACCTGTATTTATTAATTGATTAATCTCATAATCTTCAAATCTAGGAGTTGTTAATAGGCGATATCTTTCAAATTCATTCACTGATAATAATTTTATTTGTCTAAATATTCTTTCGAGAAAATGATTCGTAGGAGTTTTTAATAATTTTGCAAAAATCTTATTAAAAAGTTGCCATATCCATGATAAATTTGATATTATTTTAACTTTTAAGAAATCATAATACCACGTATATCCCCCAAAAACCTCATCCCCCCCATCTCCTGAGAGAGCAACTTTTACATATTTGCTAGCAGTTTCCATGAGTAGAAAAGTAGGAAAAATAGAACTAACTCCTAAAGGTTCATCATAATAATATAAGATTTTATCTAATAGTTCTCTTAACTTTTGAGAATTAAAAATCCTCTCAACCTTTTTAGTTTTAAATTGATTTGCTACTATTCTTGCATATTTAAGTTCGCTTCTATTATCATTTTCAAACCCCACAGAGAAACTTATTAAATCATTTTTTAATTTACTTCCAAATGCTGTAACTACACTAGAATCAAGGCCCCCACTAAGAAGAATTCCTACGGGGACATCACTTATAAATCTGTATTTAATTGATTCTTCTAATAAATGTTTAGTCTGCTTGAGGTATTGCGTTGATTTTATCTTTTCATTTTTTAATTGCAAATTCCAATATCTCTTTATATTAATTTTATTTACTTTAAGAACTAAATAATGAGCATGGGGTAATTTGTAAATGTTTTCCCAAATAGAATAAGGTGCTGGAATATATGTGTATTTTAAGAAATATTTTAGAGCATTTAAATTTATTTTTCGAGGAATTGCATTATCTTTAATGATAGCTTTAATTTCTGAGGCAAAAATAAATTTATTACCAGAATAATAATAATATAATGGTTTTATTCCAATACGATCTCGAGCTAATATTAATTTTTTTTCGTTTTCATCCCAGATCCCAAATGCAAACATACCTCTTAACCGTTCTAATATTTTAACCCCCCATTCTTCGTAACCATGAATTATGACTTCCGTGTCACTTGAGCTTTTAAATTTATGACCAAATTTTATTAATTCTTGTTTTAATTCTTTAAAGTTATAAATTTCTCCATTAAACACAATCCAAATTGTCCCATCTTCATTTGACATAGGTTGTTTTCCTTTAGGCGTAAGATCTATGATAGATAATCTTCGATGTCCAAACGCAACTAATTTATTATCATTAATATATAAACCTTGGTCATCCGGACCTCTATGTATAAGCGTATCTCTCATTTTCATAACTAAATTAGGATCAATGGCTTCATTAGATATGATACCAATAATTCCACACATTTATGTTCTACACCTCAAAATATAGAAATTCACCTGAGATCGTTTTTTATATATTTATTAATATTAAATATCATTATTGAATATCTTATCTAAAATGAATTTTATCTATAATTAAAAAAAATTATTATTTTGAACATAATGAAAATAGCCGTTATAAGTTCGGGGCACATTCCTTCAAAATGGGCACATAGTATAAATACGGTAAAACATGCACAAGGTTTTGTAAATTTGAATAATAGCGTTGAGATATTGACTGTAGAACGTATTTTAGAAACATTTATGAAAATAAAAGTTAGAGATATACATGATTTTTATGATTTAAGCAAAAAAATTAAAATACGCTATTTTAAAGATAATCCTCTATTCTATATTAAAGATCTTCCTTTTATTAAGCATAATTTAGACAAATTAATAAAAAAGAGACCACTTTTAAGATATTTAATGGATCCCGAAAGGGCTATAAGTAATTATTGCAAAAGGCATCAATTTGATTTGAGTTATTGTAGATCTTATAGAGCAGCATACTATAATATAAAAAGTAAAATACCTACAGTAATTGAAACTCACACACCTAACATCAATAATTTTGAACTAAGATTGCTATTTAAATTGAGTAAGAATGAATATTTTAAAGGGTTGATTACAATTTCCAAAATTTTAAAGGAATTGTATGTTAATGCTGGGGTTCTAGAGAATAAAATTTTAGTTCTAGAAGATGCTGTTGATTTAAATAAATTTGATATTATAAAAAGAAGCAAGAATGAATTAAGACGTGAATTTCGTTTACCTTTAGACAAAAAAGTTGTAATGTATTGTGGTAGTTTAAAACCGGGTAAAGGAATTTGGAAAATATTAGAAACCGCTAAAAATTTTAGTAATGATATAATTTTTTGTATTATTGGGGGTACTCAAAGAAACCTTTATTATTGGAGAAGCATCGCTAAAAATAATAATTTAAAAAATGTAATATTTACAGGATTTATAAGGAATAGTTTAATTCCACAATACCTCAAAAGTGCAGATATATTATTTATGCCTTATGATCTTAAAGAAAAACTTATAATTATGGATATTAACACATCTTCACCAATTAAACTCTTTGAATATATGGCTTCAAAAAGACCAATTGTGAGTTTAAAAATTCCAACTATAGAGAAAATTGTACTTCATAATGAAGAAGCTTACCTAGCAAAATCTGATAGTGTTATTGACTATGTTAAATTGATTCAAAATTTATTGGAAGATAAAAAAAAAGCTAATTTTTTAGCACAAAACGCATATAATTGTGTTAAGAAGTATACATATGAAAATAGATGTAGAATAATCTTAGAAAATTTTGGATGAGAAATATTGTGGGAGAAAGTAAAAAAATATTCTTTACCTGGATAACACTTTATATCCTTTTGGAAGTTCGAATTCAAAATTTAATTGTAATGGATTCGTGATATTAGACGAGATATTAAGATTTTTTAAATCATTACTTCCAATTTTACTTGTTGAATTATTCCTATTCCTTTACCAGCTTTTAAACTCCCACAATACATTACAACTTTTTTGTTTAAAGGTAAGTTTAATTCACTCCTTAACTCATTTTTACTTTTGGTTATCTTATTAAATTTATTCAAATCAACGGAGTCTTCTAAAACTATTAATTTTTTCTCCGAAACTCCCATTTTTACAAAATTCGCCTTCAATATATTAGAAATTGTGACCAAACCTTTAAAATATTTATCATTACTCAAACCTAATAACAATCTTACCTCGAAATTATTGAGTTTGGGTGTGTGGATTTCAATTACAGTAGGAATTTTTTTCTTTATATTATAGTATGCTGCTCTATAAGATCTACAATAACTCAAATCAAATTGATTCTTTTTACAGTAATTACTAATGTATTCTTCGGGATCTAGTAAATATCTTAAAGGGGGTGTTTTTTTTTTATATCTCTAGAATTTTCTTAATTATTAGTAGATCTTCAAAGTAATATAAAAAATTATCTTTAAAATAATGAATTTTGATTAATTTACTAATATCATAAAAATCATGTATATCTCTAACTTTTATTTTCATAAATGTTTCTAAAATACGTTCTACAGTCAATATCTCAACGCTATTATTCAAATTTACAAAACCTTGTGTATGTTTTACCGTATTTATACTATGTGCCCATTTTGTGGGAATGTGTCCTGAACTTATGACCGCAATTTTCATTTTTATTAAAAAGTCGCTTTATTTGGATGTTTAAAATAAATTTATTGTAATTCAACTAAATCTATTTATTACAAATCATATAAATTTTAAAAGTTATATAAAGAATAATATAATAACAATTAGGTTTTCACTTTTGCCCATATTTCTCCGTATTGAATACTAAATGATAAAATTTTTAATCCCGCAGATTCAATTTCATTAGTAAAAGTTTCTAACGTATATTCGATATAATGAGATGAATCCAAGCGATAATCTAAACCTAATTCCTTTTTATAAAGTGCAAGCCAAGATCTATTGATCATTGGGACTCTTATAAGAAGAATTGAGCTTAAATCTTTAATAATTTCTAAGAACTTTCTCCTATCTCTAATATGTTCTAATACATTGGATAATATTATATAATCAAATTTTTCAGTAAATTTATGATACATTATATCTGCTTTAATGTATGTTATGTTGTTTCGATAATATTTTTTTCTCGCGATTTTTAAGATAGCTCCATTTATATCAACTCCTAAAACTGAACGGGCTTTTTCTGATACTTTATAAGATACAAATCCAATTCCACAGCCAATATCTAATACTTTTGAGTATAGATCAATATTATCTACAAAATACTGATAATACTTCATCAGTCTGTGTTTTGGATTAATTCCTCCTTCAATTTTAGTACCTAAACGACTAATTTTGTGGTATAGATAACTATGAAGTTTAATATAAAATTTTTGAAGAAATTTTTCAAGGATTTTCATAATTATACAAATTTTTAAGGATTTATGATTAAAAAAAATTAGTAATTACTTATGCATTCCTGACATAAGAAATATTAAGTATTTTAATTAGGATTATTAAATCTTATTGATAAATTAGAATTTTCAAAATAATTTTAAGAAATTGATGATTTAATGTTATCATAAAAAAAATTGTAAAAATTTCTCAGATTATTATCTAATGAAAGTTTTGCTCCTATTTACTTATGGCGTGAGTTTAAAATTATGGGATAAATTAGGCTTAATTGATAGAGAAATTTCTTTATATAAACATCTTTATAATAAAGGAGTCGAGTTTAAATTATTAACATACGGAGATAATAAAGATTTAGAATATAATCACTTCTTAGAAAATATTAGAGTTTTACCTATTAATAAATACATATCATCAAAAAATATAATTCTAACGATATTAAAATCGTTTTTTCTACCTCTAAAATTAAGGCATGAGTTTAAAGATTTTGACATTATTAAAACTAATCAAGTAAATGGATGGTGGATAGCTCTATTTGCTAAAATTTTTTATAAAAAAAAAATTATTATCAGAGCTGGTTATGGATGGTTAAGAAATTATTTAAGTAGAGCTAAAATCTACAGGAATATGAATTATTTTAAATTTATTATTAATTATATTTTTATTTTTTTATTAGAATTTCTTGCTTATAAAATAGCTGATGGAATAATATCAACTAATAAATCAGATATTAATTTCATAAAAAAAACATTTAAATTAAAGAAGAAAATAAGAAATAAAATTCATCTCATACCAAATTTTGTCGATAAAAACATTTTTAAACCAATTGAAATTGAGAAAAAAAAAAGCCATATCTTATTTATAGGGCGATTAGGACTAGAAAAAAATTTATTCAATTTATTTGAAGCTCTAATTGATTTAAAAAAAATAACATTGGATATTATTGGATCAGGACATTTAAAAGAGGAGCTAATAGCTAAGACTAAAGAATTTGACATTAACGTAAATTTTTTAGGACGATATCCAAATACTCAACTTCCTAAAATAATTAATCAATATAATATTTTAATTTTACCCTCTTTTTACGAGGGAAATCCTAAAGTATTATTAGAAGCAATGAGTTGCGGGATTGCTTGTATTGGCACAAATGTAAGAGGAATAAGAGAAATCATTATACACAATGAAAATGGATATTTATGTGAAATAAATCCTAATTCAATTAAAAATGCTATTCTAAAGTTAGAAAATGATAGAATTTTAAGAGAAAGACTAGGTAGAAATGCTCGTGTATTTATTAATAATAATTATTCTTTAGAATCAATAGTGAATAGGGAATATCAAATATATAAGCAAATTTTAAAGAATTAAAAGAGATATTAATTTGAAATTATCAGTAATAATGTCTGTTTATAATAGTGAACAAACTATTCGACAAGCTATAGAGAGTATTTTAAATCAATCATTTTCTGATTTTGAATTAATAATTGTAGATGATGGGAGTATAGACAGATCACTAAAAATAACAAAAGATTTCATAAGAATCGATAAGAGAATTAAATTAATTGAGAATGAGACAAACATTGGGCTGACAAAGTCACTCAACAAAGCCATTAACCTTGCGAAAGGAAAATTCATTGCTAGACAAGACGATGATGATATTTCTTTACCTAAAAGATTTGAACTTCAGATAAACTTCATGGAAAACAATCCTAATTACGCTTTTTGTGGTTGTAATGGTATAATTAAACAAAATGGGCAGGAACTACTTAAATTTTTTGAGTTTAATGCAATTAAAACACATTTAATTAAGCGTAATTACTTTGTACATTCTACTATTCTGATTAGAAAAGATATTCTTACTAAATGTGGATTATACAATGAAAAATATCTTTACGGACAAGATTATGAATTATGGTGTCGTTTAATATATAAATACGATCTAAAAGCGAAAAACTTACGTGATAAGTTAATAATCCAAAATGTTCCGTTAGAAAGATTATTAAAAAAAAATGATTTAAAAATTGTAATTCAAAGGAAAAATTCTATTAGAACAAAATTAAAATATCTAAAATATTCTCGAAATAAACTTAAGGGAATTATCTCAATTATATCGAATCTTATTGATATCTTCTATATCTTAATATTAAATAGAAATCTGAAAAAGAAATTTATTTTGTTAAAATAACTTCAACATTTAAAGCAGGAAAAATCCTTAGAAAAGAACCCTCGTATAAATTCTGATGCTTTTTTGATTTATTTACCCATTTTTCAATTAAATTATTATTGAATCTTAAAATTAGAGTCCCTTTGTCAAAAGAAATCTTTTTTTTAATTTTGTTATAGTAATTTACTTTTCTACCGTATGAAAAAATATCATTTTCAATAAAATAATCAAAAGTTCTAATTGAAAATTGATTTAAATGAGTAGGATCCTCATAATTTAATTTGGATGTAAAATGCGGTACTCTTATTTTTAGTTTTCCTCCTATTTTTAGGATTCTATGAATGTCATTAATTAATGGAATAAAATCAATGTGTTCTAATATGTCTTGACATACCACATAATCAAACTGTCCATCTTCAAAAGGTAAAGGGAGTACATTTAAATCGTGTACGACATCAACACCCTCTTCTTCCGTAAAATCTAGATTTATCCACCCTTTTTTAATATCTCTTCCACAACCCAGATTTAGCCTATTCATAATTATTTCCAGTTATTTTCTTTTTAAATCTGAATATGTTTTATATAACTTTTTAGCATGGATTTCCCAATTAAAATGTTTCCTGACAAATTCCCTATTCTTCTTCCCACCAATTTTAACAATATCTGGTTTATTAATAAAGTAAACAATCCCATCATATAATTGTTGTTTGTTATTTTTTTCAATTAAAATAACCCCTGGTTCATTATATAATTCTACCATACCCCCTACTTTTGTTAAAACAACTGATAATTCCATACTCATAGCTTCAAATACAGATTTTGGCATACCTTCAGAAATAGATGGTTGGATATATAAATCTGCTCTTTCCAAGTATTTGTAAACGTTATTATGCTCAATGAAACCTGCCATGGTAATCCATTTTTCTAAATTATATTTTTTTATTAGAGCTTTTAATGTATTTTCTAATGCCCCATAACCAATAAATGTAAAATGGAAATTATAATTATTATCTCTTAATTCTTTGCATACTTCGATAATTAAATCTTGCCGTTTTTCTGGAGAATATCTACTAGCGTGAATAATTTCAAATTTATCTTTGTCTGCTTTAGTTTCTTTTCCAGTAGGTGAAAATTCAGAAAAATCAATTCCATCGTATATTGGAATAATTTTTTGTTTAGAAACATTGAGTGAAATAATATCTTTTTTCAAAGATTTACTAACAGTAATAATTTTATTATTCATTTTACAAGCAATTTTAGCTAACACATAGCTTTTAAAGCTGATAAAAGGTTTATAATTAATATCTAATCCTCTCCCATGAAATATTGATCGGATTCTAAATATTTTTCCGAAAATACTCATAATAATAGATTCAATAACATAAGGAGAATGAATAACTGTAGGTTTATACTCTGTAAAAATCTTTATCATGTCTTTTAAAAAGAGCCATAGTACCTTGATATTTTTTAAATTCTTCCTTTCCACCCAAAGGATGTTTTTAGCATATTTTGTAATTTGATTTTTTCTCTGATTAACAGTATAAACAAGAAATTCTACTTCTGGATATAACTTAACTACAGCTTTTACCTCATCAGTGTAATTTGTTTCATTCCCCTCAAATTTAAAAAAAGTCGCAAAAAATAATACCCTCATTTTATTGCCTCCCTTTCAAATATACCTTCTATATAAATTAAGGATTTTTTTGTTCGTATCTTCTATTTTATAATTCTGTAATAATTTTTTATATCCATTTTGACCTAAATTTACTCTCTTCTGATCATTTAGAAGAAGTAATTCTATTTTAGACGCGAGAGCTTTGATATCGTGAAATTGAATTAAATAACCATTAATATTATTATCTATTAATCCTTCGACATTTCCACCTAAGGCTCCAATTACTGGTTTTTTAAATAACCACGCTTCAAGATAGACTATTCCAAAAGAATCATCCAAAGAAGGTAAGACAAAGATATCGCAATTTGCTAAAGCATTTATTTTTGTGTTTTCATCAACTAATCCTAGATCTATGATATGTGACTTTAATTTTGATGGTAATCTATTAAAATAATATTGATATTCTCTTGTTATCGGTCCAATAATTAATAATCTAATATCTTTGAATTTTTTGACTAAAAGAGCTAAAGCATTTATACATTGAACAAATCCTTTTTCAATTGTTCTTCTGGCAATGAATAATAAAAGTGGAGAATCTTCAGGAATGTTAAATTTATTCCTAAAACTGTGAATATCTGGTTTTTTGTATTTGTTAATATCAATTCCTGGTGGAATAACAAATATTTTTTTCTCTTCTATTTTATAACGCTTGTAATACTCTTTTTCAATCAATGTACATGCAATCACTGCTTTTGCTTTCATGAGTATATATTGATATGATGGATAAAAGATATAATCTGCGAAAGGATTAATATGAAAGAATGGTGTACAAATATAAGATACATTATTTTTTAAAGCAAATCGCAAAGCAAAAATATTAGCTGTTAAATTTATAGGAGCAGAATGTATTAGTTTGATTTCTTCATTATTATGAATTTTTTTTAATAAATAATATATTTTTATAAAATTAGGGTTAGCAAAAGATCTCTGCAATATTAAATTCTTATAGATAGAATTAATAAATTTTAGATTTTTACAATTTTTCTTTTTTTTTTCAAGTAGATCTAAACTTAAAAATTTATCAATGTATACTTCGAAGTTTTTATTAATAAATTGATTAAAGTAAAATAGATATCTTAAAATATAATTATTTAATGTTTTAACACGAATTACTCCTGCATTATTTGGAATTAAATCATATACTTTTTTAATATAGCGTTGTTTTTCAAAAATATTAATCTGACTTTTTAAATTGCTTGTAACTACAACAGTCTTCATATAATTTGAGCAATATGAAGCAACATCCTTAAAATAAGTTTCTACACCCCCTTTTACGGGGTGAAATCTCGGACAAACTATACATAAACTCATTGATTTTCTATACAAATTAATTTTAATATCTCATGTTTAAAAATTATAATAATAATTAATATTTTAGCATCTTTTAGGGGTATTCTTCTATAATCCTTATTTAGGGCTTCTTAGATTTATTATAACAAATACAATTGCCTTTGAATTGTAAGAAATCCAGTTACCGAATTCATATTTCATATTTTTACACTTTTCTTAATAATATTACTATTTTTTAAACTGATATCTTTACTTTATAAGATTAAAAACCCTCAATTAAATTAAATACAAAATAACTTGCAACAACAACAATTATTTATGATTCTCTGGGTGTTGAAAGTGAATTTATGAAAATTGCTATTACTCATCCTAATTTCCCAAAATTACTTAGACACCTTGCCTTTTCTTTTTCTTTTTTATATGAAAAAGTGTTTTGTAAATTGGCAGATGCGATAATAAATGTGAGTAATATTGATTGAGACTCCTTTATTAGAAATTATGGAACAAAAAAGAACAAAACATTCTTAATACAAATCCCCTCAAATATTCATAAGATTAATCCAATTGATTTTAAGGACATAAAAATTAATAATAGACAGAAATAAGGATAACAAAAGATAAAGTAATAATTTTTTTTCACGGAGGATTACCTCATCCTCCTAATCAAGAAACATTCGATTTAATACAAAAGGTGATCTCTCAAAATATTAAAGAACCTGATATTTTATTTGTATTAGCAGGTTAAAATCTTGAAAAATTTAAGAAGAATAATGAAATTAGTTTAGGATTTGTAGAAATTTAAAAGGATTTTTATATTCCGCAGACTTTGCGATAGTACCAATAATTAGTGGAAGCGTAATGAGGGTTAAATGCTCAGATTACATTATTACTACTTTACTCTTCATTACCACGAAGGAAGGAATAGAAAGTATAGATTTCCTAAAAAATGGAGTTGATTGTCTGATTTATGATACTATAGATAATGAGTTTTTAAAAGGAATTTATCAATTATATAAAAATAAAAGTTTAAGAGAAAAATTCCGAATCAATTTATTGAAAAAACCAAAAATTCTTGATATAAATACAATACAGAAAGGAATTTATAAATTATATCAAAAATTATTACAAAAATAATTTAAACTTTTTAAAAATGTTAAGATTAGAAAAGTATGCTCAACTACTAAGAAGAATATTAAAAAAATTCCCTTTTTTAGAATCAAAATATTATTATATTTTAAAATTTATACAGATATCACATTCATCCAGAGTGATAAGATTTGAATTTTGTTCTTTATGTGGAAAAAAAAGTTTAATTTTATTTGATATTTCTCATTTAGGAGATACAGGATATTGTTTTTTTTGCTCTGCAAATGAACGTAATAGGGCTCTTGTTGAGATACTTAAGAAAATACTAATAACTAAATTTCTTTGTAAAAATTTGGATTTAAAAAATCAAATTAACAGAATTAATTTAACGAAATATACATTAAAAACAATCTTAAAAACAGTTAAATCAAAAAAATTTGTGATTTATGAGCCAAGTTCAATTGGTGCTATTTATAACAAATTAAAAAATTATTCCCATTTTGTATTTAGTGAATATTTTCCATATCCAGACCTAAGAAAAGGCCAATATTTTAGAAATATTCTTTTTGAAGATTTACAAGATTTGTCATTTGAAAATGATTATATTGATATTATTATTACTCAAGATGTACTTGAACATGTAAAGAATCCATATCTGGCATTTAAAGAAATTTGCCGTGTATTGAAACCTTATGGTATCCACTTATTTACAGTCCCTATAGGATTTAATGAAAGAACATTTCATTATTTTGATGATAAAGAAAAACCCATATTCAATAGAGTAGTTTTTCATGGTGACCCTTTAAGACCAAACGGAGCTAAAGTTTATACTCAGTTCGGTACAGATATCATTGAAATTTTAAAAGATTTTAATTTTACTTCATTTATATCATATCATAAAAAGATTTCAGTAATAATTTCAATTAAAAGAAATCATCAATAAATCCTATAAGAGAATTTTAAATTTCGATTGAATAATTAAAATTAGATCTAATTCACATTTAAATTCGCCTTATACTTGTTATCGTACCATTTGAAATATTCTTTTAATCCTTGTTCTTGATTATAATTTGGCTCAAAGTTTAGTAATCATTTTGCTTTTGAGATGTCAGCAAAACTATGTAAAATGTCTCCCAACCTTGGATCTGTGTATTTTATATTTAAGTGATCCCTTTTTGATATTTTGAGCATAATCTTAGCGAGCTCTGTTAGAGTGATCGGAGAGTCCACACCAATATTAAAAATCTCTCCTGCAACATCACTCCGACCTGCTAATATATTAGCTTGGATAATGTCTTTAATATTTTTATTCAAAGTGCCAAGTTATTCAATATCCTTGTCTACTCTATATGAAAGGTTATTATAGAATAATTAATATATATTATTTTGAAAGATTATAAATTTAATATAATATCTTAAAAAAAAACTCTGTGAAATATCATTAAAGGCATTATTTTAGCGGGTGGAACTGGAACAAGGTTATCTCCATTAACAAAAGTTACTAATAAACATCTCTTATCTGTTTTTAACGAACCAATGATATACAAAGTAATCAGAACTCTGACCTCATCGGGCATTAAAGATATTACTATTGTTTTAGGCGGTGAGAGCGTTGGAGACTTCATTAGATTGCTTGGAGACGGATCCGAATTTGGAGCAACATTCAATTATGTCTTTCAACAAGAAGCTGGAGGTATCGCTGAGGCATTATATCTTACAGAAAAAATTGTAAAAGGGCATAAAGTTGCTGTGATTTTAGGAGATAATATTTTTGAAGAGTCATTTGAATCAGAATTCAAAGCGTTTCAAGATACGCAAGAAAATAATTGTTGTTTATTTCTAAAAGAAGTCCCAGATCCAGAACGATTTGGAGTGGCAGAATTAAACGATGATTTAACAATTAAACAAATTGAAGAAAAACCTAAATTACCAAAAACTCACTATGCAGTAACTGGTTTATATCTTTACGATGAATCTCTTTTTAATGTAATTAAAGATGTAATCAAAGAGATAGGTTATTCCTCGAGAGGAGAACTAGAAATCACGGATGTGAATAACTACTTTATTAGGAGTGGAAAAACTAAATCTGTAATCATTAGAGGATTTTGGTCAGATGCGGGAACTTTTGATACTCTATTAAAATCTAGTAATTTTATTCAATCTTTTGAAAAAATTAGAAAAAAATAAAGAATTAGAATGGATGATTTAAAATGGATTTAATTGAAGGAGTAAATATAAAGAAGTTATCACCTATTTTGGATGAACGAGGCTATTTACAAGAGTGTTTTAGATCTGATTGGTCAATGTTTGAGAAATTTGGTCAAGTGTATATTACCGTAGCTTTCCCGAATGTTGTTAAAGCTTGGCATCTCCATAAAATCCAAACAGATAATATGATTTGTATCTCGGGGAATGCTAAATTAGTTTTATGCGATCAAAGAAAGGATAGTGCAACAATTAATAAACTAAACGAAATTTACTTCGGTGATCGCAATCCCTCATTAATAACTATCCCTCCAGGAATTTGGCACGGGTTTAAAGCAATAGGAAATAAAAAAATTATGGTGCTCAATGTTCCCACTGAGGTGTTTAACTATTCTGAACCTGACGAATATCGATTGCCCTTCAATTCCGAAAAAATTGATTACAATTGGGACATCAAAATGGGTTAAGATAATTATAACCCTAAGTGTGATAGCAATGAAAAATGTATTAGTAACTGGAGGAATGGGCTTTATTGGTAGTAATTTCATTAGATATGTATTAAATTTAAATCAAGAATTTGATATTATTAATATTGATAAACTCACATATGCTGGAAATCCTGAAAATTTAAAAGTTATTGCCGAGAAGTATCCTAACAATTATAAATTCTACAAAATTGATATCTGTGATTTTGAACTTGTTGATGAGATAATTAAAAAGAATAATGTAAATTATATCATAAATTTTGCTGCCGAATCTCATGTTGACCGTTCGATTAATAATCCGTCTTTATTTTGCGATACGAATATTTCTGGAACAATAAATTTATTAAATTCGGCAATAAAAAATAAAGTTAAGAAATATCTTCAAATATCTACAGACGAAGTCTATGGTTCTTTAAATTTTAATGATGCTCCCTTTGACGAGAATCATCAATTAGCTCCAAATAGTCCTTATTCTGCGAGTAAAGCTTCTGCCGATCTTTTAGTAAGGGCATATTACAAGAGTTTTAATCTTCCTGTAAATATTACTCGATGTTCAAATAATTATGGACCTTACCAATTTCCGGAAAAATTGATACCATTAATGATTAATAACGCTTTAAATAACAAAAAATTGCCCGTTTATGGTAAAGGAATTAATGTGAGAGATTGGATTCACGTAAAAGATCATTGTAAAGCTATTCTAATGGTATTATTAGAAGGAGAAATTGGAGAAATTTATAATATTGGAGGAGATTCTGAAGTTTCTAATATTGATTTAATTAAAGATTTATTAAAAATATTAGACAAACCTGAATCTCTTATTACTTTTGTTACGGACCGTCCTG
>SDBS01003612.1_pt1 | contig 15192 bp, 17 predicted proteins | sample 2277091 | NCBI WGS metagenome assembly SDBS01 (sample SAMN10404972, study PRJNA504765) | marine sediment metagenome | isolation source: marine sediment core GS10_PC15, 163 cmbsf | place: Arctic Ocean: Southern Knipovich Ridge | collected 2010 | reverse complement strand
TGCGGCGGGAGATCGTAGGAGCGCTCTTCGAGCGTGGCCTTTTTGACAGTCAATCCACAGAGCTGGTGGCATGGGCGCTGCTGTGGTTTGCGGCGGGGCTCCTGGGGCATTCCTTGTTGGAGGTCGTGGCCAGGGCTTTTTATGCGCTGCACGATACCAGGACACCGGTGCTCGTGGGTGTGGGTGCGATGAGTTTGAATGTCTTGCTGAGTATCTTGTTTTCACTTGCGTTTTTGCGGCTCGGTAGAGCGCCCATCGGTGGGCTTGCGCTGGCGAATTCACTGGCAACCGCGATTGAAGCAACGGTTCTTCTATGGCTCATCCATCGGAGGTTTGGGGGCATGGATCTGAGAGTGCAGCGGCGAGGAATTACAGCCATCATCCTCGCTTCATCAGCCATGGCGGTGACGATCATCGTCTGGTTGGCGCTGACGGGGGATCAGTCGGATTGGATCAGCGGGGGTGTGGGCATCGTACTGGGAGGCGCGGTTTACTGGCTTGTGGCGCTGCTTCTAGGGGTTCCCGACGCAAAAGAAATTCCTGGGGCCATCTTCAGGAGGGGTGGTACGGACGCGTAAAAAGGCGTGTAAGGTCGGCGCAATCTTTCATACACCAGGAGTTCCAATCTGTACCCGGCTGCATCTTCCCACGTTCGTCATTAAATCAGGTGCGGTGGCGGTTTCATGCGACTGCGAGCTATTCGCTGGAATTCCCCGGGGTGAAATCTATCTCGGTGAAACCGCCCTCCCCGTCGGGTGTCAGCTCGCGAAGTCGAAGTTCAGCTTGTTCCAGGAGTTGGTGGCAGCGAACGCCAAGTTCCTGCCCACGCTCGAAAAGTGTCAGCGCCTCCTCTAGAGGAAGATCCCCTTCTTCGAGCTGTTTCACAAGCAGGGTCAATTCCTCAAAGGCTTCTTCGTAGGTCAGTTTCTCCACGGGTTTTGATTTTGGCATGTTCACTCCGATCCTTTGGGCTCGGGCTGGCCGGTCTGTGCGGGGAATTTTCCATCCTGAACCTGGATGGTAAGTCGGTCTCCTGGAGAGATTTGTTTCACCGATCGAACAACCTGGCCGTCCTCTACCCGGGTGACGAGCGCGTATCCACGCGCAAGAACATCGAGGGGACTAACTGCCTGTAGGGTTTGGGACGTGCCGGCAAGCAGTGTGCGCGCCAGGGAGAGATCGTAGTTCAATGTGGCGTTGGCTCTCATCAGGAGATCATCGATATGTTGTCTTGCGTTAGCGACTCTGGCTCCGGGGGAATTGAGCCGGAGTGCAGCCTCGAGTAGCTCGAGGGCGTGCCTGCGTCTGATGAGGGCATCTCGAAAAATCCCCCAGATGCGGTACATGGCGTCGTAGACATCGGCGTCGAGCTCGGTTCGATCGGGTGTTGCAATCTCCGCCGCGGCAGAGGGCGTGGGCGCGCGTACGTCCGCGGCAAAATCGGACAATATGAGATCGGTCTCGTGCCCAATCCCGGTAACAAGAGGTGACTCAGATGCGCAGACGGCCCGGACAACTTCTTCGTCGTTGAAGGCCCACAAGTCTTCGGCCGATCCCCCTCCGCGGACGAGCAGGATCACATCCGGTCTTCCGTGTGAATTCATCGCCTCGAGCGCGGCTACGATACCCATTGGCGCTTGATCGCCCTGGACGGGAGTCGGGGAGATAAGGACCTCCGCAACGGGGTACCTGCGCTGGATCACATGGATAACATCGCGCAGCGCAGCGCCCGTTGGAGAGGTGACGACGCCGATCCGCTGCGGCCACGCTGGGAGAGGTTGTTTCTTATCCTGATCGAATACGCCCTCGTTTTCAAGCAGCTCTTTCAATCGAAGGAACTCTTGGAAGCGGCTCCCCTCTCCGGCGGGGTGGATCCGATCGGCGTAAAGTTGATATTGTCCACCAGCGTCATAAACGCTGATATGTCCACGAACTTCCACGGCTTCCCCATTCTTCGGCAGGTAGGTTTGCCTGGAGACAATGGGTCGCCACATCACACAACGTAGAGAAGCTTCTTCACCCTTCAAGGTGAAATAGAGGTGACCAGATGTTGGTCGAGAAAGGTTCGAGACCTCGCCTGCGATCAGGAGATCCCGAAGTCGGTAGTCGCTCTCCAATGTCTCTCGTATGTAACGGGTGATATCGGCTACAGACCAGGTCTGCGGTTCGGTGGTTAAGGAGAAGAGATCCATCACGGATCTTAGCTTACGTTACAGCCTGGGGGCTGTCAACCGGAAGGTTATAATGATGGGTACGGTGAAATCAGAATGGGGAAAGTGACCCGAAAAAGACTTTGAACGATGAGGGAATCAATAAATGACAGAGCAAGTTGAGCAACGCGTCCATGAATTGTTGACAAAGAAAGGACTGACCCTGGCGGTAGGCGAATCGTGCACCGGCGGGCTTTTAGGACATCGCATCACGAACGTGGCGGGATCATCAACCTACTTTCTCGGCGGCGTGATCGCATATGCTTATGAGGCCAAGGAAAGGCTCCTCGATGTGGACCATCTCACGCTGTACGAACATGGCGCGGTAAGTGAAAAAACCGCGCTCGAGATGGCGCGCGGCGCGCGCCAGGCTCTCCGAGCCGACATCGGCGTGAGTATCACAGGGATTTCGGGACCATCGGGAGGGCTGCCGGATAAGCCGGTCGGGCTTACGTGGGTGGCGGTAAGCACCCGGTCCGGAGAGTGGACATCGGAACACGTCTGGGATGGGGACAGATACGAGAACAAGGATGATTCCGTCGATGCGGCTCTGGAGCTGTTGAAGCAGGTCTTGGAGAGGGAATGAACGAAGCGGTCGAGGTGGTGGCGCGCTTTAAAGAATCAGGAAAAATCATCCCAATGTCGTTTGTGTGGGGAGGCGTAAAGCGGCCCATCCTTTCCCTGGGACGGCAGTGGGTTCAGAATGGCGGTCGGCACTTCCTGGTTATTACGGGGGAGGCACAGGTGTATGAACTAGCGTATCGACCAGTGGAGATGAGGTGGTTTTTGCTCAGAAACCCGCAAGATTTTAGAGGCAGGTCGAAGGTCGCATAAAGAGGACGAAGGGACATCAAAAGGGCTCCCTCACCCCAACTCCTCTCTCTGAAAAAGGAGAGAGGCTTTCATTCACCGATTTGAGAAGAAACTTTTTATCATGCGTGCTCCTCTCCCCGATGGGAGTACCCGACGGGAGGAGGATGCGGGTTTATGGAATGTGGATCCATTTCGTTGGACCCATTATCCCATCCAAGGGTCTACCAGAGTGACCGGACTACGCCCGTCTTTTAAATCCGGGCTCCCTTTAGCCGGCATCGCTGTTGGAAGTTAAAGATTCGGAAAGAGCTTTTAAAATCCAGCTCTGTGCAAGGAAAAGAGACTATCAAGATCTTCTTTTGAGACAGCCCCCTGGTTTGTTTTCTCTTGTCAATCAGGATCAGCCGAGATAATCTCGCAGTTGACGCGCCCTGCGTGGGTGCCGCAGGCGACGCAGCGCCTTCCCTTCGATCTGGCGTATGCGCTCGCGCGTGAGCCCGAATTTTTGTCCGACTTCTTCCAGCGTATACGGTCTTCCATTGTGTAGTCCAAAACGCAGGCGCAGGATGCGGGCTTCTCGTGGGCTCAAGGTGGAGAGCACCTCTTCAATCTTGTCCCTGAGCAAGTTTTGGTAAGCCGTCTGTGTTGGGCTTGGCGTGGAGTCGTCCTTGACGAAAGAACCAAGTTCGGTATCCTCATCTTCCCCTACAGGCGTCTCCAGCGACAGCGGCCGCCATGACACCCGCATCATCCACTGGACTTTACGGGCGTCGATTTCCATTTCGACGGCGATCTCCTCCGGCGTGGGCTTGCGCCCGATATCCTGCTCCATCTGGCGGGCAATCTTGTAGAGCCGACGTATACGGTCGGACATATGTACGGGCACGCGAATGGTGCGGCCCTGATCGGCGATCGCACGAGTGATCGTCTGGCGTATCCACCAGGTTGCATACGTGCTGAAACGGAAACCGCGGTGGTAGTCAAATTTTTCCACGGCTTTCATGAGGCCGAGGTTGCCTTCCTGGATTAGATCGAGAAACGGCACCCCTCTCCCCATGTATTTTTTGGCGATGCTGACTACCAGGCGGGTGTTGGCTTTGATGAGATGATCTCTCGCCGCTTTTGCATCCTGAATGTCCCCCTGGTATTCTGAGCGTGTCTTCGTCGCCATCTTTCCGTTGTGTTGGCCGAGTTTCGCCTCGGACTCTTTCCCACGTTCGATGCGTTTCGCAAGATCAACTTCCTGCTCGATGGTGAGCAAAGGGACGCGAGCCATCTCTTTGAGATAGAGGCCCACTGTATCGTCGCTGGAAATCACGCTGAGATCAAATTGGATCTCCCCCTGACCGGCATCGTTAAGAAGATGGGTAGGAACCTGGGCTATGTCATCATAAACTTCAATACCGGCACTTCTGAAAAATGTCTGGAGGCGTTCCATGCGCTCTTCAGCGTCCTCGGATTCTGGCCAAACCGTGATGATATCTTCATTCGTGATGAAGCCTTGAAAATTACCCTTTTCAATCAATGCTGCGAAGGCTTCCCGTTTTTCCCATCTGTCCTTGGATATGCTCATCCACGTACTCCTGGTGGTCCTGCTAGCGATGGATGTACCAGCGCTAGAGGTCGAATTGGGCCGCGAACGTTCACATAAATCAAGACTTGGTCTTCAGCGTTTTAAGTATCTCAAGGCGTGGGTCGATAGAGATATCCGGGTGGTCGCAATCGATTTCATTTGCATTTGCACCGCATATCTGACAAAAACCGCGACAGTCGCTTCGACAGAGAGGTTGTATGGGGACATCCAACAGCAGGACTTCGCGGACGATCGGACTCAGGTCAAGAGTGCCATCTTCGTGTATATAGAGGAATTCATCACTGGATTTATCGGAAGGGTAGACGAACAGCTCGTCAAGCTGCGCCACAAGGTTTTGGTCGAATGCGGATAGACATCGAACGCATTCAAAAGATGTTTTTGCGCTCAGGCTACCCTGAGTGTAAATTCCCTGACCCGTGCGAGTCAGGCGAATTGACCCTTCGAAGTCGCGGACTTCCAGGTCGGTATCAATAAAGAGTGAGGGATGGTCGAACTCAATATCGCGGCTGTAGCCGATGCTTTCATTAAGCAGAAAGCCAACGTTCAACCGCAACGGTTGACGATTCTTCAGGTTTGCACCGCCTGGTCCTCAAGATTAAAGAAAAGCGTTCGCATTATAGCATAGAAGGAATCTGAAATCAAGACGGGGTCTTTGTGCATAACATAAATGCTAGGACTTCGTGAAATATCCCCAATATATGGGGGGGTATAATGAAGTGGATAGGACAATTTGGGTTTAGGTACTGTTCGAGTAGCCATAAGGAGCGTTATGTCAATGGTACCGATCATCATCGCTACGAATAACCCCGGGAAACGGCGCGAGATGCGTGAGCTGCTACGTGATTTTAAACTGGAGATCATGGATCAGGATTCGCTGCCCATGGTTGATGAAACTGGTGAGGATTACGCTGAAAACGCGATCCTGAAGGCAAGGACGACGGCGATGCACTATGGCGTATGGGCGCTTGGGGACGACACGGGGTTGGAGGTTGATGCACTCGACGGCGCACCTGGGCTGCGATCCGCTCGTCTCGCCGGTCCAAAGGCTACGGATGCCGATCGTCGGGCAAATCTGCTCGTGCTCCTTGATGGGCATGAAAGACCCTGGTATGCGACTTTTGTATCCGTGGTGGCCCTCGCCTCCCCGGACGGAGGGGTTGATGTGGCTGAAGGCAGGTGCCGGGGGGAGATCATCCCTCATGAGCAAGGCGAGATGGGGTTCGGATACGATTCGATCTTCCTGGTTGAAGGTGAGAATAAGACGATGGCCGAGTTGACCATGGATGAAAAGAACAGGCTCAGCCACAGGGCGAGGGCGATTCGGTCGCTCAAGCCGGTCCTGCAGAAGAGGTTGGCTAAATAGGGAATAAGGGAACGGGGAGCAAGGATAAGGATCCCTGAAAACGAATCCTAGCTCCACCAACCCGATCCCAAAACCCCGATCTCTAGTTCCTAGTTATTCTCCATAAACCCCCCAATCAACTTCGAGATCTTCTCTGGCTTCTCCAACATCACCATATGACCCGCCCCCGGCACAATTTCAAGTGACGCCTGGTGAATATGATCGGCTAGGAATCGGCTGTATTTTGTTGGCGTAAGCTGATCATCCTCCCCACAGATGATGAGTGCGGCACACTCGATTTCCCCAAGACGACCCATGACATCAAACTGGTCGCAGGCGACGAAATCATGATGCATGGTATCCAGTTTGGCGCTGCTATATCGCTCCCGCCCGAGTTCGATGAGTCGAGGCGAGGCTGATGGGCTGAAAGCCCAACTGGTCACGAGATCGGCTGCGGCTTGGAGTTGTCCCTCGTCTGCGGTAATTTTCAGAATGTCTGGGCTTACGCGCAATCGTGCGCCAGTACCCACAAGAACCAACGCCGCGACGCGGTCGGGGTACTCGAGCGCAGACGTCATAGAAATCGCGCCGCCCATGGAGTGACCACATAGGACTACCTGGTCGATTCCCATCGCATCCATCCAGGCGACGAGTCTGTCGGCATACGCCTGTACAGTGCGTTCTCCCTCGCCAGGAGAATCTCCATGACCGGGCAGATCAAGCCCATACACGCATTTCCCATCAAGACGACGAAGCTGAGGCGGCCAATGCAGGCGATCGCCTCCAGCGCCATGGATTAAGACAAGCGGCGGATCATGAGAGGATCCACCGCGATGTTCACTGTACGCAATTCCAGCGGCAGAGGACACTTAATCCTGAGCATCCAGCCAGCGTTCGGCCATGATCGACGCCGCGCAGCCCTGACCTACCGAGGTTGCAATCTGCCGGTACACGGGGTCCTGGATTTCTCCAGCAGCAAAAATCCCCGGCACACTCGTCATCATCTTCTCGTCGGTGATCAGATAGCCCAGATCATTCATTTCGAGCTGACCTTCAAAGAGGCTGGAGTTTGGATAATGCCCGATGAAGATAAAGACACCATCGGTTTCGATGTTGGAGGTCTTTTCGGATTTGACGTTTTTAGCCACAACCGTCTCGACCTTCCCGTTGCCTTGGATCTCCTCAAGCACAGTGTTCCAGACGAACTCGATCTTTTCGTTCTGAGCGGCCCGGCGCTTCAGCGCCTCCCCGGCGCGGAGTTCCTCTCTTCTGTGGATCACACGCACTTTGGAAACGAACTTGGTGAGAAAGAGCGCCTCTTCCATGGCACTGTCCCCGCCACCTATCACAAGGACGTCTTTATCCCGAAAGAAGAATCCATCGCATGTGGCACAAAACGAGACTCCCCGCCCGATGAAATCATCCTCGCCGGGGATTCCGAGGCGCTTCGGTGAAGCGCCCACGGTCACGATGACAGATTCGGCTTCGAATTCATCCCCGTGTGTTTTCAGGTAGAAGGGGGAACCCTTGCCAAAATCAACCTCGGTGACTTCATCGATCATGATCCTGGCGCCGAATCGCTCGGCTTGTTTTTGCATCAACTCCACCAGCTCGGGTCCGGTTGTGCCCTCCGGAAAGCCCGGATAATTCTCGACCTCATTGGTGATCGAGATTTGGCCACCAAGCTGGTTTCCGGATATCACCAAGGGATCTAGATTGCCGCGCGCGGCATACAGAGCGGCGGTAAGACCCGCGGGTCCCGAACCGATGATGACCACTTTTTCCTTTTTCATGTGAACCTCTCGCTATTTATGGTTGACTTATTCTTTATGGCTTCGGTCGGCCAATTGTGAGACGGTGTGGTGCAGCCACCATAACGGTGCGCGTGTGCGTACACGCCCATTCTCGTCGATGATGGGTTTTCTGCACGGGTCGTCAGGGTCGCCAGGTCGGCACCCCACACGCGTAGTTCCACATTCGGGGCAAGCGCCTGGTTCACCACCTGGCGTAAAACAATTAGGGCAGAGAAAGATTTCGTCATCCCAACTCATGCTCATCGCGATCACCTCTTTTATGAAAAAAAGCCAGAATTCCCCGTAGCTCGATGCATGGATGAGGGGTAAGCGGGGTATGGGAGTGGAAACCCCCATACAGGCTTTCTACCTAATCATTGTAAGCCAATTGGTCCACTGGTGGCAATGAATTCATCCAGATTGGCCTACCTCTTCCTTATGGCAAACACCCAGCCCAAGCCCATCCCGCTGAGCAGCCCGATGATGCCCCAAATGGGCATGCGGTTCAATACCGACACCATGTCCTGCGCGGTGAAGTCTGGGACGGTGTGGTCGTGGAGGGATATTTTTACCGCGACAAGAAGCACGGTGGTAGGTCCTACACTCAAACCCGCAGCAAGCCCAAGCAAGCTTGTCCAGAAGAAGCCACGGGAACCTGGCGCTTCCCTGCTCCAAATAGTGCGATAGAAAATGGTCATGCTCACAGCGATTATGATGGCGACAGCGATGAGCATCACGGACGTCAGAGAGCGGTCTTCGTAGCCCAGCCAAAAAAACCACAGCAATCCCGAGAATGCCCAGGCGGCGCGAACCGCCCACAGCATTCGATCCGATAATCTCGAGTGTTCCAAGTTGTCCACTGCCTATATGACGATGCAAACCGCTGAAGTCATACTTGAGAGTAATCTAAGCATCATCCGAAGCTCCATTGTCTTCATCATGACCCACAGTTCCTGCGAGAACTAGTAATCCGATTTGGGTTCCGGCTGTGAGCCAAAAATTTCTTGTGATGAGGAATATTATTCCTGAGAAGAGAATGCGAAGGAGCTGTGCACTTGAGCGAGTTGAGGGCCTTACCTTCCAGGGGGTATTGAAGAGGGTCCATTCCATGAGCGCCATCAGAACCCCAAGCGCGACACCGAGGATTGGCTCGGCGACCCATAGAAAAGCGGCAGAGCGGTAGAGCGCCCACCTGGGTTCCTCATGTACCGCATCGATTGGCGCGAGGAGGACATGGTCGTTAAGAGGTTTTTCCCTCAAGACCAACGCGGCTGCAGCCAGCCCAGCAGCACAGGCGAAAAAACCTACAATCCATGCACTCGTATTGTGCCCGTACAGACCGGCGTCAAAGCCCAAGATTACTCCACCAATCAGCGCAAAATAAGGCCAGATGAGGCCGTGGATCCACGGCGCTATTTCAACGAGGGGATCGCGCCATTTGCCGAATCGGGGTGAGAGGCGAGGTTCGAGAACGCGTGCAGTGACGGGGGCGCCAATGGAAATGATGCACCAGAAAATTGCTGCCCAGATCACGCCTTTATCTCCTTGTTACTCTTAAAAGTATGGGCTCCGGGAATGGATGGATGCGGCTTGCGGGTGGAGCTGGTCGAGGTATTGATGGCTAATAATCCAAATCATTCCCAGAGAGAGGCACTTCAAGGATCACTCGGGTGCCCTCACCCTCAGCCGATTCTATGTGGAGGGACCCATTGACGAGAATGGATCGCTCGCGCATGGAAACAATCCCAAGGCTGCCTCGCTGGGCATAGTCGGCGTCGACGGCGCCGACATTGAAACCTACCCCATCATCTTCCACCATGAGGATAAACTGGCCATTGGTGCGGTTGAGACGGATCCACGTATGCTCAGCCTCTGCGTGTTTCCGGGCGTTGTTCACCGCCTCTTCGGCGATGTAGAAAATGACACTCTGGGTCACCTTGTCGAGATCTTCTGTGTCCATCGGATCGGCCTCAACGATGACATCCTGTTGATGAATGTCCCGCATTTTGTCTGCCAATTGATAAAGCCCAGCGACCAGCCCCCGCGTCTCAACGATGAGAGGACGCAAGGTGAAAAGCATATGACGGATTTCCTTTGTGGTCTGTCTGGCCATGTCCTCAAGCTTGATAAGCTCCTTGGTGGCGCTTGCTGGATCCCGGTCGATCAATCGTTGGGCAAAGTTCATCCGCATGGTGATGGCAGCCATCATCTGTGTGGGTCCGTCATGCAGATCCCGGGCGAGTTTTTTGCGCACCTCTTCTTGGACATCCGTGATGCGCTCCTTTTCCCTGAGCAGATCGGCATACATCCATACGCTTTTGAGGGCAATCATCGTCTGCTGAGTGAACGCGCGGACAAGATCAAGCTGATCCGGGCGGAAGAAATCAGGATCGTTATGGCCGTGGAGAAACGCGCCATATGGCTCCTGTTGTGTCAAAAGCGGTATTACAAGAATGACATTGCTGGTGTTGAACCCGTGTATTTGTGAGATGAGGGGATCTTCTCGCGGATCCCGGCAAATTTGCGGGTCACCAGAATCGTAAACCCCCTCGAATAGCCCTGAAATGGGATGCAAGAGCAGATTCAGATCGTCCGACATCATGTTGCGAGTAGACGCGATGCGAAGGGCATCTTCTTCCACACGAAGGAATGCGCTGGTCACGCTTCCATCTACAGCCGCATCGATTTCGAGGGCTTCGGCTCCAAGATCCAGCGCACGTTCCAGTATCTCGTCCGGTTGGGATGATTTACTGAGCTCAGCCGTGATGCGATAAAACGTACGCGCCCGACTGCGCTCCCGCTCTTTGACCCGATTTGATTTAAGCTGATTTTCTCTTTCGAGCGCAATCATGCGGGTAATGGTGAAATCCGTGGTCCAACTGAGCAACCATGCCGCAATCAGCAGCGCAGCAGATCGCAGAAGGATGGGCTGCAGAGGCGGGATTACGGTGTCGGTTTGTACGACAGAAAACGCCGTCGCGGTTAAGAGACCCATAAATGTAAACCCAATTGCCCAGCGTATGCCGCGCGACAAATTGAGCGTAACAGGTCCAACCAACAGGCTCCACCAGAGCGGACTTTGGAAATAACCAGTTAATGCGATCGTTCCAAGTGCAAAACCAAGATCGAGAAACACAGTGATCCAGTCCAGCCAGCCAGGGTGGAAACCCAGCATTTGACTGATGCTGATTAAGAGGGTCAAGAGGACCCACCCAGCATATAAAAATATGTAGGTATCGGAAAGCGCCCCGCTGCTTGCAGCCACGAGCAGCAAGGCTGCCAGAAAAAGGCTTCGGAGCACCAGCAGTATCCAAGCTTGTATGGAAGCAGTACGAACGCTGATTTGAGCTCTCATCGACTCTATGATAATCGCTTACTTAGAGCGTGCAACCCGATGTATCGGTCCGTGGAACTTGCTAATGCGATCCTTGCGATCACGATGCGACTTGTGATCCGTAATCATGGAGCAAGGTTTTCCAAACATCTTCTAGGAAGAGGCGCTCTCTTCGTGTGCACGCAAACGTCCCCCCAATACGCCCCGCCGTGGTGCGAATATAAAGACCAGCGCAAAGATGGCGGTTTCGATAAGCACGATGGCTGGTCCTGAAGCGATGTCCAGGTAGAACGATAACAGCAATCCCATCACTGCCGATGTGACACCGATGAAGGCTCCAAGCACCATCATTGTCGGGAGACGTCGGGTGAGGAGATAGGCAGCCGAGGCGGGCGTGACGAGCATGGCGAGGACGAGCGCAACCCCTACGGCGCGAATAGAAAGCACGATGACCAGAGACAGCAACACCAACAGAAGGTACTGCAAGAAGGTCACGGGGAGGCGGAGTGTAGAAGCGAGCAGGGGATCGAAGGACAGCACAAGAAATTCTTTGTAGAATGCGAAAATTGTAATGAGAACGACGATCGCCAATGCGGCCATGAACCATAGATCTGAACTGGTCACACCCAGCAAGTCCCCAAACAGGATGTGGGTCAAATCCACCGCATAACTGCGCTGTAGGGAGATCAACGCAACCCCCAGTGCGAAGGCGCCAGCGAAAACGACTCCAATGGCGGCGTCCTCCTTGATATCCGATCGCCTGCTGATATACCCGATGAGAAGCGCGGCGAACACACCTATGATGAGGGCCCCCAGCACCAGGGGCCAACCCAGGAGAAAGGCGATGACCACACCTGGAAGAATGATGTGCGCGAGCGCGTCCCCGAAGAAAGCCATCCCTCGCAAGACGACGTAGGCCCCCAGGATGGGGCAGACGACTCCGACGATTACGGCGGCGATAAGCGCCCGGGTCATGAATGGGTAGCTGAAAGGCTCGATGAACAGGCTGACCACTTCGCTCATATGGGATGCTCCTCATCACCGCCGCAGCAAGTATCCGCGAGGACGATGAGTCCATCTTCTCCTTCGAGGGCATGTACTTGACCTCCATAAGCCTCCAGGAGTGCTGGAGATGTAAGCACATCCTTGGGAGCACCATAGGCGACCATGCGTCGGTTCAGCAGCATCACCCGGTCGAAGCGCTCGGCTGCGAGGTTTAAGTCGTGCGTGGCTACCAGGACGGTGACGCCCTCCTCTTTTAGTTCGTCGAGAATCGAGAATATCCCCTCCTGGCTCGGGAGATCGAGTCCTGAAAATGGTTCGTCCAGCAATAGAATCTCAGCTTCCTGCGCGAGCGCCTGAGCGATGAAAACCCGCTGCTGCTGTCCCCCGGAGAGCTCACTGATCTGCCGATCTCCGAGATGCTCCACGCCCACCCGCGAAAGGGCTTCGCGTACAAAGCTCCAATCTTTCTTCGTGGGCCAGCGGAACAAACCAATTTTACGCACCCGCCCCATCATGACCACGTCCGTCACGGTGGCTGGAAACTCCCAATCGACTTGACTGCGTTGGGGGACATAGGCGATGCAGACATGCCCACCCGGGCCGTGTCCGTACACGTGGACGGCGCCCTTGGTGGGTTTAAGCGTACCGGCAATGATCTGGAATAAGGTCGTCTTTCCTGCGCCATTCGGACCGACTACGGCGATCCTCTTCCCTGGATCCAGGCTGAAGGAGACATCATCTAACGCGAGCGTGCCGTTGTAGCTCACACTGATTTGTTCTGCCTCGATAGGGGGAGAGGCCGCATCATGCTTTGTAGGAGAAGGTATGATCATAGGATATTCACTCGTCGGATTTGGACCCTCGTATGATGGGTATTGTACTTCTTTAGTTCCAGATGGAAGATTTGGAGATCACGCACTATTGCACTCTGCCTGGAATTGCACCTGATTGTGGGCATGAACTGGGATTCCTCTCATCGCAGTGCTCCAACTATCGTTAGAAGGTCGAAGCGCATGAGCTCGATATAGGTCGAGGCTGGCCCGTCTGGCGGGCTCAGCGCGCCCACATATACGGAGATAACCTCGGCGCCGGTGTCGGCCGCGATGCTTTCAGCAAGCGCTGGGTTTGTCGTTGTGCTCACGAGGATGATTTTTACGTCAAGCTCCCGGAGCGTATCTGTGAGGTCCGCGAGTTCTTGCGCCGAGACCGAAGCAGAACTGCTGAACGAAGGGATCACAGAGCCGACAACCTGAAACCCGTAGCGGTCAGCCAGATAGCCGAAAGATTCGTGATCGCTTAGGAGCACCCGGCGTTCTTCGGGGATCGTTGAGACCTGCTCCATGATCCATGCGTCGAGGATATTGAGCTCGTCACCATAAGACTGAGCATTCCGCTGATAGATCGATTCGTTCTGTGGATCGAGGCTGCCGAGGGCAAGCTGAGCGGTTTGCGACCAACCTATCACATTTGTGGGGTCGAACCACACATGCGGATCTACGCCTGACGCGTGATCTTCGCTACGATCGTCCACGGACTGCGGACCACCAAGCGTTCGCAGGTTGAGGCCCTCTGAAAGTGAAACGATAGGAACTTCGCTTCCTGAATTTGCAAGCGTAGGGACCATAGTTTCTTCCAACTCAGCGCCGTTGATGAACACGACGTGCGCATCGTGGATGGATTGGAGGTCTCCCGTTGTGAGTTCATAGCTGTGAGGGTCGACGCCCCTGGGGAGGAGGCCGATTATCTCGATGGCATCGCCGCCGATGATGGAAATGGTATCAGCGACGAGGTTGCTGGTGGTCACGACGCGCAGCTTCTCGCCAGCCGAGAGTTCGACGGGCGTGAGCTGCTTTAAGGGGGTGACAATCTTGGCCTCGGTAGTACGCAGATCTCCACCGATCAAATTTGATGATGGATCCATAGACTCACCGAGTGGGGTGGGTGTGCATTGAGATAAAGTCAGTGTTCCGAACAGGGTGAACAGTAGAAGCAGGTCCGGGATCCGACGCATCTGGGATCGTGAGCGATGTTTTCCTATAGGACCTGGCGAAACGGAAGATTTCTGTAGATTGTGGGATTTTAACCGTCGTATTTGAATCATGACTTCTTTCATGATGCGGGGTTTTCTTCGATCTGGCACGCCGGGCATACCCCGAGAAGCTCGAGGATGTGGTCTTCAATGAGAAACCCTGTTTTCTTTGATACTTGGGCAACCCAGGGCTCGATATCCTCAGAGCCGGGAAATTCGACGGCATCCTGACACAACCGACAGACGAGGTGATGCCCGTGCGACAAACCCGTCCGCGCGTATCCATGACATCCATCGGCGAAATGGATTCGGCGGATAAATCCGAGTTCGGACAGTAGCGAGAGGGTCCGGTACACGGTCACCAGCCCGATGGACGGGTAATAGACCTTAGCGCGTTCGAGGATTTCGTCCGGCTGGAGATAGGAATCGGTCTCGTCGAGGACCTGAATGACCGCTTTTCTCGATCGAGTGATTCGATGTCCCCGTTGGCGCAACTCTTTATAAATAGATGGTTTGTTATCTGTGTTACTCATAATGAAAATATTTTTCAATAAGGTATGTTAACCGGTAGGTTAAAGATCGTCAATATCGATTAATAATGCCAGAGAGCAGCCAAGGTTGAAGGCCTTGATTGACGTGAAAAGATCGGTCATTGTAAAAAATAACATCCTTCCCAAAACGTTTTGGCAGGAAAGTAAGCCGACGGTTTCTGTAAAGCAGAACGTGTGGATATGGTAGAGAGAGGGGTAAATATCCACATTTTTCGTTAATTCACCAATCCTAACGAAACTCGCGATCTTGGGTATATAATATTCATACCCCTTATTGCATCACCGGGGTGTTTGATGTGATGATCATTGGAGAGGAGGCAGGACATATAAGAAACCCCTTTGGACCAGTTTCAAACCCGTTATCTTTAGACTCAACAAGGAGAGAGAAAAAGATGAAGAAAACTTTTTTATTACTTAGTCTGCTAGTAGTCTTCGCCATGCTCCTCGCAGCCTGCGGCGGTGGTGCAACTGAAGCGCCGGCCGAAGAAGAGCCTGCAGCAGAAGAGCCTGCAGCAGAAGAG
>SDBS01003611.1_pt1 | contig 15192 bp, 10 predicted proteins | sample 2277091 | NCBI WGS metagenome assembly SDBS01 (sample SAMN10404972, study PRJNA504765) | marine sediment metagenome | isolation source: marine sediment core GS10_PC15, 163 cmbsf | place: Arctic Ocean: Southern Knipovich Ridge | collected 2010 | reverse complement strand
TAAATGAATTTAAACATAAAACTTGAATATTACCCCAAAGTAAACGAATCATTGATAAGAGATGGAATCAATATAATTAAAAATACCAGAAGTAATTGGGATCCTCCTTTTTTTTTTGATACAAAAACCAATTTAAATATGGAAAAGATCAAAGATATATCTAGCCAATATTTAAATGACGAACTCAAAAATATTATTGTTCTCGGTACTGGGGGGTCAATCCAAACATTACTTGCCCTAAATCATTTAACAAAAAGGAAAATTTACCCTATTACAAGTTCAAGAGCAGTAGAACTGAAGAGATGTTTAGATAAAACTTTAGCCGATGATTCTATTGTCATCCCGATATCTAGAGGGGGTGAAACTTTAGATGTTAATTCAACAATTGGGACATTTTTAAAAAGAGATTATAAATTTTTAGGATTATCATCTGCTGGAACCATGTTTGAAATATTAAAAACAATTAATTGTCCTATTTTGGAGGTACCTAATCTTTCAGGACGTTATGCGGGGTCAATTTCTAACGTCAGTATTATTCCAGCTTATCTTGCAGGTATCAAAGTTGAAGATTTTTTGAGAGGTTTGGATGATAGTTATAAAATCTTCTCAGACTATGAAGGAAACATTGCTTTAGAATTTTCAGTCTACCTTTATAATTTATATAAAAAAGGTTATAGATCAATATTTTCAATGCCTTATTCTAAAAACCTTGAAGGAAGTGTTGGATTATGGGTACAAGGAATTTCAGAAAGCACAGGAAAAGATGAAAAAGGGATGATTGGGACTTTTCAATCAGCACCGATTTGCCAACATTCTGTACTAGAGTATTTATTAGGAGGATTTAAAGGATTAGTTATTCCTATAATTTGGACTATAACTAATGAATTTCCTGATTTTGCTTTACACTCTTCTATTGATTATGTTAATAACAGAAGTGCTCAAACAATTATAAATAATCAAGCAAATGCCACATTTCAGGCTTTAATCCAACAAGGAATACCTTCCTCAAAAATCTCAATTGAAAATCCATCAGAATATAATATTGGCTGTCTAGTAGCATTCATATTAGCATCAGTTTACTATCTTTGTCTTTTAATAAACGTAAATTGGGCAAACAATCCGAAAGTAATTATTGGAAAAAAAATTTGCACTGAAGCTTTAAAAAAAAATCTATCTCCAGCTCAATCAGAAGAAATAAGAAAAAATATAGCAAATGAGATTTTTAAATCTTTCTTTGAGTAATGTCAGAATCTCATCGCTGACTTCATCCATGTGTTATAAAAGCATCGTACAATACATTTATGGCCTTTCTACAATTATGTCTTTCAATAATCGCTGTAAAACTTAACTCAGAAGAGCCTTGAGCTATTGCTAAAATGTTGATGTTAAAATTACCAAGTGTAGTAAAAACTTTCCCCGCTACTCCAGGGGTGTGTAATATTCCTGCACCGATAATAGCTACTAAGGAAATATCATTATTTATTTTAATTCTAAACCATGATTTTCCAAATAATTCAGAATCTCTTAATAAGAAACTTACTTTTTTAGAATCCTGAAAATCTATTCCAAATGTAATATTATTTTCAGAGGAACTCTGAGAAATGAATACTATATTAATTTTATTATCTCCTAAGAGAGAGAAAAGTTTGGATGCTGTACCTGGCAAGGGAATCATTGTATCACCTATAATAGTAACTATAGAAAGCTTATAAATAGATGTTATTGCTTTTATAAGCCTATCACCTACTATTTTATCTTTAGTAATTACTGTGAAATCCTCTGAGTCAGGATCATTGAAAGACCTAATTTCAGAAGGTACTTTTCCTTTTTCATTAATGTCAAGACACAATGGATGTAAAACTTTAGAACCAAAAAAAGTAAGCTCCTTTGCTTCAATGTAGGAAATATGTCTTACTAAAGAAGTTTTATCTGACATTTTTGGATCTGCATCTAATAAACCCTTTACATCCTTCCAATAAATTACCTTGCATTTATATAAAGATCGTAGTGAATACGCAATGATAGCAGCAGTGAGGTCACTTCCTCCTCTTCCAAACGTGGTGATCTTCATGTCCTTCTTTGTCGAACCAAAAAATCCAGTGATACAAACAACTTCAGTATAATCATTATTTAGAAGTTGAGGTATATTCTTATTAACTAACTCTTCCGTATCATCTAACAATGGTAAAGCATTGCTAAAATTGTCATCAGTTACAATCAATTCATTAGAGGGTATAAATTCTGCTTTTAAATCAATAGATTTCAAATATTGTGTTAAAATGAAAGTACTTAATTTTTCCCCGTATGATAAAATAAGATCCTGAATATCTAAACTTGGTCTAATTAATTGAATAACCCTTCCCAGTTGTTTTAATTCTTCAATATTCTTTCCCAGGTAATGAACTGATTTATCATATTCTGCTGTTTGTGAATCTAATATTTGTTTTATCAATTTGAAATGCAGAGTTTCTATTTCTTCTATAAGATCATCGCATTCTGTGCCTTCATTACACGATTTAATATAAAAATCAAGTAGTTTATCTGTAATACCATTCATAGCTGATGCAATAATTATTAATTTTGATTTTTTCAAATAGTTTTTAATTATATCCGATACTTTTTCAAATGATTTAGCATGTACTAGGCAAGAACCACCAAATTTCATTATAACCAGGTCAATTTTCTGTTCTGTCAGTCTTAATCATCTGCTATTTTTCAAATTTTATAATATTCACTTTTAAGATTTAAATTAAGTTAACAACTTAAATGTTGATTAAAGAATATATTCAAATTTGAATATTATAGGTATTGCAAATTTATTGAATTATGATTAGATTAAGTTGAATAAAAAAGATAAAATACGATTCATATTTTAAATCAGATGAAAAAAGTAGAGTTACTTGCTCCTGCAAGAAATATTAAATCAATAAAAGCAGCATTAAAATATGCAGATTCAATTTACTTTGGAGTAAAAAAATTGAATATGAGAATGCGTTCAGAAAATTTCGAACTAAGAGATTTAAATAAAGTTGTAGATTTTTGTCATAAAAATGAAATAAAAGTATACTTAACCACCAATATTTTGGTATACGATAATGAATTGCGTGTTCTGCGTGAAATTATAGAAAAAAGCAAAGAATCGGGTGTAGATGCTATTATTGTTCATGATCTTGCCGCAATTCAAATTGCTAAAGAAACGAAAATACCTTTTCATATTTCTACACAATGTAATATTTCAAATTCTTTATCTGCTAGATTTTATGAAAAATTGGGTGCTGAACGAATTATACTTGCTAGAGAATTATCCCTTGAAAAGATTAAGGAAATTAAAAGAAATCTTATAAACGCTGAAATTGAAACTTTCATTCATGGAGCAATGTGCACGTCCGTCAGCGGTCGATGCTATTTTTCTCAAGATATTTGTGGGAGCGAAGGAAAATCAGCAAACAGGGGAATGTGTGAACAACCATGCAGAAGAAAATGGTGGATTCGGGAGGAAAATGGTACAGAATATATTTATGATGGTGTAAGATTTCTAAATTCAAGGGATTTGTGCACAATTGCTTATATACCAGAATTAATTGAAGCAAATATAGATGCTTTTAAAATAGAAGGGCGTATGAAGCATCCGCATTACGTCGAAGTAGTTTCTAAAACGTATCGAGCAGCTATTGAAGCACATTATAATGGAACATTTACTAAAAAAAAAGTAGGTAAATGGGTTACTGAATTAAAAAGAGTCTATAATAGAGGATTCACACCAGGTTTTTATTTTAAAAGAATGACTGAAGAGGATCATCAACATAAATCACCATCAAATTTATCTCATTATCGTTATATAAAAGTGGGTCAAATTAAGAAATTTAATCAGAGGACTGGTTTCGTAATTATTATATTAGATAATGGACTTCTTACTCAAAATGATGATATAATCATCATGGGTAATAATACAGATACATACATTCATCAAAAAGCAAAAATAATTAAACTAAAGGACAAAATAGTAAAGAAAACTCCAAGAGGTACAAAAGAAAAGCCTTTACTTGTAGAATTAAGAATAAATGGAAAAGTAATTAATAATGGGGAGGACTATATCTATGTTTTTACCGATAGAACCTATAAGAAAAGAAATTATTCCTTATAAATTAGTAAAACATTGATACATTTAACAGAAGCTCAGTAAAGGTAGTAATTTTTCCTCTGAGTATTCAATTAGCAGAGAAAATAGAAAATTTGGATTTAAAAAACAAAGATAATGACTGCCATTGCAACAATACATCCTAATATAGAAAATCCGTATGTGAATAAATGATTTCCCACCTTGAACTTGGCATGAATGATTTTTATGTCAATGTCAATTTTAAATATATTTTCATTAGTTTTTAAATGTCCATATAGAACTAAAGGTGTCAGATACCTGACATATGGTCTTTTCCAAAACAATATTGAAAACATCACAATTATCGAAGCAAAGGTTATCTCCAATAAATCAGCTTTCCTTAAACGAATAATGAGATAGCTTAAGAAAACAACGCCAAAAAATCCTAATTTGATAAGTAATGGTACTTCTTCAAAAGTTGATAGTGTTGAACCAGATAGCCACCCTGTATACAAATCAAGATAATTTGGTAGATATAAGATTGGACTTATTAAAAACACGAAAATTGGAATGCCTAAAAATACTAAAAACTTTTTGATTTCTTTCCAGTCTTTCTCAAATAGAAATTTAATAAAAAAGAATGGTGCTGCTGGTAAGGTAAACCATTTAGCACACATTGTTAATCCCGAAAAAAGATAGAATTTTGATTTATTTTCATCTGAGTAATAAAATAAAGAAAGAATGAGAAAAATATAAAAAAAACTATCAGTTATGTGATAACCACAATTTATTGGGCTGAATACGTTATTTAGAAAGACAAACGGATTAATTAAAAATGCTCCAAATACTAGTATTCTTTTAGGAGTATCAAACTTTTTTAGGACAAAATAAAAAGAAAGAGAGACAATTAGTTCTAATAAAAAGGCATAAAAAACAAATACTTCAAGGCTATTAAATGATATAAATTTAAAAAGGGCTAAAAAAAACAAAGATAATGGAGGATATTCCAGTTTTCCAGGCACCCAAATCCATTCTCCAGTAAACATTGTATTAGTTGTATTAAAATTAATTCTTACATCACCCCAAGATATGTTTGGGTCAATATGAACTATATAATAATAAATTAACATAACGAGTCTAATAGTAATCCCAATTATAATGAATAAGAAACCTACTAATCGAGGATTTGTAAGTCTCCAATGATTTTCGTCATCTCTTTCAATCATAATTTTATATTTACACTCTATTTTAATACTAAATGCTTAAAAGATGATAAGTTTTCAAAACATCCATTAAATTAAAATTTACTTACGAATAAATATTCATATTTACATCCAATTAAAATGGCTAAAAGATATAAGGGAAAATTATTGAATAAAACACTTGAATTGAGTATTATTGTACCAGCTTATAATGAACAATTAAGAATCACATCCTTTTTAAAAAATTTATTAAATTTTTCAAAAAAAAATTTTGAGAGCTATGAAATAATAATTGTAGATGATGGTTCTATTGACAAAACTTACCAAATTGTAAAAAAATTAATTAAAGATTATGAAAATACAAAGATAATTAGCTATAGTGAAAATAAAGGAAAGGGTTATGCTGTATTTCAAGGCATTTTAACCGCAAGAGGAGAATTTGTATTATTTATCGATGCTGATGGTTCCACTCCACCAGAAGAAATTAAGAATATGGTAAAAATTTATAGGAAACATGGTTATGATGTTATTATTGGAACTAGAATAGATGAGACATCAAGTATCGAGAATCCTCAACCGATAAGTAGAAAAGTTATGAGTTTAATTTTTAATTTTTATTCAAACATACTATTCCGTTTAAGAATAAATGATTTATTGTGTGGATTTAAAGGTTTTAAAAAAGAAGTTGCTATTCGAATCTTTCAAAACCTACAATCACTTAGATGGGAATTTGATGTTGAAATTTTATATAATGCTAGGAAATTAGGTTATTCTTTATACCAAATTCCGATTAAATGGAAGCACGAAGAAGGCTCAAAAATGAAAAAATCTGATCCTCTTTTCATTATTTTCAATTTATTTAAGTTAAGATTAAAGTTTTTTAATAGATAATAAAAATCTTAATCTAGATTTTCATTTTCTTCTAAATTTTTAATATCAAGTTTTCGATATTTAAAATTGATAGAGATAGTGGATATCCCGCCGTATATGAAAACATATATAATTCGAAGTATATGATCTAAAATAAAGATCGATAATATATTCTCAAATGAAATAGTTAAGGGGGAAAAAATCGAAATAATAGTAGCACCTGCAATTTCAGATATTCCCCATCCTCCTGGAGTTATTGGGATTGTTTTTGTAAAAAATGTAAGGATTTGTGCTAAAATAATTATAAAGAAATTAAGGTTAAAACCCGCTAAATAAAACAGGATTACTAAAGTAAGAGATTCAAAAAACCATGTTGGAATATTTAATAAGAATACCCAAAATATTCGTTTCTTATCATTTCGAAAATCTTTCATACCCTCTACAAATCGTCTTAGAAATTTTTCTAACAGATTTCTCAATTTTGGAGAAATTTTTTCAAGAACATTTAAGACTGCTTCTGTTTTAAAAAATAAAATTAAAAGCGCTATAAAACCACCCAATATAATTATTGAGCCAATCAGGATGAAAAATTGGATATTTAGATCTGTTGCATAATTTATATCACTAATAAATATCAATATTAAGGTGAAACACGCTATAGAAAACAATATTAGAAAATCAATAAACCGTTCAATTAGAACAGCACAAGCACATTTACTTAGATGAAAATTAGCCTCTTTCTGATGAATAAATTCTATTTTTGCCAAATCTCCTATTTTGGCTGGTGTTAATTCATTAATAGCCCAACCCGTACCAATCGCACCGTAAATTGTGTAAAATTTAGGATCTAAATTGATCCCTCTAAAAACTAGTTTTAATTTATAGGTTCGAAAAATGAAAGCTAGTGTATAAGTTAAGCAAAATAAAAAAATACCTAATAATGAAATTTCTTGTAGGTTGCCGAAAATGGTATTATAATCTACAAAGGTTATCATTAAAATTATAATTAGAATCGTCAAACATCCTATAATGATGCGTTTTGTTTTTACTTCCATGTTGAGAGAAAAAAATTAAAAATATTAAATAAATTTATAGAATTTGGTTAACCAATTTCTAATAAAAGTGAAAATTCTCATTTATGTAAGTATTTTAAGAAATAACAAGTGAAATTTTATTATTTTAAAAACAATAAATCATTATATACTTAGAATTATCAAATTTTAACACTATATCAAAAAAAAAGGACATGTTGAATTATTAGCCCCAATAGAGAATTTTAAAGCTACTAAACCAGCATCGAAATATGCAGATACTGCATATTTCGATTTGGAGAATTTAGATATTAGAATATAGCTTAAACTATTGAGATGTATTATCTGGAATATTTACAAATCTTTCACAGATTGATGATGTAATAATCATGGGGAAAAAAACATACGTATACAATCACTAAAATATAAGTAATCTGAAATAATAACAAAAATTAGTTAAAAAACATCAAGAAAAAAAATAATTGTAGGCCAAAAAGTTAATGATAATAAAGTTGGAAAGGGATTAAAAAGCAGATAAGTACTTACGGATAAGTCATACCATAAAAGGAAATATTCATTATAACAAAAAAATAATAACTTGATTCATAGAGGTTGTGTTAATGGAAGAAAGTAAAAAGAAAATTGTAGAATCTATTCCTAATTTTAGTGAAGGAACAAATGTAGATAAGGTTGAATTAATAGCCAATGAAATAAGAAACATATCTAATACACGTATTGTCGATATTGAATATGATTCAGATTATAACAGAGCAGTTATTACATTTGTGGGAACTCCTGAAGCGGTTTTGAACGCAAATATAAATGCTGCAAAAAAAGCCATTGAAATAATAGATATGAATATTCACAAAGGTCAACACCCTCGAATTGGAGCAGTTGATGTTGTACCATTTGTTCCAGCTCAAAATGTTTCTATGGATGAGTGTGTAGAACTCTCTTTAAAATTTGCAGAAGTTATGGCAAAAGAAGGTATTCCAATCTATCTCTATGAAGAATCTGCTAAAATGTTAGAAAGGAAAAATATTGACAATATTCGGAAAGGAGAATATGAAAAACTCAAAGCTTTAATAAGAACTGATCCTAAACGAAAACCCGATTTCGGTCCTTCTGAATTACATCCAACAGCCGGAGCAATTATAACAGGAGCTCGAAATCCTTTAATCAGTTTTAATATTAACCTTGGAACTAAAGATGTTAGAATAGCAAAAAAAGTTGCTAAAGCAATTCATCTTCATTCGGGAGGTTTAGTAAATGTTAAAGCAATGGGTACTGTGTTAGCAAACCGTGATTGTGTGCAAGTGGGAATAAGTAATATAAATTTTAAAAAAACTCCTTTATATAGGCAAATGGAGCTTGCTAAAATTGAAGCCGCCCGTTTTGGTGTGGCAATAGTAGGATCTGAATTAATAGGAGTTCTCCCCTTACAAGCAGTACTTAATTCAATAGATTATTATTTACGCCTTGAAAAACCTGAGAAGCTTGAGGAGAAACATTTACTTGAGCATTATTTCGATTTCTGAATTAATAAGTTGAAACTTCGTTATCTATAACTAATTTTCCATTTTTAATTACTTTAGATACTAAATTTACTCCAAAATGATAAGGTAAGAATTGATGATTTAATACATCAAAAACAACAATATCTGCTTTTTTTCCAACTTCAATACTTCCTATTTCGTCTTGTCGTTGTAAAGCACATGCTCCATTTATAGTAGCAGCTGTTAAGGCTTCTGAAGGAGATAGTTTCATTTTATAGCAGGCTAATGCAATAATCATTTGCATTGACTCTGTCCAGCAATTTGGATTTAGATCAGTTGCAATAGTAATTGGTATACCAAATTCTATTATTTTTCGCGCTGGTGCATATTCGTCTAACATAAGGCAAAAGGGTGTTCCTGGTAGCAATGTAGCAATCACTCCTTCTATAGCCATGGCCTTTAATCCGTCATTATTTGATTTCAATAAATGTCCAGCTTGACATACTTTTAATTCAGAAGCCAAAAGGGCACCATTAGTATCAACTATCTCATCAACATGAATTTGAGGTTTTAATCCATTTTGTATAGCAGCATTTAATATTCTTCGGGCTTGTTCAATAGAGAAAATTCCCTTTTCACAAAATACATCACAAAATTCTGCAAGATTTTCATTAGCTATTTTTGGAATCATTTCAGATATTATAAGCTCAACATATTCATCAGTTTTGTCTTTATACTCAGGAGGTACAGCATGAGCTCCTAAAAAAGTAGGAATGATATCAATAGGATGATCTCCATTTAAAAATTGTATGGCTTTTAGAAGTTTAATTTCACTTTCAGTAGTTAATCCATAACCAGATTTGGCTTCAACTGTAGTAGTTCCATGTAACATCATTTTATCCAATATTTTTCTTCCATTTAATACCAAATCTCTTATAGGTGCTTTCCTTGTTTCGCGAACGGTTTTTAAGATTCCTCCTCCTGCTTTTAAAATGTCCATATAAGACAATCCCTCAAGTTTCATAGAAAATTCATTTTCGCGAGAACCAGAGAAAATAATATGTGTGTGAGGATCTACAAATCCAGGAGTCACGAGTTTATTACTAGCATTTACCTTAGTAGGAATTTTTTCAAATTCAAATTTTGTTACTAGTTCTTCAGTTGAACCAACAAAGATGATCTTATCCCCTTTTACTGCTACTGCCCCGTTATTAATTAAACCTAATTTACTCATATTTGATCCTATTCTAGGTGTCCCGAATCTGGAATCCATTGTGACTAATTCATGGACATTGAATATAACTAAATCGGGATCTGGTTCAGAAATAATCTCTGTTTTAACATTTGTCGAAGCAACAAACATCTCATTTAACCCTAAATTTCATTATATAATATTTAATAATTCATTACTTTTTATAATCTCTATAGCGATTTTGATATAATCAGATAATACAGTATCTTCGAATATATGCGGGATTCTATCTCTGACATATTTGTGACATTCTTCTAATTTTTTGCTTGATTTCAAGGGTCGTCTAAAATCTAATGCCTGAACAGCACATAATAACTCAATAGCCAGAATCTTTTCAAGATTGCTTATGATTTTAAGGGCTTTTCTAGCACTTATAGAACCCATACTGACGTGATCTTCTTGACCTCCCCCTGTAGGGATACTGTCTGCACTTGCAGGGAAACACAGTGACTTATTTTCACTAGTGAGTGCTGCTGAAGTATATTGGGTCAACATAAACCCCGAATTTAGACCAGTTTTTTCTATAAGATAGGGTGGTAATCCCCACTTACCTTCGAGTAATAAGTAAATTCGTCGATCAGAAATATTACCTAATTCAGAAGCTGCTAAACTTATGTAATCTAAAGGTAACGCCATTGGTTGTCCATGAAAATTTCCTCCACTGTATACCTCATTTTCAGTAAAAATTATTGGATTATCAGTTACTGAGTTGAGCTCACATTCTAACTTTTCATTTAAGTGAAGCAATGCATCTCTCGAAGCACCATGAACTTGAGGGATGCACCGAATTGAATATGGATCTTGAACCCTTTCACAATCTCCATGAGACTTGATAATTTGAGAATCATATAGTAATTTTCTTACATTCTCTGCTACAATTAAAGCACCTTTATGCGGCCTCAAACGTATCAATTTATCAGCAAATGGTTGCGGTGATGCCATATAACTCTCAAGAGATAAAGCACCAATAGTATCAGCATGGTTTAAACAGTTAGATAATCTATTCGAGATTTCTATGGCATGAGCAGTAATAAATTGTGTGCCATTGATTAAAGCTAATCCTTCTTTTGCTTGCAATTTTATTGGGAGCAATTTCTTCTCCTTTAAAATCTCATTACTAGAAATATAATTTTTTCCGTCTTGAGATAAATATCCTAATCCAATTAATGGTAAAAATGAATGTGCTAAAGGAGCTAAATCTCCAGAAGCTCCTACAGAACCTTGTTTAGGAACTAACGGAATATAATCATTATCAATATGCCAGCATATCCTTTCAATAAGATCTAGAGAAATTCCAGAATGTGCTTTAGATAGTGTATGTACTTTAAGAATGAGCATCAATTTTGCTATTTCTTGACTTATGGGTGAACCAACACCTACACTATGACTCTTAAGAAGATTTTCTTGTAATTTACCCACTTCTTCCTGAGTAATTTTTGTTCTACATAAGGAACCAAAACCAGTATTAATACTATATACTAACTTCTTACCTTTAACAATCTTCTGAACTACCTCGTAATTTTTTGTAATTTTTGCTCTAGTGTCGCTATCTATAATTCCTTGAACATTCCCACTTACAAGATTCAAAGCAATATCTACTGTTAAAAGATTTTGTCCATACTTGAAGGTTTCTGTCATTTTAAACTAACTATCTCCTCGAGATTTTTTTAAATATTCATCTATGACATTTTCTATAAGATTTTCATTGGGAATAAATGGTAAGGTAATATGACCTCGTTCTTTATTCTCTAGATTCCAGGTGTAAGCTGTTTTAATCGCGTTTTGATTTCTTGCCCAACTTCTTCTCGCAATTCCCCCCATTACATCCCACTCTAAACCTGCTTGAATAATGGTGTCAACTCTTTCAGATCCGTCTAGGACAAGACCAAAACCTCCGTTAAAACATTTTCCGACTCCAACACCACCTCCATTTGAAAGAACTGCGAGTGTCATCCCTCTCAAGGCATTCCCTGTAAAAGAATGAACTGCCATTTCAGCCATTATGTTACTCCCATCTTGTACATTCGAAGTTTCTCTAAAGGGAGAATCGGTACCTGATACATCATGATGATCTCTTCCAAGCATTATTGGTCCTATCTTGCCAGTTTTAACCAGTTTATTGAATTTCAGTGCTATTGCTATTCTCTCTTTTGCATCAGCGTATAAAATCCTTGCTTTTGTACCTACAACTAGATTATTCTTTTTTGCATCTCTTATCCAAGCATAATTATCTCTATCTTGAGCTCTTTTTTCTGGGTCAATACAGCTCATAGCAGCTTGATCAGTTTTATCTAAATCTTCTATTTTTCCTGAAAGACAGACCCATCTAAATGGTCCATAACCATAATCAAAACAAATTGGTCCCATTATATCTTCTACATATGATGGAAAAATAAATCCTTCGTTTGTGTCAATTTTATTTTTTGCGATTTCACGGACACCAGCATCAAATACTGCTTTTAAAAAAGAATTCCCATAATCCCAAAAATAAGTACCCCTTTCAGTCATTAGTTTAATAAGTCTAAACTGTTCTTTCAATGATTCATCTATTAATTGCTTGAAAGTTTTTATATCTGTATTCATTAGTTTTCTGCCTTCTTTGAAGCTTAATTGATATGGAGTGTAACCTCCCTCGTAAACTGCATGACAAGAAGTTTGATCAGATGCAAGATCTACATGAATGTGCTTTTCAACAACATATTTCCAGAGATCCACCACATTTCCATTATAGGCAATTGATAAAGGTTGTTCATTATCTTTTGCTTCTTTCACCCATTCGAAAATTTCATCCAAATCATCAGATATTTTTGAAACCCATCCTTGTTCGTATCTAGTTATTATTCTTGATTTGTCAACTTCTGCTATTATCCCTATACCTCCAGCTAATTCCACTGCCTTTGCTTGAGCTCCACTCATACCACCAAGACCAGATGATAAATATAAAATCCCCTTTAAATCTTTATCTTGTGAAATACCAAGATAAATTCGTCCCGCATTTAACAAAGTAATATAGGTCCCGTGCACTATACCTTGAGGTCCAATATACATCCAACCTCCCGCTGTCATCTGACCATAATTAGCCACACCGATGGCTGCTGCGATCGCAAAATCATCTGGATTATCAAACATACCTACCATTAGTCCGTTAGTTGAAATTACTCTAGGAGCTGCTTTCATAGTAGGATAAAGTCCTACGGGGTGACCCGATGCTATGATAAGGGTTTGAATTTCAGTCATCTGCTCGAGATACATTTTTACAAGACGATATTGCATCCAATTTTGAAATACTTGACCACTTTCTCCATAAGTGACTAATTCATAGGGGTATAGAGCTACATCAAAATCTAAATTATTATCAATCATTACTTGTAGAGCTTTTGCTTCAAGTATGTATCCTTGATATTCATCTACTGGTTTCGCTTTTATATTTCCTTCAGGTCTATACCTATATGCATATATTCGGCCTCTGTTAATTAATTCATCCATAAATTCCGGAGCTAATTTTTCATGTAATTTTGGTGGTACATATCTTAAGGCATTTTTTAATGCTAATTTAGTCAGCTTTGAATTTAACCTATATCCTCGAGAAGGTGCTCGCCTAATTTCTTCAACAAATTTTGAGTATTTGGGTAATTCTTGAGATAGCTTAATCGTCATAGCCTTTGAAATATCCATACTTTTATCTAACCACATTTAATATTTAAATTATTTTATTTTTTTATAATGAAAATTTAGTAATGAGCCCTTCTAAAGTGAATATAAGCTTCAAGAAGGAGTATTTTATTTATTAATTTTAATTCCACGAAGTTCTAATTTATGTAAAAATTGGAGATATCCTTTCAAGTTATTCTTTTCTATATTTAAATATTTTAAAGATGGAAGTGATTTAAGAGATGCCGGTAGTTCAGTAATATAATTGCTCCTTAAAAATAAATACTTCAATGATTTTAAAAAACCTATTGATCCAGGAAGATTAGAGAGTTTATTATTTCCTAAATACAAATACTTTAATGAATGGAGTGACCCTATTGATTCGGGAATTTGATCTAGTTCATTATAATATAGATATAAATGTTTAAGTGATGTAAGAGCACCTATTGATTCTGGAAGATTTCTTAAATGGTTTTTACCTAAATCTAAAACCTCTAAAGTCGTAAGGAAGCCTATAGATTTAGGAATACCTTCTAACCTATTAAAGCCCAAAATTAAATTTTTTAGTGAAGGAAGTGCTCCAATAGAAGGTGGAAGATGCGTTAATTTATTCGTAGAAATATCTAGTTCTGTAAGAGAGTCTAATGTCCCTATGGATTCAGAAAGAGATTTTAATTCATTTTTACTAAGATCTAATATCTCTAATTTTGATAAATTACCGAGAGAACTTGGAATATTTTCTAGCTTATTATCATACAAATTTAACTCTTTTAAAGACTTCAGTTCCCCAATTTCTTTGGGCAATTTAGATAAATTATTAAGATCAAGCCTTAAAATTTCAAGAGAATCAATTTTTCCTAAGGATTCTGGAAGATCTACTATTTTATTATTGTCACATCTAAGTATTTTAAGAGACGAAAGTCCTCCTATTGATTCTGGGAGAAACTTTAATTGATTATTTGATAGTTCAAGTCTAAGTAATGATTTAAGCTCACCTATCGATTCTGGAAGGGATTCTAGATTATTAAGGGAAAGACCTAAATTTTCGAGTGATGATAGAAATCCTATACCTTTTGGAATTGATTTTAATTTATTTGATGAAAGTCCTAAATACTTCAAATTTTTTAATTCTCCTATAGAATCTGGCAAATTTTCTAAATTATTTCCTCTCAAAAAAAGAGATTTCAATGATGTGAGAGATCCTATGGAATTTGGAATATTAAGAATTTCATTACTTCTTAAATTAAGCCTTTTTAGTGATTTTAATGAGTCTAAGTCTTCTGGTAAGTTTGTTAATTTGTTGTTTCCTAAATAGAGAATTTCAAGTGATATCAGTGAACCAATTGAAGAAGGTAGTTCAACGATTTTATTTCCACTCAGATCTAATGTTATCAAATTCAAAAGAGAACCAATTGAAGAAGGTAGTTCAACGATTTTATTTCCACTCAGATCTAACACTTCGAGAAAGTTTAATGAACCTATTGAGTTAGGGATAGTCTTTAGATGATTTGATTCTACATGTAATTCTTTTAGTGATACTAGGGATTTTAATGCATCAGGTATGTCTGTTAAATGATTTTCACTTATATCT
>SDBS01003610.1_pt1 | contig 15193 bp, 6 predicted proteins | sample 2277091 | NCBI WGS metagenome assembly SDBS01 (sample SAMN10404972, study PRJNA504765) | marine sediment metagenome | isolation source: marine sediment core GS10_PC15, 163 cmbsf | place: Arctic Ocean: Southern Knipovich Ridge | collected 2010 | reverse complement strand
ACGGCACCCTATGTTGTCAAACCAAGTCAAGAAGGATCAAGTTTAGGGATAACGATTGTTTTTGACAAAGAACAACTTCCCGCTGCAATAGAGACTGCTTGTTTTATAGAACCAGGAAAAAAGCAATCAGTCCTCATTGAAGAAAAAATTGTTGGTATGGAGTTTTCTTGTATAACATTAACTGATTATCATACGGGCAATTTATTACCATTACCGCCAACGGAAATTGTACCAGAAAAAAATAGTCATCTGTTTGATTATAAACAAAAATATATGCCGGGCAGAGCACATAAATTTACCCCACCACGGTCTAGTAAACAAATAATCAAAAAAATTCAAGATACCTGCATGCAGGTCACTACTATCCTTGGTATCAAGACAATTTCACGTATCGATGGTTTTGTAACACCGGACGAACAGGTGATCATTATTGATCCTAATACCCTCTCTGGCATGGGGCCGGCAAGTTTCTTCTTCCGCGAAGCGGCAGAAATTGGTATGAGTCACACACAGTTGATCAATCATTTAATTGAAACAGATCTCAAGCGATATGGTATGTTAGAACAAGTTATTCAACAAGAAAAAAAAGAAATAAAAATTATGAAGAAAAAGATGCGCATTGCCATACTACTCGGCGGTGATTCAGATGAAAAAGAAATTTCACTTGAATCAGGAAGAAACATTGTTTATAAACTCTCGCCACAAAAATATGATCCCTTGCCAATTTTTGTCAACAACAATATGGCATTATATATACTCAACCAAGCCCAGTTAGTACGCAATTCTACACAAGAAATTGCAACACTCCTCAAACCAACCCAACAAATTAATTGGCATGATTTAGCACGTAAGGTTGATTTCGTTTTTATCGCTTTGCATGGTGGTCAAGGAGAAAATGGTACAACACAAGGAATGTTAGAAATGCTTGGACTCCCATACAATGGTTCGTCAGTATTGACAAGTGCTTTATGTATGGATAAATATAAAACAACTCAATTTTTACGCAACAATGGTTTTGCCGTTCCGCGCAGTTTTTTGCTCAATAAAAATGAATGGAAATCCGATCAACAAAAATCAATAGACAAGATTACAAAGATGTTCTCTTTTCCTTTGATCAGTAAACCAGCTAATGATGGTTGCAGTATGCTCGTACAAAAAGTAGCTACGGATAAAGAACTTATTACTGCTATAAGCAACGTCTTTGCCAAAAAAAACCACGTGCTTATAGAAGAACTGGTAACTGGAATGGAGTTAACTGTTGGCATTATTGGTAACGATAGCCCACAAGCACTTCCACCCAGCCAAGCAGTTGCACAACAAGGAATACTCTCTATTGAAGAAAAGTTTTTACCGGGTGCTGGTGAAAATCAAACGCCAGCACCACTTGCTGACAAAACGCTTTCTTTAGTACAAAAAACGGTTGAACATGTCTATAAAACGTTGCAATGCAAAGGATATGCACGTATTGACTGCTTTTATCAAAATAAAAATGAAAGTCCAACGGGTAAAGAACGGGTAGTAATTTTGGAAATAAACACGTTACCCGGCATGACACCAGCGACCTGCATTTTTCATCAAGCAGCAGAAATTGGTCTCAAACCAATGGATTTTATTGATACTATTATCCAACTTGGACTCCAAGAACATCAATCAGATTATAAAGAAAGAAAAGAAAAAGAAATGCAAACAGGCTAAGGAGTAATTTCGAGTGCATAGATGAAATAAGTTGCTAACAGGGCTCCAAGGCCATTGCTTACTGCGATCACGATGAATATCATTGGAAAAACAATACAATATTTTTCTTTCAACATGACAAAAAAAAGACTTTGTAGAAAGGTATAGATAGCTCCTAAATAAAATGATGCAACTAAGACATTGACTGGTACATAAGCTGTTATCGAATCAACAACCCATTCCCACTGCAACCAATATATTAAGACCCCAATAACAAAAAGTGAGTAAACAGCAAAAGCAGCAACATATGAACCAAGAATAAGCAACAATGCTGGACCACTTTTCATTCGTCCCATAAATACAATGAATATCCACATAAAAATAAGTGCAAGAGATACTTGATACCAGCCCCATGTCATATTCCACAACCACATATCAAGGATAAAATTGATCGCAGATCTTAATAAATTCATAAGGCTCCTTTTTACATCATCTTTAATAATTTGTATTTTATATTTAACATCAATTTCGTATATTTAATTAAAAATATTTATAAAAGAAACTATTTTATGTTATTTTATTAATAATTAAAAAATAACTATACTGGAGATAACAATGAAATACCGAGTATGGCAATATTTAAGCTTGTTCCTTTTTTCTTCTTTTGTCGTTACACAAGGGAATAATACAACCTCTCTCCCCTCCGGTCAACCACCCCATGCACCGCATTTCAATGTTCCTATAAATAATTATAATAATCACCAAATATACCTCGACAGCAAAAATATTACAAAAAATAAAAATGAGTCAACCCAGACGACCATGATGTTTCTTTCAATCGTATCGCGTCTGCTTGATTATGCGAAATCATTCGATCCACAACCATATAAACAATATACAGGTCAATGGCTCAAAAAAAATAAATATAAAATTATCAGATATAGCATACTCGGTTGTTATGTAACCATATGGTTACTACTGCTGTCATCTCATTATTACTTAAATCAACCAGATTCATGGTCTCATTGGCAAGCAGGCATCCCATTTACCGAACTCTGCACAAGACCACAACAGTTACTTCAACAGGAACTTATTTTTGACATTCAAAAACGATATATCAATAAACAAAATCCGACCGACTTTATGAGTCCCTTCGTTACTTTCTTGAATAGGATAAATACCGAAGAAAAATATGTTGACCGTTATCTAACAATGTTCAGCGGCATTAATCGTTTATATTCTAGACGGCTATTTTTAATCAATGAAAAGAAAATAAAAAAGATAGAACTGCGCAAACAGCGACTAACATTTGTCAAACAAGTCTTTTTGTCATGGGCAGCAGAATATAATATCAATCAAGGAAAAGCAAAACAACCTGCATAATAGAGCATTAACAGTAATTTATGGCTACACAACAGTGCACATTAAAGAGCACTGCGTATAAATTGACCAGCTGTTGCAGTGCTTTTCTTACTCTTCTCTTGTTCAACTTCTTGTTTGATCTGTTCAAGCAATAGAGACTCTTTTTTTCTAAACACTGCTAACTTTTCTGGATCTGCAGCATCGAACAAATGTACTTTAATACCACTTTCTGGATTAAGGCCACCATGCTTGTCCTGCGTCATGATTAATACAAATTGGAGTAAATCAGAATTTTTAATTCTTTCCGGTAGTGCATAACGCAATGCTACGATGATAGTTTTTATATCATCTGTTTCACCTATTCCTTCGATATACATCTTCACCTTCTGGCCAAAATCAGTAGCTAAATAAACAGAATCAGCAAGCTTATCTTCAGGAACACCAATTACTACCATTGAACCATATTTACTTAACCCTTTATATTCTTGCTCAAGTTCTTGCAATTGCTTTTCATATTTTTTATAAATATATTTATGCCCGAGATAATTAAATACATTTTTTAAAGAGATATTTATGGAACCAACATTGTCATTGCCAGCTGCATACCCAACGGAAGAATTCCCTAAATTGCCAGTATTACCAAAAAGTGCATAGTTCATAAACAACAGATGTTGCCGATCGTCATTACTACTCCTTCCACTCATTAATAACCGTTCTCTCATTTCAGTTTCATCGGTCAAGTTCTCATCTTTTACCAACGGTTTTACATGCAAAAAGATAAAGTCTGTTATCGATTTTTCTTTTGTTATTGCCCATAAAGTAGTAAACCATTTTTCAGACAATCCATATCCCCACCGTTGCCCATGTTTAAAGGCAATATAACCACTTTTTTCCAGTTCTACTTCTTTTCTAAAGGTTCTATCAAGCATAGATAAAAAATTAGAAGAAAAAGCATCACTCCTAATGAATGAAAAATCAGCTCCAATTAATTTTATAATAATTTTTCTGTATCTTTCTATATGCTTTACGGTTGGCAAGCTTGATTTTAATCGATCATTCTTCTTTTCTGGACATGATTGTAGGTAACAAAACCTCTTAATTACACCCTCTATACCATATTCATGAGAATCTTTTTTTAATTTATTTCTTAAACATTCATCATGAGGAAATTCTTCACACAAATGGCAAAATATTATTAATGGTAATTTGGTGATCTTCGTTTCTTTGTAGTTCTCTTTTATACAAGAAAGAATTTGTGCCCTTGCTGACTCACTTTCTATAAAGTGTATAATTGCTTTCCATCTATATGGAAACTCAGCTACAGACAAGACAATCTGCTGCCTCACATCTGGATATTCTATAATCTCTCTAATTAATAATCTTTCCCCATAATATGATTCAACCAATCTGTCAAAATTATTTATTATACGTGGAATAATCTGCTGCCTTGTACTCAGATCATTTTCTATAATTACTTTAATTAATAATATTCCATCCCATGACTTAATCAATTTTTCAAAATTATTTACTATACATGGAATAATCTGCTGTCTTGCAATCGGATCACTTTCCATAATTACTTTAATTAAAGATCTTCCTCTCTCTAATTCAATTAATTTTTCAACATTACTTATTGTCCATTTAGCAATCTGCTGTCTTGCACTCGAATCTTTTTTTATAATATCTCCAATTAGATATATTCCATCCCATGACTTAATCAATTTTTCAAAATTATTTACTATACATGGAGTAATCTGCTGTCTTGCATCTGGATCTTTTCCTATAATTACTTTAATAAAGAATGTTCCACCCTTTGCTTCAATCAATCTGTCAAAATTGTTTACTATACGTGGAATAATCTGCTGCCTTGCACTCGGATCATTTTCTATAATTGCGTTAATTAGATCTATTCCCTTCTCCCATGACTCAATCAATTTTTCAAAATTATTTACTATACATGGAGTAATCTGCTGTCTTACATCTGGATCATTTTTTACAATATTTTTAATTAAATATTTTCCCTTAAATGACTCAATCAATCTGTCAAAATTACTTACTATGTATTGAATAATCTGCTGTCTTACATCTGGATATTTTTCTATAATTACTTTAATTAATAATATTCCATCCCATGACTTAATCAATTTTTCAAAATTATTTACTATACATGGAATAATCTGCTGTCTTACATCTGGATATTTTTCTATAATATCTTCAATAAATAATCTTCCATCTAATGACCCAGCAAATTTAATATTACTTATTATGTGTGGAATAATCTGCTGCCTTGCATCTGGATCTTTCTCCATAATATTTTCAATTAAATTTATTCTATTCCATGATTCAATCAGCCTTTTAAAATTATTCATTATGTATGAAATAATCTGCTGCCTTGCACTTAAATCGCTTTTTATAATCATCGCAATTAAAGATCTTCCAGCTTGCGATTTAATCAATCTGTCAAAATTATTTACTATGTATGAAATAACCTGCAGTCTTGCCTTGGAGTCATTTTCTATAATCTTTTTAATTAAATATCTTCCAATATATGAATCAGTAAATTTTTCAATATTACCTATTATGTTCAAAACAGTTTGATTTATTGCAATTGAACGTGTTTTCGTACGTGATTTAGTCTGTGAGATAGGAAAATAAAGCAAGCCTATGCTTACTAGTATTGCTCCCCGAAAGAAATATTTTTTCATAAATAGCCGCTTTTTCACCATTTGTTTCAATATGAAATATTTTAAAATATCATATTTTTATATTTATAATATAACAATATTGCTTTTTTGTCATATTTTTCTTTAAAAAATTATTCTATATATATAACAAAGAAATTAATTTTTATAAGGCACTGCGTATAAACTGACCAGCTGTTGTTTCAGCACTTTCTTTACTCTTTTCTTGTTCAATTTCTTGTTTGATCTGCTCAAGCAATAGAGACTCTTTTTCTCTAAACACTGCTAACTTTTCTGGATCTGCAGCATCGAACATATGCACTTTAATACCACTTTCTGGATTAAGGCCACCATGCTTGTCTTGCGTCATGATTAATGCAAACTCCATCTTGTCAGAATCTTTAATTTTTTCCGGTGCATGACGCAATGTGGTGATGATAGTTTTTATATCATCTGTTTCACCTATTCCTTCAATATCCATCTTCACCTTCTGGCCACTACCAGTAGCTAAATAAACAGAATCAGCAAGCTTGTCTTCAGGAACACCAATTACTACCATTGAACCATAATTACTTAACCCTTTATATTCTTGCTCAAGTTCTTGCAATTGCTTTTCATATTTTTTATAAATATCTTCATGCCCGAGATAATTAAATACATTTTTTAAAGAGATATTTCTGGAACCAGCATTTTTATTATTAGCTGCATAAAAAATGGAAGAAGCCAGGTTAAAACCGGTATTACCAAAAAGTGCATAATTCATAAACAACAGATGTTGCCAATCGTCATCACTACTACTTCCACTCGTTAATAACCGTTTTTTCATTTCAATTTCACCAGCCAAGTTATCATTTTTTAGCAACGATTTTACATGCAAAAAGATAAAGTCTGTTATCGATTTTTCTTTCGTTATTGCCCATAAAGTAGTAAACCATTTTTCGGGTAATCCGTGCCCCCACCGTTGCCCATGTTTAAAGGCAACATAGCCACTTTTTTCGAGTTCTACTTCTTTTCTAAAAGCTCTATCAAGCATAGATGAAAAATTAGAAGAAAAAGAATATTCCTCAATTAATTTTGTAATACTTTTTCTGTATCTTTCTATATGCTTTACGGTTGGCAAGCTTGATTTTAATCGATCATTCTTCCCTTCCGGACATGATTTTAGATACAAAATCCTCTTAATTATACCCTCTATACCATATTCATGAGAGTCTTCCTTTAATCTACTTCTTAAATATTTATCATGGGGGAATTTTTCACAAAAGTAAGAAAATAATAATAGTGGTAATTTAGTAATTTTCTTTTTCTTATAGTTCTCTTTTATATACTGTCTTGCACTCGGATCATTTTCTATAATTACTTTAATTAATAATGTTCCCGAATATGATTCAATCAATCTTGCAACATTCTTTATTATGCATGGGGTAATCTGCTCTCTTGCATCTGGATATTTTTCTATAATCTCTCTAATTAAAAATCTTCCATCCAATGATTCAATCAATCTGTCAACATTACTTACTACATCTGAAATAATCTGCTCTCTTGCATCTGGATATTTTTCTATAATTACTTTAACTAATAATCTTCCCCCATCTGATTTAATCAACCTTTCAAAATTACTTACTATGTATTGAATAATCTGCCCTCTTACGCTTGAATCGCTTTTTATAATATGTTCAATCAAACATCTTCCGTTAAGTGATTCAATCAATCTGTCAAAATTGTTTATTATGTATGAAATAATCTGCTGTCTTGCACTCGGATTTTTTTCTATAATATCTCCAATTAGAACTATTCCCTCCAATGATTCAATCAATCTGTCAAAATTACTTACTATGTATTGAATAATCTGCCGTCTTGTGCTTGGATCATTTTCTATAATTGCGTTAATTAAAGAGCTTCCATTCCATGAATCAATTAATTTTTCAATATTACTTATTGTCCATTTAGCAATCCACTGCCCTGCACTCGGATCACTTTCTATAATTGCTTTAATTAAGAATATTCCCCCATCTGATTTAATCAATCTGTCAATATTACTTATTATGCATGAAGCAATCTGCTGTCTTACAACTGGGTAATTTTTTACCATCCTTTTAATGAAATATCTTCCAATAGATGAATCAGCAAATATTTCAATGTGCTCTCTATCACATGGTAAATTAGCCTGGAAATATCCATTATTCGCTTGATTTTGAGTTTTTTCAGAATAAAAAAATCGATAGATCGGTGAAATCCATTCCCGAATCAGCATAGAACCAAGAGATCTTGCTGCTACAAAGTTATTGATTACAGAAGAACGACTTCTCTCACGAGCAAGAGATAATGAATGAGTAGAGTAAAATAAACAGATACTTGCGAGTATTATTCCCCGCATAAAACGGCTTGAAATAAACATAATAACCTCTCATTTATCAATTCTTAATAATAATCCATTTTATACGATTTATAATAACATATATTGCATATTTGTCAATAAATTTTAAAAATTATTTATAGTTAAGATAACTGAATTTTATAATTGAAAATGACGATCTACAAGTAATATTCGTAAATAACTTAATCATCCAGCTTCCAGATATCATTGTATCCATTCTACCTGTTTTAGCTGTTTTAGCTGGGATATTCTGCATTCGGTTCCTAAAAGGCAAAACAACCTGCATAATAGAGCATTAACAGTAATTTATGGGCTACACAACAGTGCACATTAAAGAGCACTACGAATAAACTGACCAGCTGTTGCAGCACTTTCTTTACTCTTCTCTTGTTCAATTTCTTGTTTGATCTGCTTAAGCAATCGATGCTCTTTTTCTTTAAACGCAGCTAATTTTTCTGGATCTGCAGCATCGAACATATGAACTTTAATGCCACTTTCTGGATTAAGGCCACCATGCTCGTCTTGGGTCATGATTAATGCAAACTCCATCCAATCAGAATTTTTAATTTTATGCGGTGCATGGCGCAATGTGGTGATGATAGTTTTTATATCATCTGTTTTACCTATTCCTTCGATATCTATCTTCACCTTTGGGCCATCAGAAATAAAATTAGTTAAATAAACAGAATCAGCCAGTCTGTCTTCAGGGACACCAATTACTACCATTGAACCATATTCACTTAACCCTTGATATTCTTGCTCAAGTTCTTGCAATTGCTTTTCATATTTTTTATAAATATCTTTATACCCAAGATAATTAAATACATCTTTTAAAGAGATATTTATCTTACTCTCATTGTGATTCTTAATTGCAAAATAAATCGAAGAACTCCCTGCATTACTGACATTACCAAAAAGTGGATAATTCATAAACAACAGATATTTTTCATCGTTATTACTATTCCATTCACCCCTTAATAACCGTTCTCTCATTGCAGTTTCACCAGCCAAGTTATCATTTTTTAGCAACGGTTTTACATGCAAAAAAATAAAGTCTGTTACCGGTTTTTCTTTCGTTATTGCCCATAAAGTAGTAAACCATTTTTCAGGCAATCCATACCCCCACCGTTGCCCATGTTTAAAGGCAACATAGCCACTTTTTTCAAGTTCTACTTCTTTTTTAAAGACTCTATCGAGCATAGATAAAAAATTAGGAGAAAAAGCATTCCTCTCGATTAATTTTGTAATACTTTTTCTGTATTTTTCTATATGCTTTATGGTTGGCAAGCTTGATTTTAATCGATCATTCTTCCCTTTCGGGCATGATCTTCGGTAATGAAACCTCTTAATTACACCCTCTATACTATATTCATGAGAATCTTCTTTTAATCTACTTCTTAAACATTCATCATGAGGAAATTCTTCACAAAAATAGCGAAATATTATGAATGGTAATTTGGTAACCTTCTTTTTTTTTAAGTTCTCTTTTATACAAGAAATAATTTGTGCCCTTGCTGACGAATTTTTTATAAAGTATATAATTACTTCCCATCTATGTGGAAACTCAGCTACAGACAAGACAATCTGTTCTATTAAATACGACCCTGCACTCGGATTATTTTCTATAATCTCTCTAATTAACGATAGGTCAAAATTACTTACTATGCATGGAATAATCTGCTCTCTTGCATCTGGATATTTTTCTATAATCTCTTTAACTAATAATCTTCCATCCCATGACTCAATTAATCTGTCAAAATTATTTATTATACATGAAATAACCCGCTCTCTTGCATCATTATTTATTATGCATGAAATAACCTGCTCTCTTGCATCTGGATATTTTTCTATAATTTCTGTAATGAATAATCTTCCATCCTGTGACCCAGCAAATTTAATATTGTTTATTATACGTGGAATAATCTGTTTTCTTGCAATTGGACCACTTTTTAGCATTTTTTTAATTAAATATCTTCCAATAGATGAATCAACAAATATTTCAATATACTCTCTATCACATGGTAAATTAGCCTGGAAATATCCATTATTCGCTTGATTTTGAATTTTTTCAGAATAAAAAAATCGATAGATTGGTGAAATCCATTCCCGAATCAGCGAAGAAGCAAGGAATTTTGCTGCTATAAGGTGGTGGTTACTGATTACAGAAGAACGACTTCTCTCACGAGCAAGAGATAACGATTGAGTAGAATAAAATAAACAGATACCTGCGAATATTATTCCCCGAACAAAATATTTTTTCATAAATAACCTCTTTTTCATCATTTATTACAATATTAAATATTTTTTAATATTGTATTTTCATAAGGCACTGCGTATAAATTGACCAGCTGTTGCAGCACTTTCTTTACTCTTCTCTTGTCTAATTTCTTGTTTGATCTGTTCAAGCAATAAAGACTCTTTTTTTCTAAACACTGCTAACCTTTCTGGATCTGCAGCATCGAACAAATGTACTTTAATACCACTTTCTGGATTAAGGCCACCATGCTTATCTTGCGTCATGATTAACGCAAACTCCATCTGATCAGAATCTTTAATTTTTTCCGGTGCATGGCGCAATGTTCTGATGATAGCTTTTATATCATCTGTTTCGCCTATTCCTTCGATATGTATTTTCTTTTTCGGGCCACCAGAAGTAGTGAAATAAACAGAATCAGCAAGCTTGTTTTCAGGAACACCAACTACTACCATTGAACCATGCTTACTTAACCCTTGATGTTCTTGTTCAAGCCCTTGTAATTGCTTTTCATATTTTTTATAAATATCTTCATGCCCAAGATAGTTAAATACATTTTCTAAAGAGACATTTATGGAACCAACATTGCTATTATCCGCTGCATAAGAAACAGAAGAACTTCCTAAATTATCGGTATTACCAAAAAGTGCATAATTCATAAACAATAAATGTTGTCGATCGTCAGTACTACTCCTTCCACTCGTTAACAACCGTTCTCTCATCTCAGTTTCATCAGCAAAATTATTATCTTTTAGCAATGGTTTTACATGCAAAAAGATAAAATCTGTTATCGATTTTTCTTTCGTTATTGCCCATAAAGTAGTAAACCATTTTTCAGGCAATCCATATCCCCACCGTTGCGCATGTTTAAAGGCAATATAACCACTTTTTTCAAGTTCTACTTCTTTTCTAAAGGTTCTATCAAGCATAGATAAAAAATTAGAAGAAAAAGCGTTATTATCAATAAATTGTGCAATACTTTTTCTGTATCTTTCTATATGCTTTACGGTTGGCAAGCTTGATTTTAATCGATCACTCTTCCCTTCCGGACATGATTTTAGATACAAAATTCTCTTAATTACACCCTCTATACTATATTTCTGAGAATCTTCCTTTAATCTATTTCTTAAACATTCATCTTGAGGAAATTTTTCACACAAATAAGAAAATATTGATAATGGTAATTTAGTGATCTTCTTTTCTTTGTAGTTCTCTTTTATAGAAGAAATAATTTGCGCTTTTTGCGACTCCTCAAAGTATTTAATCACTTTCCATCTGTTTGGATATGGAAATTCAACTACAGATAAGGCAATCTGTTGCCTTGCACTCGGATCGTTTTCTATAATATTTTTAATTAATAATCTTCCATTTCGAAATTCAATTAACCTTTCAATATTACTTACTGTCCATTTAGCAATCTGCTGTCTTGCACTCGGATCATTTTTTATAATTGCGTGAATTAATACTATTCCATTTTCCAATTCAATCAATCTGTCAAAATTGTTTACTATACGTGGAATAATCTGTTGCCTTGCATCTGGATATTTTTCTATAATACCTTTAATTAAATATATTCCACCCAATGATTCAATCAATCTGTCAAGATTTTTTACTATACGTGGAATAATCTGTTGCCTTGCATCTGGATATTTTTCTATAATACTTTTAATTAAATCTATTGCCCTAGGTGATTCAATCAATCTGTCGAAATTACTTACTATGTGTGAAATAATCTGCTGCCTTGCATCTGGATATCTTTCTATAATATTTTTTATAATATTTTCAATGAATAATTTTCCATAAAATGATTTATTGCCAAGATTACCTACTCTGTCAAAAAAACTTACTATGTGTGAAATAATCTGCTGCCTTGCATCTGGATATCTTTCTATAATATTTGCAATTAATAATCTTCCATTTTCAAATTCAATCAATCTGTCAAAATTACTTACTATGTATGGGGTAATCTGCTGCCTTGCATCTGGATATTTTTCTATAATGTCTTTAATTAGATCTCTTCCCTCCGGTAATTTAATCAATCTGTCAAAATTATTTAATATGTTTTGAGTTTTTTCAGAATAAAAAAATCGATAGATCGGCGAAATAAATTTCCAAATCAGCATAGAACAAAGGGATTTTGCTGCTATAAGGTTATTGGTTACAAAAGAACCACTTTTCTCACGAGCAAGAGATAATGAATGAGTAGAGTAAAATAAACAGATACTTGCGAGTATTATTCCCCGCATAAAACGGCTTGAAATAAACATACTAACCTCTCATTTATCAATCCTTATAATAGTCCATTTTATACGATTTATAATAACATATATTGCATATTTGTCAATAAATTTTAAAAATTATTTATAGTTAAGATAACTGAATTTTATAATTGAAAATGACGATCTACAAGTACTATTCGTAAATTACCTAATCATCCAGCTTCCAGATATCATTGTATCCATTCTACCTGTTTTAGCTGGGATATTCTGCATTCGGTTCTAAAAGCAAAACAACCTGCATAATAGAGCATTAACAGTAATTTCTGGCTACACAACAGTGCACATTAAAGAGCACTGCGAATAAACTGACCAGCTGTTGTTGCAGCACTTTCTTCACTCTTCTCTTGTCTAATTTCTTGTTTGATCTGCTCAAGCAATAAAGACTCTTTTTCTTTAAACGCAGCTAATTTTTCTGGATCTACAGCATCGAACATATGTACTTTAATCCCACTTTCTGGATTAAGGCCACCATGCTTGTCTTGCGTCATGATTAACGCAAACTCCATCTGATCAGAATCTTTAATTTTTTCCGGTGCATTACGCAATGTGGTAATAATAGCTTTTATATCATCTGTTTCGCCTATTCCTTCGATAGGTGTTTCGCTTATTCCTTTGATATGTATTTTCTTCTTTGGGCCACCAGAAGTAGTTAAATAAACACAATTAGCCAGTCTATCTTCAGGAACACCAATTACTACCATTGAACCATGCTTACTTAACTCTTTATATTTTTGCTCAAGTTCTTGCAATTGCTTTTCATATTTTTTATAAATATCTTCATACCCGAGATAATTAAATACATTTTTTAAAGGGATATTTATGGAACCAGCATTTTTATTCTTAGCTACATAATCAACGGAAGAACTCCCTAAGTAATCTGTATTACCAAAAAGTGCATAATTCATAAACAATAGATGCTGTCGATCGAAATCACTACCACTTCCACTCCTTAATAACCGTTCTCTTATTTCAATTTCACCAGCCAAGTTATTATCTTTTAGCAATGGTTTTACATGCAAAAAAATAAAATCTGTTACCGATTTTTCTTTTGTTATTGCCCATAAAGTAGTAAACCATTTTTCAGACAATCCATATCCCCACCGTTGCCCATGTTTAAAGGCAACATAGCCACTTTTTTCAAGTTCTACTTCTTTTCTAAAAACTCTATCAAGCATAGATAAAAAATTAGAAGAAAAAGCAGGACGCTCAATTAATTCTGTAATAATTTTTCTGTATCTTTCTATATGCTTTACAGTTGGCAAGCTTGATTTTAATCGATCATTCTTCTTTTCTGGACATGATTTTAGATACAAAATCCTCTTAATTACACCCTCTATACCATATTCATGAGAATCTTTTTTTAATTTATTTCTTAAACCCTCATCATGAGGAAATTCTTCACACAAATAGTACAATATTATTAATGGTAATTTGGTGATCTTCTTTTTTTTGTAGTTCTCTTTTATAGAAGAAAGAATTTGTGCCCTTGCACTCGGATATTTTTTTATAAGCTCTTCAATTAAATATCTTACCTCCCAATATGATGTAATCAATCCTCCAACATTCTTTACTATGAATGAAATAATCTGCTCTCTTGCATCTGGATATTTTTCTATAATATCTTTAATTAATAATTTTCCATAAAATGATATAATCAATCTGTCAAAATTATTTACTATGAATGAAATAATCTGCTCTCTTGCATCTGGATATTTTTCTATAATCTTTCCAATTAAAAATCTTCCATCCAATGATTTAATCAATCTGTCAAAATTATTTACTATGTATGAGATAATCTGCTGTCTTGTATCCGGATCATTTTTTATAATCTCTTTAATTAGATTTCTTCCATTCGCTGATTCAAACAATCTGTCAAAATTATTTACTATGTATGAAATAATTTTCTCTCTTACATCTGGATGTTTTTCTATAATATTTTCAATTAAACGTTTTCCATTCAATGACTCAATCAATCTTTCAATATTATTTATTATGCATGGAATAATCTGCTGCCTCGCGTCTGGATATTTTTCTATAATCTTTTCAATCAAATTTCTTCCACTTTTTGATCTAATCAATTTGTTAAACCTATCTATTATGAATGAGATAGCCTCCTGTCTCACATCTGGATATTTCTCTACAATCTTTTCAAATAAATCTTTGAAATATTTTTCAGAATGTGATGTGCTCCATAATCCGAATAATATATCAAAATGATTTATTATATATAAAATAACCTGCTCTCTTGCATCTGGATATTTTTTTATAATTCTTTCAATTAAAGCTCTTCCATTCTCTGATTCACTTAATCTATAATAATTTAAATGTGAAATAATCTGCTGTCTCGCATCTGGATATTTCTCTATAATTTTTTCAATTAAAGCTCTTCCACTCTCTGATTCACTTAATCTATAATAATTTAAATGTGAAATAATCTGTATTCCTGCATTTGAATCGATTTTTATAATCATCTCAATTAATGATATTCCAACATTCGATTCAAGCAATTCATCAATATTATTTATTGCAAATAAAATAACCTGTTTTTTTGCAACTGGGTCACCTT
>SDBS01003609.1_pt1 | contig 15195 bp, 14 predicted proteins | sample 2277091 | NCBI WGS metagenome assembly SDBS01 (sample SAMN10404972, study PRJNA504765) | marine sediment metagenome | isolation source: marine sediment core GS10_PC15, 163 cmbsf | place: Arctic Ocean: Southern Knipovich Ridge | collected 2010 | reverse complement strand
GTACGTGCGTGTGGGAATCAAAAAACCGCATGCCAAATCATATTCCCAGACCGGCCTCGTGGTCTTTTCGCTCTGCAAGATAATTAAAAATTTCCTGCGCGAGAAGCGCAACAGGAACCGCCAATACAATACCAACAAGACCCGCGGCTTGAGCTCCGGCAAGCAATGCAATAAGCACCATAATAGGATGCACGCGCATTGACTTGCTCATAATAAAGGGAATGAGTACGTTATTTTCCAGTTGCTGGACAATTATGAAAAATATTAGAACGTATAGGCCAAGTGTAAGTGATTCCGGAAGCGCGATAAGAAGCGCTACGCCTCCGCTTAAAATCGGTCCGATAACCGGAACAAGCTCAAATACGGCGGCCAGAATCCCCAGCGTGAGCGCATAGCGAACGCCAAGAAGCCATAATCCAATAGTTACTATGACGCCAATAATTAAACTTAATCCCAACTGCGCTATGAGCCATATCCGTATTTTATTTTTAAACTTGCCAAATATTCTTAGGATGGTTTTCTCGTATCTTGTCGGCAAGATGACTTTCAAGAGCCGTTCTGTCCCGTTCTTTTCTATTGAAAGATAAAAAGAAATAATTATGGTTGCGAGAACGAGTACAACTTTGTTGAAAATGCTTGAAATAGCTCCTGTTATGGAAATGTTTGATGATGTAAGAAAACTTAACGCTTCATTAAGGTTGGTGCTAAGACCTTGAATGGCGGCCTCCGGTACGCCAAAGCCAAAGAATTGGGAAAATGCCTCATTGAACTGCGTGAGAAAAGCCCCTGCCTCTATTATAACCGTTGGAACAATAAGTAGCATCGCGGCGGCGAAAATAATGAGCGCGAGCAGGAAAACAAGAACGGTTCCCAAAAGACGGTGCACGCCTTTCCGTTCAAGAAAACTTACTGCAGGGTCAAGCCCCAATGACATAACAATACCAATAAAAAGCACACCGATTGCGTTCCGCGCGATGTAAATAAGAAGCATGAGACCGACAAGAACCAAAATCTGCCAAAGCGTATTCCAACTAACCTCAACACGAAGCGTCTTCATATTCTTAGTATATCAACAAATCTCTCTTTTTTGAAAGGTCCAATAAGTGCAAGGTTTAACCCTGCATTCTTGAAGATAGATTTAGCCGCCGATTGTATTTGGCTGGCGGTTACTGAACTGATTCTTTTGATTAATTCATCCGGCGTCAGCAGCTTGAGACCTAAGGCGGCTTGGCCGCCATAAAAATATCCAATTTTATCAGAGGTCTCAAGAGAAAGGATTAATCCTCCGATAAGATGTTCCTTTGAGCGTTTCAATTCTTTCTGGCTGACTTTTTTATCCTTGAGTTTTTTGAATTCCTGTATTATTGACTTAACAACAACACCAACCTTTGTGTTGTCAACGCCTGCGCTAGCCGCCACAAATCCATGGTCCGCATACAGGTCAGCAGACGCATCAATATAATAAGCCGCTCCCAGCTCACTACGGATTTTTTGAAACAGCCGTGAGCTCATTCCGCCGCCTAAGATATCCGCAAGAACTTCAAGAACAAAACGCCGCCTATCAAATATATTAAAAGTCCTGAATCCCATAATTATATGTGCCTGGTCAGATTCTTTGAACTGGATTAATTCAGCCGGTTTCTGCTGTAACTCTTTAACTTTTGGAACCGTTGTATCTTCTCCTTTTTCAAGTGAAGAAAACACACTTTCTATTTTTTCTCTAACGTTTGTCTCCGGGTAACCGCCCGCCACAACCAAAACAGTGTTTCTTGCCGTATAATGTCTCGTTTTGTACCGAATAAAATCTTTGCGTTTAAGATTAAGAACCACATTTTTTCTTCCGGCAATACTCCAGCCGGCCGGCTGGTCACCGTATAAAACTTTTATAAATAATTCCTGTACCTTTCTCATCGGAATATCTTCGTACATATTTATTTCTTCAATAATTGGTCCGCGTTCTTTTTCAATTTCTTTCGGGTCAAAAAGAGGGTTTAGATATATATCAGAAACAATGTCCAATATGCGGCCAAAGTTCTCGTTGCGAACTTTGGCAAAATAACCGGTATATTCATGCCCGGTAAAAGCATTAAACTCAGCACCAAGACCATCAAGTTCGGAACTAATCTCAAGCTGAGTTCGCCTCTTTTTCGTTCCTTTAAAACACAGATGCTCTAAAAAATGAGAGATCCCGTTAATCTCTTTTGTTTCATGTTTGGAGCCGGCCTTAGCCAAAATCATCACCGTTGTTGCCAAACTATGCGGTTGCGGAACCGTTAATAAGCGCAAGCCGTTGCTAAGTTTTTCGGTTTTAAAATTCACCAAGTTTGTTGTGGAAAAACTCTTCCAGTTCTTCTATTTTTACCCTAATTTGTTTCATGGAATCGCGGTCTCGCACTGTAACATCGTTTTTCTCCAAACTATCAAAGTCCACGGTAATACAAAATGGCGTTCCGGCCTCGTCTTGATACCGATATCGCTTCCCAATATTTCCCCTGTCGTCCCAGTTAACCATCCAACGGCGTTTCAGATTATCATAGACAGATTGAGCAAGTTTCACTAATTTTGGTTTGTTGGCAAGAAGCGGGAACACCGCTGTTTTGTAGGGCGCAAGTTGTGGATGAAGTTTTAGTACGGTGCGGGTCTCCTTTCCAATGTTCTCTTCACGATATGCGTCAATCAAGAAGAAAAGCGCCGCCCGGTCAACTCCGCCGGATGTTTCAATGGTCCAGGGGAAATAGCGTTCTTTTGTTTCATCATCAAAGTACCGCAGGTCTTTTTTGGAGTATTCCTGGTGGCGGCGAAGATCCCAATCCCCACGATTATGAATACCCTCAAGCTCGTTCCAGTCGCCGCCGGGAAAATTGTACTCAATGTCCCATGCCGCTTTGGCATAGTGCGCCCGCTCGTTCGGCGCGTGCTCTCTGAACCGAAGCTGTTTTTTATCAATGCCAAGATTGTGATACCACACAAGTCGTTCTTTTTTCCAAAACTCAATCTGTTTCCGCGCCTCTTTCTCGTCCGGTTTAATGTAATACTGAAGCTCCATTTGTTCAAACTCACGCGACCGGAACGTAAGTTTGCCGGGTGTGATTTCATTGCGAAATGCTTTTCCAATCTGCGCAATGCCAAAAGGAATGGAAACACGCTGGGAGTCCAAAACTTGTTTGAAATTAACATGCACTCCTTGTGTTATTTCTCCGCGAAGGTACACTTTTTGCTTTTTTCCTTCCACAACTCCAACTGACGCCTCCATAAGCAGATTAAATAGTTTTGGCTCGGTTAATTCCCCTCCGCAGTCAGGACACAGGTCATTTTTCAATGTATCCGCGCGGAATCTATGATGACACGACTTGCACTCCACAAGAGGGTCGGTGAATGAATCAAGATGGCCTGACGCTTCCCAAACTCGCGGGTTCATAAGAATTGCCGCATCAATTCCAACAACATTATCTCTACTTTGAACGGTTGTTTCCCAAAAGATTTTTTTAATATTGTTTTTCAGCTCAACCCCAAGCGGACCATAATCCCACGTTCCTGAAAGACCGCCATATATTTCCGAGCCCGGATAGATAAAACCCCTTCTTTTTGCAAGAGATGTTATTTTTTCCAAAATATCCATAATGTGCTTACTCTATCACTATTCCTGAAATTGTACTAACGGTAGGATCATACGGGAGAGCGGTATTTAGGACACCATCCGAGCTAGTAAGCGTTATACCCGTGAAGTCATCAATGGCGGTAAGTGTTGTGTTGGTAAGAAGCGGTTGAAACCTCCCGATAAAAGAATGTGTGGGCGTGGCTTCAACTTGAAAAATCGCCTCAACGGGAACGCCAATAATGCCTTTTGTTGCGGGGATATGTTCAATGTCCCATATAACACTTCCTGTTTCCTCCTCGTAGAGCGGCACGGAGTCAATGTTGCTTTTAACTATTCCGGTCCATTGAACTCCTTGAGGCAAGCCGGCGCCGATTCGTATGTCGCGTATGTCAGTAGCATAGTTTCGCACAAGCCAATGGACGGAGTATTGAGTCGGCACACCAACGCGCGGAGGGAGCGTACCAAGATTAAGCATTCCGGAAGCAGCATCTCTGTAAAACACTTTCGCTTCAATATTTGCCTGCCCGGTAACCTTTATTTCCGTATTTGTAACAGCGGTTATTTTGTCTGCGTTGAGATAGTACGGTACCGAAGGCGATTCAATGCGAGTGGAGAGACGAAGTGTGAAGTTTTTGTCGTTTAGTCGATTGATTGGAAAGGATTGTTTAAGCCCAATAGCCACCGTAAGCACGCCTCTCGCATTTGGTTCCAAAAGCTTGAAGGCGGGCGTGGTTTGCTTGTCCCACATCAGTGTTTTGGTAAAAGTATCCAGCTTCACATCGGCAAGGAGCGCGTTGAAATCAAAGAGTTCCCCCGAGAACTCGGCCTTCATAGTAACGTCACGAAGCGCAATACCGCTCCTGTTGTGATAACTAAGCGTATAGGTAAGAATATCGCCAATGCGTACCGCGTTGTTTTGTGTCCCAGCAACAAAAACCGAAAGCCCAATAGGTGACTCGGCTGTTGTGAGCGACGCAACTGCTTCGGCAACACAATAGGACTGTCCTGCAAAGTCAGCAAGAAGTTTAACAATGATATCCTGCGATATATTGTCCGAGTCATTAATAATAGCCCGTACGGTCAAGTCCCCGCCCGAACCGGCCCGCAAAGAACCAAGTTTCCAGGAATTATGAAAACTGTCGGGCGCAAGGTCGGACGAAACAAACGTAAGAGATAGTGGGTAAGTCGCGTCCAAACTTAAAGACGAAAAATCAAAGTCAGAGATATTATTATAATGTACGGTAAACTCAAACTCTGAGTCGCTGAGAATTTGTTCCGGCGTTTCAATAACAACCTCAAGCGCCTCTCTTTTTACCGTAATATCGTGCACGTACTGTTTTTCAAATTTTGTTCTTCCTATTGAGTACGACAGTGTTGCAGTTATTGTTTCCGATAACTCTATTTCACTGACAGGGAGCAGTTTGTATGTTTGTTTTGTAAGGCTCCCCTTCCCAATGTTACCGAGAGTGTCTCTGATAATGTGTTTTTCACCGGCAAAATCGAGATTAATAAGGCCTTGACTTAAACGAATTGCAAGCTCCGCATCAGAAAGCACACTCGCGGTTTGATTATTAACATTAATACTGATTTCAAGCGGCACTCCACGGATAACTTCGTCGGCATCCTGGACTATATCAAGCTCTATCTCATGCCCCGTGCTCCTGTAAGAAACAACAAAAATTATTACTATACCAACAAGCACAACTGTCAGCGCACCAACCGTAAAAGTGAGTTGATTTAACCATTTAATATCACGCTTCTTTTTTCGTGTACGTTTTTTGCTCATTGTTTTACGGGAATAAGTGATGGGAAAATGCAAATTTATTTGTATTTTCCCAGAACGCCGTTTCCGCAAGCTATGCTTACGGGAATAAGTGATGGGAATACGGGGACAAGGAAATGCTCTTCAGATATTTTTGCGACACAGCGTTCGCAAATAAATAGTTGTTCCGGAATATAAAAAAAATGGACCGTGCTATGCCTGCAAAAAGAACAAGAAGCCAAGAGAGGGCTATATCCCAGCGCCTTTAGGAAAATTGTGGGATTAAGATTTGCGCGCCGCAAACCAAAAATTAACTGGTTCCAAAGCTCCGGCTCCGGAAAAAAAGATGGAAGAAGAAAACGGAGCAAATAGAGCGTTGCAAACGCACTACCAAGCGCGTCAAGGTCGTTCCTTGTTTTATTGAATCTGGATTTTGTAAGCGCATCGGCAACCACAAAGTTATTTCTTTTCACAAGGCGGAGGGTAACCATATTGAGCGGATCAAGGTGCGGGGAAAGCTTTGAGTTTGTTTTGAGTCCGCTTACCACACGCGCTTCAATTTTTCCCAATTCCTGAGTGAATAATTCAGCTATCTTATTGTGTTCTCCATGAGGGCGTGTATGGAGTACAATTGCATCGGTAGTAATCTCTTCCATTGCTTCTCATGTTTTCACCGGCTTAATACAGAACGAACTTAAGTATTCCTTCTAAACTATAGAGACCGCTCCCGGACGTAGCAAGAACCGCCGCGGACGCCAAAATAAGAAAGTTTGTCTCAAGTTCGGTAAATCGTATTTTCCGCTTCGCAGTAAGAAGAATAACAATAAATTCAATAAAGATAAGTGCTGCAAAAAACTGTGTAAGAAACCCCACAATAAATGCTGCGCCGCTGACAGTTTCCATAAGCGCCACAGGCATATCTTTTGCCATTTTTTTGCGACGTCTCAGTTTGGATAGTCCGTGAATTATGAGCAAGGCGCCCAATATTACTCTAAGGAATAGTAATGCCCAGTCGCTGAAAATCAGGAAGAAATGAATCATAGCCGACCTTCCGCTTCTTGAAACACAGGATATGACGTGCTTATAAGAAGCACGTTATTCGCCCACCCATAGTTGAATGCCATGTCTGCCTGCTCAAAGGTAAGATAACGACTTGTGATATCTCCCACACTGCCGTCTTTCCAAACTCCAGAACTACCGGGACTTTCAAGATAAAAGTTCTGCAGTTCCGCGACGTTATTTTCCAGAAGCGCAACCTGATTCTCTGCTTCAGTTTTCTCAACTCCCTCAGTAATCCGTGCTGCAAAGCCAAGCCAGGTGCCATCGTCATCAGTATAGGTAAAAAACGTTATGTCAGATTCAAACATCTCAACAAGCAAGTCGGTAAACACCGTGGGCGCAAAAATCTGTACAACCGTTTTGAAAGGAAGCATATTACCTTCGGCGTCTTTCAGCACCACCTCTCTGAATAGCGGCACTTCAGTAGGGGAGAGTGTGAGCGCGTTCTTAACGCCTTCCAAATCAAGCGATGCGGGCTCTATAAAGGCCGTGGTGTCGGTAGGCGCAGTAAAGAGAGAAACGTGAAACTCAGCAGGAACTTTCCCGGTTCCTTCTTCAGCACCTTCGGCACCTTCGGCACCTTCGGCCTGTTCTTCTTCCGGTTCAAACACCGGGACCTCAAATTCCTCCTCGCTTTCAGTGAACTCTTCCTCTTGCGGCAGTGTCACGCCATTTTCATCCTCTCCTCCTAAAAGAGCGGGGAGGAAAAAGTAAGCCGCTACACCTACTGCGATGATAATAAGCACGACAAGGAGCGTAACAAATACTTTCTTGTTTGATTTCGGCGGCACCGGCGCTTCTCCGCCCATTACCTGTACGGGCTCTTGCGGAGGCTTTTCCGGCGGCTTGATAGGTTCCACCTGAGGAGGTTGAAACACTCCGGGCGTCTGCGAAGCCGGTTGGGATGGCGGAAACTGTTGCGGTGATGGAGTATACGGCTTCGGTTCTCCGCCTCCTTGTTCTTTAATTGATTTAATATCTGAGTTCATAGTTCGTACGTGAATATTTTTTAGACGGGAAAATGAATTAGCACTTTCTTGTTCAGACGTATTCGTCATATATTAATTTTATTATGCTGTAGAGCAGAATAAATTTCAAAAGCGTGAGTTGTGGACAACTTATTTAACCGCTTTAAGTGAAAGGCCAATTTTCCCATTCTCGACCTTTATAATTTTCGCCTTAACAGTATCACCTTCGTGAAGAACGTCCGTAACGCTCTTAACATATTCGTCACCAAGCTCTGAGATATGAATCATACCGCTCTGTCTTCCACCCAACTCAACAATCGCGCCAAATTCCATTATCCTACTGACCGTCCCCTGAACAAATTCTCCCACCTTATATTCCTTCACCACCTCTTTCACGAGCTCAAGCGCTTTCTGCGCCTGTTTCGGGTCAAGGCCTGAAATGTAAACGGTGCCGTCTTCTTCAATATCAATTGAAATGTCTTCGCCTGCGGCGGCGATAATCCCGTTGATGACGCGTCCACCCGGACCAATCACTTCCCCAATTTTTTCAGGCTTGACGATGTGCACAAGAATAGTAGGAGCGTGAGGCGAAACTTGCGGGCGGTGAGATGGAAACGTTTTCCGCATATGACCAAGTATCTCCAGCCGCGCCTTCTTTGCCTGAGAAAGTGCTTCCGCGAATATCTCTTTTGTGATTCCCAATATCTTTACATCCATCTGCGCTGCATTAATTCCGTCCTTAGTCCCGGCAACTTTAAGGTCCATATCGCCATAACTATCTTCAGGTCCCTGGATGTCGGTAAGAATTTCATAACTATCGGTGTCTTCATCATACGCAAGCCCCATTGCAATGCCGGCCACATGCTTCTTTATCTTAACGCCCGCGTCCATAAGCGAGAGCGACGTGGCGCAGACCGTTGCCATAGAAGACGAGCCGTTTGAGGAAAGGGTTTCCGCAACAACTCGTATAGTATAAGGAAACTCTTCTTTTGGCGGGATAATGGCGTTGAGTGCTTTTTTAGCAAGAGCGCCGTGGCCAATATCACGTCTTCCCGGCCCGCGCGCTCGTCCAACCTCCCCAACAGAAAAACTTGGAAAGTTGTAATGAAGAAGAAATCGTTTACTTTCCGATGTCCTCATGGTCTCAACAAGTTGCTTCGCGCTCGGCGAAGCAAGAGTGGTAACGGAAAGAATTTGTGTACTGCCGCGCACGAAAAGAGCAGACCCGTGCGTTTGGCTGAAAAGTCCAGTTTCTGAATAGAGCGGGCGCACTTCATCAAGTGCGCGACCGTCAACCCGTTTTTTTTCTTTGATAATTTTGTCTTTTAAAAATTTTTCTACTCTGGTTTCAAGGAGCACGCGGGCCGCGGTTACTGCTTCATCCGAGACGCTTTTCTCTTCTAATGCGGCAGTGAGCTCTGATTTAAGCTCATTCACCTTTTTGTTTTTAAGAGCGTCCTCAATGGCTTTGTCTGTAATGTCCCGGACAAGCTGTTTTGTTTGTTTGTCCGCTTCAGAGAATACAATTTCAAGCTTTGGTTTTCCCATCTCATCCACAATCTTCTTTTGAAAAGCAATAAGATTATTAATTTTTGACTGCGCCTGCTCAAATATTGACACTAAATGTTCCTCGGACTCTTCACTGCCCTCAAACTCAATCATATTGATTTTATTTTCCGGACCGGCGAAAAACGCGCTGTTGTTCTCCGCCTGCACGCCGGCAATCGGGCCATCCCATGGAATGTCGGAAACACTCAGAGCCGTTGAGGTCGCAAGAACTGCAATTGTATCGGGGTCGTGTTTCCCATCATAAGCAAGAACAGTAATGGTAACCTGTACTGCTCGCCGAAGCCGTGAGTCAAAAAGCGGACGTATGGTTCGGTCAACAAGGCGCGCGGAGAGAGTCGCTTCATCCGAAGGCCTTCCTTCACGCCTGACAAAACGACTGCCCAATATTTTACCAACTGCATAAAATCGCTCCTCATAATCAACGGTAAGCGGGAAATAATTAATGCCTTCTTGCTCCTCTTTGCCTATAACAACGGTAGCAAGCACAATCGTTTCCCCGTGCTTACCAAGAACCGCCGCGTTTGCCTGATGAGCTATATTTGAGAACTCAAGCGATATTGTCTCGCCATCAAGTTCGGTTGTGTATGTTTTCCTGTTTAGATTCATTTCATCTCATCTCGTGCCTTGTCTTTGGTTTTTGCTTACCGTTCCCCTGCTTGGAATATTCATAAGAAGTCGCGGAATTTTTCTGAGGTCCGTAAAAGAATCCGTTGCTTCAATCAAGCGCGAGGATGTGGTTTTTGCGAACGCTCCAACTTCCACATATTTGCCCATTCCCCATTTCAGATATTCAACAAGCGGCACAAAGTCGCCATCACCGGTTACAAGAATTACAACATCAAGCGTGGAAGAAATTCTTACCGCATCAATCGCCATACCAACGTCCCAGTCCGCTTTTTTCATGCCGCTTGCATAGACCTGAAGATCTTTAATGCGAAGCTCCAGCCCCGCCTTCTCAAGCGCCTCAAAAAATGATTTCTCTCCAAGCGCGGTTTCACTCTTAACAACATATGCGACTGCCCGAATAAGAGTGCGGTCACCTACAAGCTCTTTAATGAGTTTTTGAAAATTGACACGCGCGGTATAAAGATTTTTTGCCGAGTGATAAATATTCTGGACGTCTATAAAGATGCCCACTCGTTGAGATGTTGTCTGTATCATTAATTCTGTTTATGCCTTGATGCCCAATTTTTTGGTGAGCGATTCATAGTGTTTCATGTTCTCCCGCTGTAAATACCTCAGTAACCTCCGCCGTTTTCCCACAATCATAAGAAGACCACGACGTGAGTGATGGTCTTTTGAGTGTTTTTTGAGATGTTGTGCGAGCTCGTCAATACGTTTTGTTAGAAGTCCAATCTGCACCTCTGCCGAACCCGTGTCTTTTTCATGTTGTTGATGCTCTTTAATAAGCGGCTGTTTCTGTCGTTTTGAAAGCATGTATCGTAGTATATCAACTTTTGTCTATTTGCGCATCTCACCTATTTTCTCCTACGCCGGGCATGAAACGTTTCGTGAATTTCGCGAAGCTCTTTGTTGGTAAGATGAGTGTAGATCTGCGTAGTAGAAACGTTTGCATGGCCAAGAAGCTCCTGTACCGAGCGCAAGTCAGCGCCATTAATAAGAAGGTCTGTGGCAAAACCGTGCCGAAGCAAGTGCGGATGGACGCCCTTGGCAATGCCGGCCTTCTTGGCATTGCAGTCCACAAGACGCTGGACCGCCCGGGGCGTAATCTTTCCCACAACACTCCCTTTTTTCGTTAAACTCACGAAAAGCGTTTCTTCAGCGTCATCTCGTTTATCAAGATATGTTTTTATAGCACCTTTTGCGCTTGGCGAAAGAAAAACCACTCGCAGTTTGTCTCCTTTGCCTCTCACTGAAATTTCTCCGCGCTCCATATTTATATAGCGGTTAAGATTGCAGAGCTCGGAAACACGGAGACCGGTAGAAAAAAGTGTCTCAAGTATTGCTTTGTCTCTGAGCGCGCGCAAACTCGTTCCTTCCGGCGCGTTCAGAAGCCGCTCAAGTTCGTTATAGTTCAAAACTTCAATATCGCGGCGTTCGGTTCTGGGAAGTTCAATGGTGTCCGGAGACAACGTTTCAATTCTTCGCTTTATAAGGTATTTGAGGAAATTGCGGAGCGCAATAACATAGTAGCTCTGCGTAACTTTCTTGAGCGGCTGGCGCGCCAGATAGATACGAAATCCTCGCACCACGTCATCGGTGATATCTTTTGGAGTCTTTACTTTCGTGTGCTTAATGAAACGCTTCAGAAATCGTTCATAAGCGTCTCGTGTCTTTACCGAACGATTCTTTTCTATTTCCAGATAATCCAGATATTCCTTGAGCAGTTGTTCTATCTCAGTCATAGTTTAGTAACCAGAAACTCGTAATCCGCCAGCTGGCGGAGTAACTAGTAAGTAGGTTGTGAAACCATTATAACACGGAAGTGTCGTATAACAAAGATTATCGCAACAGAGCTAGTGTTTAGCGTTGTTTTACATATCAAATGTGCTATACTGCGCCTATTCGTACACAAGCAGACAACGTATGCTCCCTTTTTGCAGGGTTTATGAGAACGAGCCGGTTTTGGCTTGTATTTTTTGTGTTGATTCTTGTTTTTATACAAAGCGCCGCCTTGGGCGCTTATCGGGCTTATGCGCCACATAAAGGAGATGAACACAGAAATATTGGCGGTCCTGTTGCGGAAGCTTCTGACGAGAGTAATCCAGGATTTGTTCTAAGTTCTTCACCGTATCCATTTTTCGACAGTTCTGTTTCCACAAATGGTGAAAATCGGGGAAATATTGTAGTTTTTGCAGAGAGCGCCGCGGCTGTAGGAACAACGCATCCGTTCAGCAACGTTATTCCCGCACGGCACGGACTCAAAAAATACAAAGTAGGCGAGGGCGACACGCTTTCCGGCATAGCGGCACAGTTCGGCGTTTCTTTGGAAACGATTAAGTGGGCGAATTTGAACACGGGCTCTGTTATCTCCCCGGGTCAGGAACTCACCATTCTCCCTGTTTCGGGGATTTTATATGAGATAGAAGAAGGCGACGCAATTGAGGGAGTTGCCGCCCGGTACCACATTGACCCCGAACTTATTATAAAATACAACGAGGAATATCAAACGCTGTTTGAGTCACCGGGAGAGTTTATAGTGCTTCCATATGCGAAGCCAATTAACAAATGGGCATACGTGAACAGATATCAGGAGAGTTTGCTGAATCTTGATAATTATTTCGCACTGCCGGCGCGCGGCTGGAACTGGGGGGAACTTCATTATTATAATGCGGTTGATATTGCAGCGTCCTGCGGTGAAACAATTTACGCGTCTGCCGAAGGGTTGGTAATGGAAGAATCGTCAGAGGGTCGGTGGAACGACGGATATGGCAACTACATACTTATTGAGCATCCAAACCGCACGAAAACAAAGTACTCACACACTCTTAAGAATCTTGTTTCAAGGGGCGATTATGTGCTCCAAGGGGAAGAGATTGCGCTTATTGGAAACTCCGGCAACACGCACGGTCCTACCGGCTGTCACCTTCATTTTGAGGTACACGGCGCAAGAAACCCATTTGCAGTGAGGTAATCTTAGTATTGATAAATCTTCCGCTTTATCGGTTACTCGCGGCGCACCCGATACTGAAATGCCTCGGCAAGGTGGGATTCGTCCACTATTTCACTTCCCTCAATATCGGCAACCGTCTGGGCAATTTTCAAAAGTTTGTAATATCCCCGCGCCGAGACAAAACGCTTTGTGAGAGTTTTTTCAATAAACTGTTCTGCGGCAGGGCTAAGTTTTACAAACAAATCAACCTGCTTTGAAGACATACGAGCGTTTGTTCTGACAGCGGGGAGTCCAACAAATCGGCGTTCCTGCCGAGCTCGTGCACTCTGCACTCTTTCTCTCGCTATATTATCCTCACGTTCGTCCCGCTTGCGTTTCCGCAGTTCTTCAATCGGAACACGGTCCACTTCTATCTGTATGTCAATACGGTCAATAAGCGGACCTGAAAGTTTCTTTTGATAACGATTAATCTCATGTGCCGTGCATTTGCAGTTATGGTTCGGGTCATCAAAGTATCCGCATGGACACGGATTCTTTGCGATAACCAACGTGAACTGCGCCGGAAATGCAAGTGATCTTTTTGCTCTCGCGATATGTATAACGCCGCTCTCAAGCGGCTGTCGCAGTCCTTCAACTACATTGCGGTTAAACTCCGGCGCTTCATCAAGAAACAATACGCCGTGATGAGCCAAGCTGATTTCACCGGGGCGCGGATTTGTGCCGCCGCCCAAAAGCGAGACAAGCGATGCGCTGTGGTGAGGAGAACGAAACGGCCGATGGTTAAAAAACGAGTGTTTTTTATTAAGCCCGATAGCGCTATAGATTTTGGTAATTTCAATACATTCATCAAGATTGGGCGGAGGAAATAATGAACTGAGCGTTTGCGCAAGCATTGTTTTGCCGGTGCCGGGCGGCCCGCTCATCAGCAAGTGATGCCCGCCTGCCGCGGCAATAAGAAGTGCTCGCTTTGCCGCCTCGTGCCCTTTAATTTCACTCAACGTGACGATAGTCGGCGTGTGGCCGGGCGTAAGTTTAATTCTGGAATGCGGTTTAATAAGCGCTCGCCCCTCAAGATGATTAACAAGTTGTATTAGATTTTGAACGGGAAAAACATGCACTCCGTCCACAATCGCCGCTTCCCTCGCATTTGTCTTAGGAAGAAAGAGTTCAGTAATACCTCGTTCTTTTGCTAAAAGAGCGATACTTAAGCTCCCATTAATCGGACGGAGATTACCGTCAAGAGAAAGTTCTCCTGCGAAGAATTTATCCTTACTCGTAAACGGCCGCACCTGTCCGCTTGCAAGAAGATACGCAAGCGCAATAGGCAGATCAAATCGCGAACCAACTTTCTTAACGTCTGCAGGGGCAAGATTGATAGTGATACGGCGATTCTCTTTAGTGGGCGGCTTGATGCCGCAGTTTTTAAGAGCCGAGTTAACTCGTTCCTTTGCTTCGTTAACCGTCTTATCTGCTAACCCGACAATGTTAAACGAATGAAGACCAATATTAATATCGGCCTCTACTTCAACAAGGTGTGCATCTATGCCGTCAAGTTCGGCAGAGAAGAGCTTCGGAACAACACTCATCAAGATTCTCGGGCCGATTTCTTACAATCAATACAAAGCAACGAATCCGGATTTTCTTTGAGAAGCTTAAGAGAAATCTCATTATGGCACGCTTCGCAGACGCCGTACGTGCTATTCTTAATCCGCAAAAGCGCCTTTTCAATTCTCTGTAATCTTCTCTGCAGCACTTTTTCAACACCAAGGTAGTTCGTATACTCCTCGGTTTCATCGGTTTCTTCGTCAAATGAATCAACGTCGTCTCCAAAATCAAGCGATTTTTTGAGACGGATTAAACTCTCTTCAATTTCGGTTTGTTTTGCAAGTAATGCTTTCCTAAACGCACGTAACTGTCTTTTAGTAAATGTCATTATTTTAATATAACATATTATAGTACTTCTTTATGAATATCTTTGCGATAGAAACATCGTGTGATGAAACGGGTCTTGCGTTTGTTAAGGCGGGCGGCGGTTTGAGCGCACCAAAATTTAAGGTGCTGAAAGAAACACTTGCATCGCAGATTGAAACACATCGTCCGTGGGGTGGTGTAGTACCGGGCCTTGCGAAACGGGAGCATGAAAAAAATCTCCCCGTGCTTTTTGAGAAAATTCTAAAAAACGAAACTTATTCGCCAGCCGGCGGACTAAAACCTGATGTCATCGCCGTGACAGTAGGACCGGGTCTTGAACCATGTCTTTGGAGCGGAATTAACTTTGCGGAAGAGATTCACAAAAAACATTTTCCAAAAGCAAAACTGGTTGGCATTAATCATTTAGAAGGACACCTCTACAGTTTCTTGCTTGACCCCAAAACCCATCCGCCGGCTGGCGGGTTAAAACCTAACATCTCAGAATTATTCCCTGCGGTTGCTCTGTTGGTAAGCGGAGGGCATACGATGTTGATAGTTATGGAGTCAATGACGAAGTGGAAAAAGTTAGGTGAAACACGGGACGATGCGGCAGGCGAAGCGTTTGATAAGGCCGCCAGAATGCTTAATCTTCCTTATCCCGGAGGTCCGGAAATTGAGAAGCTGGCAAAGAATGGGTATTCGGACGCAGTGGAGTTTCCACGCCCAATGATGTATACCAAAGACTATGATTTTG
>SDBS01003608.1_pt1 | contig 15196 bp, 15 predicted proteins | sample 2277091 | NCBI WGS metagenome assembly SDBS01 (sample SAMN10404972, study PRJNA504765) | marine sediment metagenome | isolation source: marine sediment core GS10_PC15, 163 cmbsf | place: Arctic Ocean: Southern Knipovich Ridge | collected 2010 | reverse complement strand
GCGATTGATGAATGAGTTTGATATGACACAAGAACGCGCGGCCGAAGCGGTTGGTAAATCACGCACAACCGTCACAAATATTTTACGTTTGTTAAGTTTAAATACTGAAGTTAAGCTAATGATGGAGCGTGGTGATATTGATATGGGGCATGCAAAAGCATTGCTTGGCCTGTCGGGTGACATGCAAAATGAAGCCGCAAGACAAGTTGTTGAAAAAGATTTATCCGTTCGTGAAACAGAAAATTTAGTGCGACGTTTGCAGCAACAAACGCAAGGTCATAAAAAAGAATCTCAAGCACTTGATCCAAATATTCGTTCGTTGCAAAATGATTTATCTGAAAAGCTAGGCGCGAAAATTATTATTCAACACAGCGCAAAAGGCAAAGGTAAGCTTGTAATTCATTACAATAGCATTGATGAGCTAGAAGGCATCATGGGTCATATTGATTAATCCACATGCTCATCCAAATGAGTACATCAAGCTAAGTTCAAACAAAGAGATTGTCGGTCTAAATCTAACATGGCTATTTGTTACAAATCCAGCGGGGAGCGTGCGATCAAATGTAGCAGAAGACATGATTCCGTAGCGTGCACCAACTGAAATATGGTGGACGAGAGGTATAAGCATTCCTATCCCATATAAAAGTCCAATTGCTGTGTTATTAAAAACGCCTTCGGCATTTCCTCTCTCGGTCATCGAATACTGGTAATTTGTCCATTGCGGCCCTAGAAAAAGATACATAAAAAGATGTTGTTGAAGCAAATAACCCGCTAAAAATGCTGCGCCAATGCCATAATTTGGCTCAAAATAATGTAATTCAAAGTTATCTTTAACGCTAAGTGAGCCGCCATTCATTGCATAGTGTTGATAAAATAGCATAGCGCCTAATAATGCACTGTGAATAATTTTCAAGTAAGAAATAAATAAGCCTGCTGTTAACCCAGATGAGCCGCTTTGGTAGCTTGCTTGTTCAGTAGAGGTGCTTTTTCTGATGACATCATTTTCTGAAGTTGTTGTTCCCAAGCCTAGGTTTATGCCGACACTCAGTCCAGAAGATAAGCTTGGTTCAGCAGCAAAGCAAGGTTGAGATATAGTTAGGGACATAATGATGGCGAAGAGAAAAAACGTAAACCAACTAGTATATTTCATGAAAAAACCATCCTTGTGGGCGTGTTTTTTATCATAACAGAAATATTCATGGATGCAAAAACGGTGATTTGTTTGCTTTGCGAAAGTTAGTCAGAATATTCATTGAACCTTTTGATTGAAAATTCTATAATGGCCAAGTTTTTTAACCCTTGCAAGACGCGGGCTTGGTTAGGTCTTGTCATGAGTTAGGGTTTACAGGAATTTCATGCAAAACTTATCCTTACAGTCGATGCGAGAAGGTGCCTTTCGGTTATTGCTTCTGCAGTTATTAGTTGCACTTGTTATTGTTATCGCTGTTGCTTGTATTTTTGGGGTTCTTGCTGCTTACTCTACTTTAATAGGCGGTGTTGTTTGTGTGTTTGCCAATTTGTTTTTTGTGAAGCAGTTTTTTAAGTTTAGTGGTGCGCGATCAGGGAAGAAAATAGTCATGGCGATGTATTTGGCTGAAATATTTAAGCTTGCGATCACTGCTTTCTTTTTTGTTATTGCTATTACTTATTGGCATGTTCAGCCGCTTCCATTTTTAATAGCCTATTTTATTGTACAATCAGTGAGCTGGTTTTCTCCGTTAATATTTAGAGTTAGGAGGCTGGCGATATCATGATGGCTCATCAAGCGCTCACCTCATCTGAATATATTCAGCATCATCTTCACTATATGATGCTGAATCTGCACAATTTTACCTTCACAAACGGAGGATTTTGGACCTTAAATTTGGACACATTGGCCATATCAATTGTCGTTGGGGTCGCTTTTTTGATGCTTTTTCGGTATGCCGCAAAACGTGTTGTGTCGGGAACTCCTGGGAAATTGCAGAATTTTGTAGAGATGTTGGTGGAATTTGTCGCGAACTTGACAAAAGAGTCATTTCTTGGAGATGACCCCTTGGTGGGACCTTTGGCGCTGACAATCTTTGTCTGGGTTTTCTTGTTGAATTGCATGGATTTGTTGCCAGTCGATCTTTTGCCAAAATTGCTAGGATTTCTTCATGTGCCCTATGTGCGAGATGTGCCGACGGATGATCCCAATTTAACGTTTGCAATGTCTATCACCGTTTTTATTCTAATCATTGTTTATAATTTATCCTCAAAAGGGCTTTGGGGATGGTTGAAAGAAATTTGCACGCAGCCATTTGGACGTTGGCTATTGCCAATCAACGTGGTATTTAGATTGTTAGAAGAATTGGTTAAGCCGCTTTCATTATCCTTGCGACTTTTCGGTAACATGTTTGCGGGCGAGCTAATTTTTATTTTAATTGCGACCATGCCGTGGTGGATCCAATGGTCCCTCGGTGGTATTTGGTCAGTTTTCCATGTGTTAATTATTTCCATACAAGCATTCATTTTTATGATGTTGACGATTATTTATCTCAGTATGGCAAAACAAACACATGGGCATGGATAATGCATCTCTTGACACTGAACACCAGACTGTTTAGTGTCCCGTGGATGAAATGTTATGGGTCGATAAATTTTTATGTTTAAGAGGAGTTGATATGAACATTGCACAACTTATTGCGCAAGTAAATGGTTTAACAGTTATCGCTGTAGGTTTGCTAATTGGTCTAGCATCGTTAGGAACAGCGATTGGTTTCGGCATATTGGGTGGAAAATTTCTTGAGGGTGTTGCAAGACAGCCAGAGTTATCCCCAATGTTAATGATGCGTATGTTTTTAATGGCTGGCTTGGTTGATGCCTTTGCTGCTATTTCAATTGCCATTGGATTAATGTTGCTGTTTGGTAAAAATCCACTTTTGGGAGCAGTAGTTTCGGCCATTTCTAAAAAAGTGGGCGTTTAACACTTAGATTACGTTTAAGGAGTCCATCATGGACATTAACATGACCCTTTTTGGTGAAATGATTACATTCGCCATTCTTATTTGGGTGACCATGAAATTTATTTGGCCGCCGATTGTTAAAGCAATGCAGGAGCGACAAGAAAAAATCGCCGAAGGGTTATCGGCGGCTGAAAGAGGGCAGCATAAGTTAAAATTAGCAGAGCAACGAACAGCAGATATGCTCCGTGAAGTTAAGCGTGACAGTGCTAAAATTCTCGAAAAATCAAATGCGCGTGCAATCCAAATCATTGATGATGCTAAACAACGAGGGTTTCAAGAAGGTCAGCGAATGATTGAAGTTGCTAAGCTTGAAATTAATCAGCAGTCGCAACTTGCAAAAGAAGCTTTGCGTGTCGGATTTTCTGATCTTGTTGTTTCTGCAACTGAAAAATTACTTGAGAAAAATCTTGATAAAAAAGCACATGAAAAAATGCTCGATGAATTAATCTCAGAGATATAATCACATGAAAGAACAATCAACATTAGCCAGGCCCTATGCGAAAGCTGCGTTCGATTTTGCGCTAGCTCATAAAACATTGAAAGAATGGCGGCAATCACTAAAAGATGCTGCGGCCATTGTTTCAAACAAGAGTTTTTGCTTGTTGATAGATAATCCAAATATCTCGAGAGAGCAGTTGAGAGAGCTTTTTTTTTCAATTTTGGATAAAGAGTTAGATGAATATCAGGAAAATTTTATACGCTTACTCATTCAGAATGATAGGTTAGTTATACTTCCTGAGATTATGAAAAAGTTTTTGTCACACTGTGACAAACATGAAAAGCGAACAGATGTTAGTGTGACTTCTGCATTTGAATTGACTGATGCTCAGAAAAAAGGATTGACTGGTGCGCTAGAAAAGCGTTTAAAACTTAACATAAAACTTAATTGTGAAATTGATAAAACAATTTTAGGTGGTGCGATTATTCGTGCCGGCGATCGGGTTTTTAATTATTCGGGTCGGTTTATCTTAGATAAACTCGCAAGCGATCTTAGAGGGAAACATTAATGAAACTTAATCCTTCCGAAATTAGTGAGCTGATTGAACAGCGCATTAAGAATTTTAAGGCAGTAACAGAGTGGCGTATAGAAGGTACGATTGTCAGCGTTGAAGATGGCATCGTACGTTTGCACGGATTAGACAGCGCGATGCAGGGTGAAATGATAGAATTTCCCGGGCATTTATTTGGTTTGGCGCTGAATCTTGAGCGTGATACGGTTGGCGCAATTGTGCTGGGTGATTATGAACAATTGACAGAAGGTCAGACTGCAAAATGTACGGGTAAGATTTTGGAAGTACCCGTTGGTGAAGCACTATTAGGTCGTGTTGTGGATGCGCTTGGTCGTCCCGTAGATGATAAAGGCCCAATTAAAGCGACTGAGACTTCGCCGATAGAAAAAATTGCGCCTGGTGTGATTTATCGTAAGTCAGTTGATGTGCCATTACAAACGGGTATTAAAGCGATCGATGCGATGGTGCCAATTGGCCGTGGTCAACGAGAATTAATCATTGGTGATAGGCAAACAGGAAAAACAGCATTGGTTATCGATACGATCATTAATCAAAAAGAGACTGGCGTAAAATGTATTTATGTTGCAATTGGGCAAAAAGCGTCGAGTATTGCTTCTGTCGTGCGAAAGTTAGAAGAACATGATGCGATGAAGCATACGATCATTGTTGATGCTTCTGCCGCACTTCCAGCGTCAATGCAATATATTGCGCCTTACTCAGGTTGTGCGATGGGCGAATATTTTCGTGACCGCGGGGAAGATGCATTAATTATTTATGATGATCTAACCAAGCAAGCTTGGGCGTATCGACAAATCTCTCTCTTGTTAAAACGTCCGCCTGGCCGTGAAGCATATCCTGGCGATATTTTCTATTTGCATTCACGATTGCTTGAGCGTGCTTCTTGTGTCAGCGAGCATTATGTTGAAGAACAGACTAAAGGAAAAATTAAAGGTAAATCAGGTTCGTTGACAGCATTACCCATCGTCGAAACACAAGCAGGTGATATTTCTGCATTTGTGCCAACCAATGTGATTTCAATTACTGACGGACAAATTTTCTTAGAGACTGATTTATTTAATGCAGGTGTTCGGCCGGCAATTAGTACAGGTATTTCTGTGTCACGAGTAGGTGGTGCGGCGCAAACTAAAATTATGAAAAAACTTGCCGGCGGTATTCGTTTGGCGCTTGCGCAATATCATGAGCTAGAAGCATTTGCACAATTTGCCTCTGAACTTGATGAGGCAACTCGAAAACAGTTAGCGCGCGGCCAACGTGTCACTGAATTGATGAAACAAAAGCAATACTCACCATTCTCGGTTGCTGAAATGGCCATTGCATTATTTGCTGCCGATGCTGGTTATTTGGATGATATTTCGTTGGATAAAATTCTTAAGTTTGAACAAGACATGAATATATTTTTCCGCGAAAAATATTCAGGCTTATTTAATGAAATTAATACGAAGGGTGATTACAACGATAAAACGAAAGTTAAATTCAAAGAAATTATTGAAAAGTTTAAAGAAAATTCAACTTGGTAGTAGATACCTCTCGTATCTCAAGATACGAAGTTCTAACTTCTATTTTTGTTTCAGGCGACGTCTATTTAAACGCGCAATAGAAGTTACTATTACTTGTTTAAATAGACGTCGCCTGAAACAAAACTATTTGTTATAATCTTTGCATCTTAAGATACGAGAGGTATTAATGGCAGCTTCAAGAGAAATTCGCTACAAAATTAATAGTGTTCAAAAAACACAAAAGATTACGCGCGCGATGCAAATGGTTGCTGCAAGTAAGATGCGTAAAGCGCAAAATCGAATGTTAGCGGCAAGACCTTATTCAGAAAAAATATTAGAAGTTATTTCGCATCTAGCAAACGCACATCCTGAGTTTCAACATCCATTTTTGGAAGCCCGAGAGATTAAACGTGTCGGTTATATTATTGTTAGTACTGACCGAGGCTTATGTGGGCCGCTCAATGTTGCTTTATTTCGTGACATATTGTTAGATATCCGAAAATGGAAAAATAAAAAAATCGAACAAGATTATGGATTAATTGGCACAAAAGCAGATGCGTTTTTTAGTCGCTTAGGATCAACAATCGTTGCTAAAGCTCATTCAGGGGAAGGTGGGACGATGCAGGATTTAATCGGCGCGACCAAAGTTATGTTGGATGCATTTATGGAAGGGAAAATTGATGCATTGTTTATAGCATCCAATAAGTTTATGAATACCATGATTCAAAAACCGTTTATTCAGCAATTATTGCCTATTGCTCCGTCTGAGAGTGAGAAGAAAAAAGCTTATTGGGATTATATTTACGAACCTGACGAATTAGAATTGCTAGATACATTGTTAAATCGCTATATTGAGTCAATGGTTTACGAGCGGGTTGCTGAAAATTTTGCTTGTGAGCAAGCGGCCAGAATGTTTTCAATGAAAAGTGCAACCGATAATGCTGGCGATATTATTGATCATTTGAAATTAGATTATAACAAAGCGCGACAAGCTGCCATTACTCGAGAGATAGCAGAGATAGTTGGTGGTGCTGCTGCGATAGCGGGTTAACGAGGAAAAATATGAGTACAGGAAAAATAGTTGAAGTCATTGGTGCAGTTGTTGATGTTGAATTTTCTCGTCAAGATGTGCCAAAAATTTACGACGCTTTAAAAGTTAAAGAAACCGGCACAATTTTGGAGGTTGAACAACAAATTGGTGATGGCGTTGTTCGTACGATTGCGATGGGGACAACAGATGGATTTAGCCGTGGCTTGGAAGTTGAAAATACTGGTGCGCCAATTACGGTGCCAGTCGGTAAACCAACGTTAGGGCGTATTATGAATGTGTTGGGCGAGCCTGTTGATGAAGCAGGTCCTATTAACTCCGATACAAATTGGCCAATTCATCGTCCTGCACCTGACTATGCAGATCAAGCAGCGTCACAAGAATTACTTGAAACGGGCATCAAGGTCATTGACTTAATTGCTCCTGTTGCTAGAGGAGGTAAAGTCGGCCTTTTTGGTGGTGCGGGTGTTGGTAAGACTGTCAACATGATGGAATTAATTCATAATATTGCACAAGAGCATCATGGGCATTCAGTTTTTGCGGGCGTCGGTGAGAGAACGCGAGAGGGAAATGATTTTTACCATGAGATGGCTGAATCTGGTGTCTTAGATAAAGTGTCATTAGTTTATGGACAAATGAATGAACCACCTGGCAATCGTTTTCGCGTCGCCTTAACGGGGCTCACACTTGCTGAAAAATTCCGGGACGATGACAAGAATGTTTTGTTATTTATCGACAACATTTATCGATACACTTTGGCTGGAACAGAAGTGTCTGCATTGTTAGGTCGTATGCCTTCAGCTGTAGGTTATCAACCTACGTTGGCTGAAGAAATGGGTAGATTACAAGAGCGAATTACATCGACGAAAACAGGGTCTATCACATCAATTCAAGCCGTTTATGTGCCTGCTGATGATTTAACTGATCCGTCGCCTGCAACAACCTTTGCTCATTTAGATGCGACGATTGTTTTGTCGCGACAAATTGTTGAGCTTGGTATTTATCCGGCGATTGATCCGCTTGACTCTACCAGTCGACAGCTCGATCCATTAATTGTCGGCGAAGAGCATTATCAAGTTGCACGCTCTGTTCAAAGCACGTTACAACGTTATAGAGAATTGCGTGACGTGATTGCAATCATGGGCATGGATGAATTATCAGAAGATGACAAGTTAGCGGTTTCAAGAGCGCGAAAAATTCAGCGTTTTTTATCACAGCCATTTTTTGTTGCCGAAGTTTTTACAGGTTCGCCAGGAAAATATGTCCCTCTGAAAGAAACTATTCGCGGCTTTAAAGAAATTTTAGATGGCAAGCATGATGGTTTGCCAGAACAAGCATTTTATATGGTTGGCTCGATTGAAGAAGCTGTTGAAAAAGCAAAAACATTGTAAATTGGTAAATTAACTTATGGCTGACAATTTAAATCAACATATTGACCAAGTTAGAGATTTAAAAAGCACGCTGCAATTAGATATTGTCAGCGCTGAACGTTCTATTTTTTCTGGTCGAGCAAAAATGGTGATTGTCACGGGCAAAGATGGTGAAATTGGTATTTTGCCGGGTCATACTCAATTGCTTGCTTCCTTAAAACCAGGACAGATTCGTTATGTGACACCTGAAGGTAAAGAAGAATTTCTTTATGTCTCCGGTGGCTTTGTCGAAGTTCAGCCAGAAGTTGTGACAGTGCTTGCAGACACGATTTTACGCGCCGTTGAAATTGATGAAGAGCGCGCCGTAGAGGCAAAAGAAAAAGCCGAAAAAATTCTGGCGAGTAAAGGTCACAAAGTCGACGAATATACAGCCGCACTTATCGAGCTTTCCAAGGCGCTCGCTCAACTCCGCGTTGCCAGAAGACGCAAATGATATTGCTGGAGTTAGCAAAATCAATCTTTGACACTTGTTCATCTTTACAAATAATGACTAAAAAGAAATCCAACAAGAAAGGCGATTGCGGCTGCAATTCCGCCGATAAACAAAATAGTAAAGCCTGAATACCACCAACTTTTTGGCGACCATTTGCTTTTGATCGCGCCGATTAAGAAAAATAAAATGCTGGTTATAATGCCGGCTTCGAGAAATGCATTTTTGAATTTTAAAATAAATGGAATCAACGGGATAAACCCACAAATCATAAAAGCTGTAAAAGTACAAAAGCCCGCTTTCCAGGGCGAACGAATTTTCTCAGCTAAGCCATATTCTTCTCTCATCATCGTTTTGACCCATAATTTCTCATCAGACGTGATTTTTTTCACAATGGTTTCGGTTTCTTCTTCATTAAATCCTTTCGCGGCAAAAATCTGACGAATTTCTTCAATTTCGTGATGTGGCGCTTTATCTATTTGTTCTTCTTCGAAATCCTCATAATAATCATATTCATCTTTTTCTGTTTTTGTACCCAAGAAATTCGCTGCTGCCATTGAAAAACCATCGGCAAATAAATTTGCAAGACCTAAAACAAGAATAACAATAATCGAGAAATGTGCGCCGATAACACCCGAAACAACAGCGAAAGTGGAGACAGACCCATCGATTGCACCATAGACAAAATCCCTCAGATAACTAGATTTTTGTTGTTGTAGCATTGTGCTGGCCAGGTCTTGTTTGTTGTTTTGATCCATTAAATCCCCCTAAGTTTTGTTTCTAAGTGGAATTATGCACTGGGTAAGCTATTTTGGCAATTTATTGATAGGTTCACAATAGGTTCAAATTGAACCTATTTGGCAGGCTAAGTTACTAGACGGTTAATAATATTAAGTGTAAGATTGAGTGTAAGATTTTGAGAGGATATGAATAAAATGAATAAGCTTTTAACCAAATCTCCATTAACCTATGTATTGGCTCAAATAAAAATTAGTCCAATATTGGAAATGGAGAACTATATTCCGAAGGTGCATGACTTAATAAGAAGAGATTTTCCGTTATGTAATCCAATTAATATTCAGGCTATTGAAGTCAAACCACATGCTGATCCTAGATTTACAAAGCTTACTCAGTGGCATTGTCCTGATTCAGCAACGACGTCAGGAATTTTACTAGATTCTGGCGCGATAATGTTTCACACGAGTGATTATCATTCGTTTGATCAACTGCTAAAGGAATTCAGTAATGTTTTAGGAAAAATTAACAAAGTATTGGAGATTGGTTTATGTCTTCGAATAGGTTTAAGATATGTAAATTTAATAGAAACAAATCCTGATAAGTATCTTCAGAAGGAATTATTAGGTTTGCAGTTAAGAAAAACAAAGAATCTTAAAAATAAATTTGCCAACAAAACAGAAATTCTTCAAGAGACAGATGCGGGGAAAATCAAACTTAAAACTTTCTATTACAGCAAAGAAAGTATAGAATGCACAAATCTAAAAGATATTATTATTCCACCAGATTTATCTCATAGCACAAATCTTCTAAGCTTTGATCAATATAATAAAAGATCTCCAAAAGGAAATTATGCTATTTTAGATTTAGATCATTTCGTTGAGTTTCAAAAATCCTCGAAATTCAATTTAAAAGACATAGAAACAACACTTAAAAAACTTCATGATGGTGTTTATGAAGTTTTCTGTAAAGCAATTACGCCAGAAGCAAAGAAAGATTGGAGATAGAAAGTTATGAGTATGCCAGCTTTAAAAAGAATGCAGGATATTATTTCGGATAGTTATGCATTTGAAGATGGAAAAATCTTGCAGTTTCCGATGATGCCAAAAATAAAAGAGCAAGTTTCTGGCTCAGGTTCTTTCCGTGATTTTCAGCGCCATGAAATAAATGACATGAAGCCGATATATAATAATAGCCGTGAGCGAATTGAATATCTTCGTGACAAAGTAAATTTTAATATTTCTCAATTGGCAACAATTCTAAATGTCAAAAGACCAACCATTTATGAGTGGTTAGAAGACCGAAATCCTAGTCGAAAAAATCTTCTGCGTCTTGATGCAATATACGCTTTATTTAGTGGCTGGGATGAGAAGATAGAAAGCCGAATGGGCAGTTATTTTTATAAAAAATGGGATGGGGATCAATCGCTCTATGATGTGTTGACAATGGAAGTAATTGATCAAAAGCAAGCCGCAGAATACATTTCGAAAATACAAAGTGTATTGCTTATCAATCAAGAGGCCAGAAGAAAAAGACAAGAAATTAGAGATAGAGAAGGTTTTGAACCTGTGGACCAAGAGCAAAAAGAACGAGTATTGAGAAGGTTGATACGCAGGGGATAGTCAAACCATGAAATTATCTGATGAGGCAGAAAAAATACGCCAAAATGGCTGGCACCAAGGATCTTTATTAAAAATAGATTCTAAAGTTGAGGTGAGTGGCCAACGAGGAGTTATTAACCCAGGTCTTTATATTATTATAAGTCAGGATTGTGACATACAAACACCGGCCATTGATGTTGAGCCTTATGTTGAGATTATTTTATGCGATCCAATTAGCAAACCTGATGGAAATTATACTCGAGGAAAAAATGCAAGAAGGCTTCATATCCCATTCAATCAAGGCGCCGAAGAAGTTTATTTTGAATGTTTTGCAAAAAATAAATTTGTAATAGCTCGTAGAGAACTGATCAAGCAAAAGCCCTGCAAAGAATTTTCTGTTGGACCAGAACAAACAAATGATCTGATCGGTTGGTGTATAAAACGTTACGATAGAGATGCTTTCCCAGATCACTTTAATGAGCGGCTTGATAGAAAGAAATTACGCAACATTATGAGGGGCGCGTTACCCTCGCTGCAAAATGTTTTTATTAAATTGCGAACAGAGAAAGAGCTTTCTTTAAATGAAATTTATAGAATTGAATTATATTTTATAGTCGATAAATGCATTTCAAGTGATGATATAGAACAAACAGAAATACTCCTTAATGCTTTTTCTGAATGCCTCAAACATGAACAAAAAATAGAAATAGCTGTTGGCGCTGTACTGACTACTGAAGAAATATATCTGGCTGAATTTCTCGAGCTAAAACAGCTTGATTTTGATGATCTGAGCAGTATGTGATGTGTGAATTTCAGGCATTTTTATGTCATAATGTTCTGATTAGCTAAGTTACCGAGGAACTTATGTCCAACATTTTTCATGTCATTAAAGACCCCGTTCACGGGACGATGCAGTTTACGTCGCAAGAAAATGCTTGGATTAAGCCATTTATTGATAGCGCAAACTTTCAGCGCTTGAGACATGTCAGTCAACTTGGGCTTGCAGACTGGATTTTCCCAGGTGCCGTTCATAGTCGTTTTAGTCATGGGTTAGGTTGCTGCTACATTGTGAGTGAGATTAGTAATAAGCTAGGTTTGTCAGATGAAAATAAACAACTCGTGATGCTGGCGGGTTTGATGCATGATGTTGGTCACGGTCCATTTTCACACATGTTCGAAACAATCTTTCAAAGTCGTGGTATTAGTCACGAAATGTGGACGCCCTTTTTTCTAGAAGAATACACCGCCAATGAATTTTTAGATCGATTCAATAAAACCAACAAAAAACATCCATTATCAGAGGAAAAAATTTTCCAAATTCAGAATCTAATAACACATAAGTTTACGGGCGATAAGTTATTAGCCGATATGGTTTCATCGCAACTTGATGCCGATCGTTTAGATTATTTATTGAGAGATAGTCATTTCTGTGGCGTGACGTATGGCAATTACGAATTTCGTTGGCTGTTACATTGTTTGTCGATAGTCGAATACGATGGCGAACGTCGTTTAGGTATAACACGAAAAGGTGTCGGTGTTGTTGAAGAATATTTAATGGCACGGCGGCTCATGATTCGAAATGTTTATCAGCACGGTAAAAAAAGTGCCGCCGAGTTTTTGATGCAGAATTTTCTTAATCACCTGGCCGACGGCCTTGCTTCAAGTGAATTATTTTCAAATTTAGCACAAAGTGCATTGATTCAATTTTTGCAAAAAGTGAATTGTTACAACCAGCAAATAGATTTGACAAAAAACAAAGCTGAATTTAACGAACAATTTATTCAAGAAAATTATTATCTCTATAAACAATTATGTGATTACGATATATTTTTAATTATTCGTGAGCTTGCAAGTTGGGAAGACGTGCATCCAGCCATTGCGCTTGCGAAAAGATTACAAAATCGGATTTTGCCAAAAATGATTCCTTTAAATTCGCAGAACCTTGCATCGGCGGAGGCAATTATTAAAGAGTTTGCTGCAAAATACAAAGTGCCAAATTGGCAGCTATCGATTATTACATTACCGCATTCTTCTTATACACTTTCTGAAGATCCGATTTTGGTTCAAGAATCAACGGGTGCGCTGAAACAATTGCACAAAGAGTCGTTAATGATAGACGCGCTTTCTGATAAGAGCGAAAGTCACCATATAGCCTGTGTTGATCAGTTGTTGATAACTAGAAAAGAAGGCGAAAAGTTGTATAATGCATTACGGGAATTATGAGGATTGAGGGAATGTTGTCACGCTTGAGGCATGACGGAATCCACGATCCTCAATCCTAGATTTATTGTTAAATATTTAAGTTAGATTGAATCTAATTTTAAAAATTAGGTGTTTCGTTAAACGAGGAAACAATATGCCATTAAGTGTTGCCATTTTAGCTGCTGGAAAAGGGGTCCGTATGAAGTCGGATGTTCCAAAGGTATTGCACACGTTAGCTGGCCGACCATTAATTGAGCATGTGGTGAATGTTGCAGAGGCGCTTTCTGCAAATGAAATTTTTGTTGTTTATGGCGATGATGGTCATGTTGTCCGAGAAAACTTAAGCCACTTGAAGGTTAATTGGATCGAACAACAAGCGCCATTGGGTACAGCAGATGCGGTTAAGCAATTATTGCCAATACTTAATCCCAAACATCATGTATTGATTTTGTATGGTGATGTTCCTTTAATTTCACAAGAAACGTTAAATCGTTTAATTTCGCGTACGCCAAAAGATGCCATTGGCTGGTTGACTGATGAAGTGAGTCAGCCAAGTGATTTTGGTAGAATCATCCGAGACAGTGATGGAAATCCGGTTGCTATTGTTGAAGCAAAAGATGCTACCGCCGCTCAAAAAGAAATTAGCGAAGTGAACACGGGCATTTGTTTGGTGCCTGCTAAATATTTGCATGCCTGGATACCGGAAATTAAAAATAATAATAAGCAAGACGAATATTATCTAACTGATATTTTTGAGATGGCTGTTGATCATGGTGTTAGTATAACAACTGTTTCACCGAAGTCGTCGCTTGAAGTGCTTGGTGTAAACAATAATAGCCAGCTTGCTTATCTTGAGCGAGTTTTTCAGCAACAACAAGCAGAAACTTATATGCATGCAGGTTTAACGTTGCTTGATCCGCGGCGCTTTGATGTGCGCGGTAATTTAGTCTTCGGAAAAGATGTGATTGTTGATGTCAATGTCGTCGTTGAAGGCGAAGTAAAAATCGGCAAAAATTGTTTTATTGGCGCCAATGTGTTTTTAAAAAATGTTACCATTGGTAATAATGTTGTTATTCAAGCAAATAGTTATCTTGAAGAAGCGGCAGTCGGAGATGAATGTGTGGTTGGTCCATTTGCGCGATTACGACCAGGCGCCGAGCTTTTAAATAAAGTAAAGATCGGAAATTTCGTTGAAATTAAAAAAAGCACCATTGGCGAAGGTAGCAAAGTTAGTCACTTAAGTTATGTTGGCGATTCGATTATTGGAAAACACGTCAACTTTGGCGCAGGGACAATTACTTGTAATTATGATGGCGTGCATAAAGCAACATCATACATAGAAGATAATGTTTTTATTGGATCAAATTCATGCATCGTTTCACCTGTGACGATTGAAAAAAATGCGACGATTGGCGCAGGCTCAGTGATTACGCAAGATGCACCAAAAGACAAATTAACATTAGCAAGGGCGCGCCAAGTGACCGTTAAAAATTGGAAGCGGCCAGTGAAGAAGGATTAAATTAGAGTAGGGGGCTAAGGAGCGAGCGCCTCTCTCCTCGCTTCCGTCATTCTCGGGGATTTCACGAAGTGAAATCAACCGGGAATCCATATTCCAGAAGTTTATACCCATTGTCATAAATCTCGCATCTTCATTGGCGAGGGGTATATATTAAATGCTTTGATATAATAAATACTAGGAGGTTTTATGTGTGGAATCGTCGGGGCTGTAGCACAACGTGATATTGTTAAAATTCTTTTAGAAGGTCTGCGGCGATTAGAATATCGCGGGTATGATTCTGCCGGTATTGCAGTAATAAACAGCAAGAAAAAAATAGATTGTTTAAAAGCTGCGGGTAAAGTTGAAAAACTAACGGCACTTTATAAAAATGAAATGATTAAAGGCCGGCTTGGCATTGCTCATACAAGGTGGGCAACTCATGGCGAACCCAGTGAACGCAATGCGCACCCACACCAATCTGGCGATAAAATAGCGCTCGTTCACAATGGCATTATCGAAAACTTTGAAATTTTGCGTGAAAAATTAAAGCGTGAAAATTATCATTTTGAGTCAGAAACAGATACAGAAGTGATCGCTCATTTACTTCATTTTGAAACAACAAAAACATCTAAATTTTTAGAAGCTGTTAAAAATGCTGTTTCACAACTCGAAGGTGCTTATGCATTAGGTATTATTAATATTGCCGAGCCAAATCGGTTGATTGCCATTAGACATGGC
>SDBS01003607.1_pt1 | contig 15204 bp, 13 predicted proteins | sample 2277091 | NCBI WGS metagenome assembly SDBS01 (sample SAMN10404972, study PRJNA504765) | marine sediment metagenome | isolation source: marine sediment core GS10_PC15, 163 cmbsf | place: Arctic Ocean: Southern Knipovich Ridge | collected 2010 | reverse complement strand
ACGCGCGGCGACGGCGGGTACGGACATTCGTTCGTGTTTAGCTTGATGTACCCCGGCTCCGTAGGCTGCGAACCCGGGACGTAGCCGGCAGCAGCCGCCACCGACGGGCGAGCGTAGTTCATGGCTCCTCCAGTCGCATTCGAACCGCTCGAGCGTGGCCCGGCAGACCTTCGACCTCCGCCAGCCGCTCGATATCGGCAGCTTCGGCAGCCAGCCGGTCGCGCGAATACTCGATTACACTGGTTACTTTCAGAAAATCTTCCGTCCGCAGCGGGGACGCCGCCCGAGCCTGCCGATCCGTCGGCAGCACGTGGTTGGGTCCCGCCATATAGTCGCCGGCCGGCACGGGGCTCCACGGCCCGAGGAACACTGCGCCGGCATGGCGAATCTCTTCGAGAAGTGCCTGCGGATCCTTTACAATCAGCTCGAGATGTTCCGGCGCGCGACGGTTGCTCAGCTCGACGGCCTGCTCGATGTCGCTCACTACAACCAACGCGCCGTTTCGCTCGAGCGCCCGCCGAGCCTCGTCGCGTGGAAACCCGTCGAGCTGCCGGCGAATCTCGACGTCAACGTTTCGGACAAGTTCCCGGTCGGGAGTCAGCAGCCCGGCTACGGCCCACGGGTCACGTGCCGCCTGGGCAACGAGATCGGCTGCTACGATTCGCGGATCGGCGGTGCTGTCGGCGATAACGATCACTTCGCTCGGTCCGGCCTCTTTATCGATCTCGACCGCGTTGGACACAAGTCGTTTCGCGGCAGTGACATACACGTTGCCCGGCCCGACGATTTTGTCAACGTGGGGAACGGTTTCGGTGCCGAACGCCAGAGCGCCTATCGCTTGGGCACCGCCTACCCGGAACACTCGGGTCGTACCGGCTATCCGCGCAGCCGTCAGCACACAGGGGTGTATCGCACCGTTGAAGCTCGGCGGCGACACCATAAGTATCTCGGAACATCCCGCAACGCGGGCCGGGATGACGGTCATGAGCACGCTCGACGGGTAGAACGCTCGGCCGCCCGGCACGTAGACGCCCACCCGGTCGATGGGCGTGACGCGTTGACCCAACCGCCCACCGGGCCGCAGCTCTTCGATCCATCCTTCCGGCACATTTTTCTCGTGAAACTCGATTATGTTGTCGGCGGCACGTCCAAGGGCAGCCACCGTCTCGTTGTCCACGTCTTCGACGGCAGCTTGCATCTCTTCCGGAGACACTTCGATCTGTCCCGGTTCGAGCGTTACATGGTCGAACTCTTCCGTATACTCGATAACCGCCTGGTCGCCCCGATCCTGCACCCCATCGAGAATCTCACGAACAGCCGTCTCGACGTCGGTCTGTTCGACAGACCTCGCCCCCACTTCAAACAACCGGTCGAGCCGCTCGACGTTCCGCCCCCCCTCGATGTCCACTACCAAGTCCACAGTTTATCCTCGACGGGCTGAAAGCACGGGTATAGACAAAACAGCTTATTCACGAAAGTGGCTGCACTGCTTTGTGAGCCTCGCCCTTCAAACCATACTCGTGTGACAAGCCCTCAACTTGTTGCCTGAAGTGGTCAAAACGAATTTCATGGATCTTCACCACTTCTTTGCTACTGTAACCTGGAACAAAGAAACTCTCAGGAGTTGGGTATTCAACGTGGACATCCGGACAGCAAATCTTGAAGAGTGCACACGCCACAGATTGCATCTTGCTGCCTGAGGGAGCAACGATAATACGTTTTGAGTAGCAATGCTGACGGTAGATGTCAGCTAACAAATCAAAAGTCTCGACATATTTCAGAGTACTGGTGGTCCGCTGTAACGCACCGTCTTTGTTCACGGGGTTATCTGTCTTGTAATCACTTATGAGCGGTGCCGCTATCTCTTGGGTGGCCCGTTCTCTCCAGTGCAAGTGAGGAGGTCGCCCGTTCACTATGAAGAACATACTAGGATTACACGCGTTGAGGACAGCCGGAAGAAGCTGTTCATTGAATGAAGCAAAAGCGATCAAAAGGGATGGACTGCGCTGCATCGCAACGCTGGATAACATGGGTGTCCTAATGACATCATGGACACCGAAAGAGGGTTGTTCGGAGAACTGGCTCCAATCGCTCTTGTTCTGCTCATATTCTTCTTGACTGGGAGCATAGTCTTTCGGTTCCGAATAAATGATGCGCAATGTATGATTGTATTCCCTAACCATGTCCAGCAACATCATGATGAGCAACTTCGACATAACAGAAATGTCTATGGTAACACAATCCACGTCAGATAACATCGATTCAAGTTTGCACACAAACGTCCGTTCGAAAATGATAGGCTCAAACCTGTGAAAATCGCAAATGTCTACTGCGGAACGTACAGTGAGCGATTCGACTATTTGCAGCAGCTCATCGAAGCGATGATCTTTCTTCCTCGGTTCATACCTAAGTATGATAGAACGAAGAAAAGTCGGCTCGTCATTCTGCCTGCTTAGCCACTCCAGAGACCTTGGCTCGAAGCCTTCGGCGCAAATCAGGAGTCTGTTTTGGCCAACCTTACCTGCGGCTTCAGCTTCCATCATCTTTGGCATCATCTTTTGGCCCTATACCCTCTATGAACATTTGATCCTTGTGCCCTTTCCTCTTCGCCTGTTTCCATTTGTCGAAAGCGTCATCGGGTTGTTCGAGTAGTGCACAGAATTGCTCCCACGACATGGCAATATTGTCCTTCCTTGAGAAACTTATCGTGAAGTACGGGATGAGCAGGCCCCGGAGGATAAGGCGGGGCGCAACTCGCTTCCGCACACTCTTGCCGCGATAGTCCCGTATAAAGACACCATATCGAAGGAGGCCAAGGTAATAGGCGTCAAGTTCTTCGGGCAGCGCTTTATTCGTGTCTGTGATCTCAATTCTTCTTGCTTGCTTCGGGTTCACCCTGCCCTCGTTTTGACTATCAACATTCAGAAGCTCATGCTTGGTGATCTCCTGAAACGCTTTTGCGATCTTGCATAGATGCTCACCGTACGATCTGTCTTTGGTAGCTTCTGTTGTAAGTCCCTCTAGAGGACTTGTAGCTGACGCAAGTCTTGAACTAACAAAGGCTCCCCCTGCTTCACGCAAAACCTCATCTTGTATACTCAGAGGCACTAGGGCTTCACGCTTTTCCTCAAGCGCATTGTCCAATTCGCTTTCTGTTTGGTTTATCATCACGGAAAACAGCTTTATTATCTCGCGGGTATCACTAGACCATATGGCAGAGAACACCTTCGCGCCGCCATATTCAACTCTGGCTTTGGTTTCTCTGGAAAAGAACTTACCTCTCGGTTGGCCTCTGAGTGCCCACGCAAGCTCGTTGAAGCTGTAAGGTGTTTTGCCCATTATACGTTCGAGGCTAAGCCCCTGGAGTTTCTTGTGCCTTTGAATCCTCGGAGCCAATAGGTCGCTGATCATGGCTGCTCGTGAAGGATTTTTCAATAGGAGACTCTCAGTACTTACGTTTACCAGGAAAAAGTCATTATCTTCTTCGAGGAGTTTTCCGCCTAGGCCCGTGCGATCAAATGACCAAACATCTTCTGTGGATATCTTAAAATAGACGTTTGAACGACGCGAAAAGACAATGGGATTGAGTATTCGTTGGTTTGTCGAGTGCACGAGTGGTGTCGAATAGTAATCTAGAAAACAGTACATCGGCAGCCCATTGACAGCCGGAACGTGTGAGGAGATCAGGGCCCACAGCTGGCTTAGAAAATCCACAGCGGAGAGAGTCCAGTCGGAAGAGGGTTCGTAGTCTGTATGAAGACGACTTTTCTCGCGTTCTGAAGCAAAGAATGCTTTGATCCCACGGAGAGACTGAGATTGTAACTGGAACTGCGAGCGCCTACTTTTAGGGAGGCGTTTGCTGAAGAAATTGGCCAGCCACGAGCAATCGCTCCCATTCTCCTCATCAGCCAGGTTTTCGAGCCAGTCAAAGATTTCCAAGCACCAACACACATGAAAATAATGAATGATTTGATCTCGGGCAAGAGGCTCCTTTTCTGGAGGCAGCCAAGGAAACGCTTCCGCCATGTAGCGAGCAAGTAGGTAGAAACCCAGAAACGAATCTGCTCCTGGAACTTTAGAAGGGCCTAGGTGGAAATCATACAGGGCTGTCAGGCGACGGAAAACCATGCTTTTTCCACAACCACGCACGCCGGTCAAGACTGTTATGTTCCTGCTCGTTAGCTCACTTATCCCGAGGCAATTGGGCACAAACAGCGCTTTCCACTCTTCCCACCTATCACCGATCATCTCAGCAGCCATATAGTCGTCTATTCTCTTCTCTCTCGGCGCTCCACGAGATTCGTCTTCGGCTCTCGAGTTTAGCTCTGCCCAAATGTTATAGAGCTCTGCAGCGTTTCTCGCATACGAATGCTCAACACGGGACGTCTCGTGCAAGTATTTGGGGAATTCGTGTTTCAGGATCCTGAACGCGTACCGTTGTGCCGAGTCCAAAGCGTGGAAATCGATCACGTCCACGCACTGGCTGATTATTGTCGATAGACCCAGAAAGTCATTTAATAGTTCTTTGCCCATCGATGCTGTGAGGTACCCGAAGTCCGTTACCCAGATATCTTGCGGAGAACCCTCTACAAACTCGTCCGGATCTTGAATGAGGATGTTACCCCAATGCAGATCTGCATGCTGTATTTCCCTGGGCTGGCAGACTCGCAACACCTCGAGGACTGCTGTGACAACGTCAACCAGTAGGCTGACACTGAGCTCCTTGTTTTCTGCAATCGCCCTCAGACTTCGTCCCGGAATATATCGCCACTGAATGCACAAAACTTTTTTGTTGTCCACATTCACCCAATCGTGATCGATATACGGGACAACGTGACGGACAGTTCCGAGCCGCGTTACCTTTGTTATCTCGTTTTGCCAGCCTTCTCGGGGCTCTTTAATGAATTTGCAGGCACGCGTCGCATCAATCTCAGGGTTAACCGCCTTATAGACTTGCCCGACCTGGCCTCCTCCGATCTTCTCCACAATCTTGAATTTGCCGATTTCCAGCCCAATGTACGGATCCAAGTCGCGCCTTTTCTTGGGCATCTTAAGTACCCCCGCTGTTGCGCAGTACGAGGATCGTCTCAGTACGACTACCGGAATACCGATGACGTGCTCTGCGAACTTCAGGAATTGGGTCCCTATAACTCGCCACCGCAGAGTATCCTCCAACCTCGCTCGTCGCTACGCGAGCAACTACCTCAGCGAGCGGCATATCATAAGACCGAACTCGCGCATCGCCGAGGACTAAGACGCACAGGCCGTGTGTCATCAGCGTGTGCTGCCATCTTCGCAAACAGGCCCTCAGGAGCCTCAAGAACTTGCCCTCTGCTGGCGATATGTCTTGGTCTAACGATCTCCAATCTGGGAAACCTAGGAACCACAAGCGCAGTCGGTTGTCTCGGCCATAGTCAAGCTGTCTCATATAAGGAGGACTTGTTACTATAGCATTTACATTTTGCCTCGGAGTGAACTTGGCTGCATCTCTCATGTGGCACTTACGCTTCAGAGACCGATTAAGGTTTGGCACTCTTCTAAAGGCACGCAAGACTTTTTTCTCAAGCCGTCCTTGCACAGGACGGTACTCATAAAGCTCGGAAAAAACGGCTCGAGGGAATTTCCTTGGCCGCAAGTATGGCACAGTGTGGCTGCTCGGGTATGACAGGAATCCCGGTCGCTGGTGATGGAGAATCCCAAGCAGGCATGACAATAAGAAATGCGATTTTGTCAATGTCAGGGCTTCAAACCACCCCATTGTCTCACGCAGCGTTTCAGGGTGGAAGAAAGATCGTACCCAGCGCGGGACGGTTCGCAAATCGACTCTTGCTGCAATATCATGCGCCTGCGGTGCGACCGCGTGTATCTCAGCAATCGCACGCTCTTGTGAGCAGCAAGGAAAAAGCTTCGCACGCGTTAGCACAGTGCCATACGGATTTAGATCGTTGGCTATGACATTTCGACCCGCAGCCCAAGCTTCCAAAGCTACGGTTCCCGAGCCACAAAACGGATCGTAGACGGTTTCCCCTTTGTCTGTAAATGCGCCGACCAACGCCGCAGCCATCGAAGACTTCATCTTACCGATGTATGGAGCAATCTGATGAAGGGTAGACTCAGTAGGCAGTGCGCTGCCTTGCCAATTTGCGGCTACGCTATCCCTGAACTGGCGACTAGAAGATTCCGAAATCATAGCATTACGTTTCACCGTGATCTGTCCCGTTCGCTTGCTCAAAGTGATGCCACTCTTATGGCCGATGGTGTCCAAAGCCGCACAATGCTGTTTGGGTTGGCCGTGCACCATTGTACCACATCGTCGTGTTGGATCGTGACTCTACGTGCCGCCGTTGGGTCTATTCCCTCGATCTTACGCCCGTTCACGCACAATGTGTGCGCCGAGCTGGTTAAGCCGCTCCTCGATACGTTCGTACCCTCGATCGATATGATATATCCGCAGTATGGTTGTCACACCTTTGGCGACAAGCCCGGCGAGCAGCAGCGCGGCGCTTGCCCGCAGATCCGACGCCATGACGCTGGCGCCGCTCAGCCTTTCAACACCACGTATGACGGCGGCGTTGCCCTGCACCTCGATGTCAGCGCCCATACGCCGCAGTTCCGCAACGTGGAGAAACCTGTTCTCGAACACCGTCTCGGTAACGGTGCTCGTCCCTTCGGCGAGACTCAACATCGCCGTGAGCTGGGCCTGCAGGTCTGTCGGGAACCCGGGATACGGCTGCGTGTTCACATCAACCGCCCGGATGTCGCCGGTACGTTCGACTTTTATCCCGTCGGGGACCGTCTCGACAACAGCTCCCGACTCTTGCAGCTTGGCGATAAGCGCTTCGAGATGATCCGCTCGAGCACCCCGCACCGTAACCTGCCCGCCGGTTATGGCGCCGGCTATCAGCAGTGTTCCGGCCTCGATTCGGTCGGCGATCACATCGTGCTCGATCGGGCCTGCAGGTCGATCCCCGGGTTCGATCCGTATGACCGATGAGCCGGCGCCCGTAACTTCGGTTCCAAGCCGACGGAGAAACGCGGCCAGATCTTCGATCTCGGGTTCTCGAGCAGCGTTCTCGATCCGTGTTGGCCCGGCAGCGCCAGCCGCAGCCATCATAAGGTTTTCCGTAGCGCCGACGCTCGGATAGTCCAGCACGATGTTGCCGCCTTTGAGCCCCGCCGGAGCAGTCGCTTCGACGTACCCTTCCGATATGTCTATATCCGCGCCGAGCGACGCGAGCCCTTTCAGATGTATGTCCACGGGCCGTGTGCCGATAGCGCATCCGCCGGGCAGACTCACCCGCGCCCGGCCCAACCTCGCCAGCAGAGGGCCCAACACAAAAAACGAAGCCCGCATCTGACGCACCAGCTCGTAAGCAGCCTCGCAGTTGTGCGGTGAAGGATCCGGGATGTGCAGTGTACCGTCGGAAAAACTGTCTATTTTGGCGCCAACGCTGCGCAGCAGGTCCACCATGGTTCGCGTGTCACGCAGCACCGGCACATTGCGGATCGTGCACGGCTCTTCGGCGAGGAGCGAGGCGGCCATAATCGGCAGCGCGGCATTCTTTGCACCGCGCACGTCCACCGTACCGTTCAGCGGACCTTTAGCATTCACCACCATCCGCTCCATCAGCTATCCTCCGCGCCGGCGTCAAATGTGCCGGTCCCGGCCAAGCGTTTACTGTACGCCGGATGGTTGCGACGGCGGAACTGCCGTGTCGGCAGCAGTCGTACTCGTCACAGGTTGCACGGCTCCACCGACAGGTATCTCTGTGAACGTTGATGCCGGCAGTTCTTCCGGGATCACCGCTTCGGGGGGAGGCGCAGCACCGCGCGAACCGAGCAGCACCAACAGAAACGCCAGAATCATGAACGCTGCCGCGAGCCCGGCCGTGGCTCGAGTTAGAAACGTGCCGGCCCGGGCGCCGAATACGGTCTGGCTGCCGCCGCCGGCGCCAAACGCCCCGGCAAACCCGGATTCCTGCCCCGCCTGAATGAGGATTGTTGCTACAACCAGCACACTCGTCATAAAAAACAGCACCATTAAAACCGATGTCAACACTTCCTGTCACCTCTCTTTGTTAGACGCACCACGTACGATCTCTGCAAAACCTGCCGCAACCAGACTCGCACCGCCTACCAGCGCGCCGTCAACATGTGGCTGTGCCATGAGCTCGGCGACATTGTCTGGTTTGACGCTGCCACCGTACTGAATGATAGCATTTTCGGCACACTCTACGTCAAACTGTTTTGACATGAGGTCACGGATGAACCCGTGGGCTTCGTTCGCCTGCTCGGGCGCAGCCGTCCGGCCGGTGCCGATAGCCCATATCGGTTCGTATGCGATCACCACGTCGGCCATATCTTCCACGCTCATGTCGACCAACCCATCGGCAACTTCGCGCTCAACGATCTCTTCCATCCGGCCAGCTTCCCGCTCCTCGAGCGTTTCGCCGACACACATCATAACCCGCAGACCCTCCGCGAGAGCAGCCCGGATTTTCTTGTTCACACCCGCATCGGTCTCGCCGAAACACTGACGTCGCTCTGAATGGCCAATAATCGCGTATGTACATCCAGCGTCAACCAGCATCCGGGACGAGACTTCGCCCGTATACGCACCCGAGGTCTCGTGGTAGACGTTTTGAGCGCCCAGAGCTAAGTTGCTACCTTCGATACGGCTGCGCACTGCCGCCAGCGATGTGTACGGAGGACATACCACTATGTCGACATCGTCCACGTCAGCCACCAGCGGCCGAAGTTCGTCGACGAGCGCTTCGGCTTCGCCGATCAGATTGTTAAGTTTCCAGTTGCCTGCTATGACAGGTTTGCGCATCTTTTCAGTTAACCTCCTGTGTTTTTTGGAGATGTCGCCGGAGCTCAGGCGGCCGTGCCTCGTATGGCAGACCTGCGGCGAGAACATCCCGCACCTGGCTGACATCGGCCGCAATGGCGGCCTGCAGCGATTCGAGAGTATCGTACTTGCGTTCCGGCCGCAGGTACTGCCAGAACGCGACTCCGATCGACCGGCCGTAAAGGTCACCCTCGAAATCCATTATATACGCTTCAACAGAACGGACAACTTCATCGTCGCCCGACTCGACAGAGGGCCGGATGCCGACGTTGATGGCTGCCGGCTGTTCGGTGCCATCGTCCAGTACAACTTTCGCTGCGTACACACCGTCAGGCGGCATAACGCGCTGGTGCGGCAGGATGTTGGCTGTCGGGAAACCCAGCTCGCGGCCGACACCCCCGCCGTGCACAACCGTGCCGGTGAGAGTGTACGGTCGGCCCAGGTATCGCCACGCGTCGCCCAGCCGGCCTGCAACCACACATTCCCGCACTAGACTGCTCGAGACCCGAACGCCGTCTATCAGAACGGGATCGAAATTGCTCACCGCAAACGCGTGCTCGTCGCCCATACGAATCATCATCGTCTCATCACCCCGACGGCCAGCTCCGAACCGGTAATCGTGACCCAGCACGATCTCGCGTGTGCGGCACCAGTTTACAACAATATCTTCAACAAACGTCTCCGCGCTCATGGAAGCCAGCTCGGCCGTGAAGTCCATAAGAAACGCTACATCGATTCCCAGCTCCGATATAAGTTCGAGCTTTTTCTCGGTAGTCGTCAGCAACTCGACCCGTTGATGCGGCGCTACCACTTCGCTCGGGTGCTGGTCGAACGTCAGTACAGCGCTAGTACCGTTCCGCTGTGCGGCCCGCCGTACAACTTCACGAACGATCTGCTGATGGCCGACGTGCACACCGTCGAACATGCCCGCCGTGACAACAACTCCGGTTAGCGGCTCGCCGGTGGAATGCCCGTACTCTACGACACGCATACAGGTTCCTCCAGCACAATTCTTGGCCAAACGCTCGGCCCGCCGGCTTCCGGCCCAGCGTCGCGCAGTTCCCCGACGGCTAACAACCGGCCATCTTCTTCCTCGATCCGCACCCACGTCGTGCCGTTACACTCGCCTTCAACCGACATGACAGCAACCGACCGACCCATCGCCACCGAGGCCGCGTCGTGCGGGGCAATAGTCGCCGGCGGAAGGTCACTAACAGCTTCAGCGGCCGGCAGTATGCAGTCGAGCACATCCTGCTGAGATCCGCACACATCCATGCCGATCGAGTTCTCAGCAGTAAACCGGCCTACGGCAACGCGTCGAAGCGTGCTCATGACCGCTCCGCACCCCAGCGTCTTCCCTATATCGTGACAGATCGTGCGGATGTACGTGCCCGAAGAGCACACTATACGAAAATCCACACGGTTCCGGGTGACCGGCCCGCACTCGAGTTCGTACACTGTCACACGGCGCGGCTCACGGGGTACCGTACGGCCGGTGCGAGCCAGGCGGTACAGCGGTACACCGTTGCGTTTGAGGGCCGAGAACATGGGCGGCACCTGCAATATCTCGCCGCGAAATCCTACGACCGCATCGTCGAGCCTCGACCCGACGTCGGGTGGTACCGCTCGTCGTTCGAGCACGTGACCGCATCTGTCCTGCGTGTCGGTGACCACACCCAACCGCATCGAGCCGACATACGTTTTCGGCATAGCCGTTACAAACCGTGCCAGCCGCGTCGCCCGGCCGAGACATATTACCAGCACACCGCTGGCCAGCGGGTCAAGAGAACCGCAATGACCCACACGACGTTGGCCGACGCCGCGACGAACTATGTTCACCATATCATGGGAGGTGAGTCCGACCGGTTTGTCAACCACAAGCAGGCCGTGCACCATCTCTCCGGACCGCCTCCGGCCGGCATGGCTACCCATCGGTTACGCTCCCCAACATTTCTTCGCAGGCCGATATAAGCTGGTCGCGAGCCTGCTCCAACGGAGCCTCGATCATACAGCCGGCCGCCCGATAATGGCCGCCGCCGCCGAACCGGGCGGCCAGATCACTTACATCCACGTCAACGTTCGACCGGATACTGGCCTTAGTTTTCCCTGGCTCGAACTCTGCGAACAGGATAGCCACAGCCGTGCCGTCCACCGACCGCGGATACTTCACGAACCCTTCCATATTCTCCAGTCCGGCGCCGCTTGCACGCAGCATCTCGGCGTCAACTGACATCCAGGTCACCCGGCCGTCACACGCTTGTTCAATAGTATCGAGCGCCATGCTCAACAGCCGAAGCGTCGGCAGAGGTTGGTTCTCGTACAGGTGCTGGGAGATCTCGCCGGGGTCAACTCCTCGCTCGATCAGCGCAGCCGCGATCTGGTGGGTGCGGGAAGTCGTGCTGCTGTACCGGAACCCGCCCGTATCGGTGGCGATTGAAGCGTACAAAGCCGTCGCGACATCCTTGCCAATAGTTACTCCAGCCCAGTCGAACAGCCGATAGAGGGTCTCGCCGACCGCCGCCGCCTCGAGATCTATGAGGTTTACAGCGCCGAAATCGCGCCAGTCTGCATGATGGTCGATGTTGATAAGCGTGTTGGCTCGTTGCACAACTTCAGCAGCGTCGCCCAGCCTCGGCAGCGCTCCGCTGTCGAGCACGATACCTACATCGAACCGTTCGTCGGCCGGCAGCTCGGCGGGGGAACACACCGAATCGGCTCCCGGCAGGAACCCGTACATTTCCGGCACAGGCTCGACGTGCACGACACGCACCGTTTTGCCCATGCCGATCAGGACCAGCCGCATCGCCAGCATGCTGCCCAACCCATCCCCATCGATTTTAACGTGGCTGCTCAGGACAAACGATGATCCCGACTCGATTATCGACCATATTGTCTGGAACTCTGTTTCATCCGGCATCTTCACACTCATCCGAATCCGTCTGTTGCGCCGTTTCATCGTGCAGTTTGCGGAACAGATCCTCCATATGTGCCGCCCGCTCGATACTCTCATCATGGAAAAATGTCAGTTTCGGCGTGTATCGAAGCCGCAACCGCGATCCCAGTTCTCGCTGGATGTAGCCGGATGCGCTGCGGAGTCCCGCCAGCGCTGAGCGGACCTTTGTGTCGTCGCCCAGCACGCTGATGTAGACCCGGGCGTTGCGCAGGTCCGGCGAGACGCGCACTTCCGTCACCGACGTGAACCCAATTCGCGGATCTTTGATATTGCGCAAAATCAGTTCGCTGATCTCGGCGCGAACGAGGTCGCCGACTCGCTGTAGTCTGGTTTCGGAAGCCATTACGTATTCTCTACCTCTCAGGGAACGGGCTTAAATGGTCGTGGGGTGATTCAGAGGATTTCGATCGCGTAGTCCACGAGAGTGATGTCACGAACCCGTTCGACAGCCGAAACCACTTTGGACAGCGTCTGGTGAATGAACTGGGTCTGGTTGGCCACACATGAGACTCCCAAGAGAGCCGCGTCCCACACATCGTTAAGCTCCACTTCCGCAATCGAAACATTGAACTGCGACCGGATCCGTTCTTTGAGACTTTTGAGCACGCGCCGTTTCCCCTTGAGAGAGCGGTTGCCAGGAATAGCCAACTCTATCTGGAGTAAACCCACCAGCACGGCCATCACAATTGTTGCTCCACTTCCACAAGACGGTACGTCTCGATGCCATCTCCTTCTTTAACATCCGAATATCCGGCCAGCAATATGCCGCACTCGACCCCCGCCGCAACGCTGCGAACCTCATCTTTGTACCGGCGCAGAACAGCGATCTCGCCTTCGAAAATCACCACGTCGTCCCGCAGCAGCCGGATCTTGTGATCCGTGGCAACCTCTCCGTCGGTGACCAGACATCCCGCTATCGTCTTGCCCGAAATGCGGAACGTCTGCAGCACGTCGGCATGGCCGAGCACCTCTTCGCGGTACAACGGTTTTAGCATCCCCTCCATAGCCTTGCGGATATCGTCGACAACCTCATAGATTACACGGTACGTACGAACGTCCACACCCCGCTCGTTGATGAGCCGTCTGGCAGCTGCGCTGGCTACAACATGGAAACCCAGGACAACCGCGTCCGACGCTGAGGCCAGCATAATATCGCTTTCGCTGATTCCGCCCACGCCACTGTGCAACACCTGAAGACCGACTTTGTCGCTGCTGAGTTTATCGAGGCCGGACAGAAGCGCGTCCACGGAACCCTGTACGTCGGCTTTGACCACGAGGTTCAGCACTTCCGCCTCGCCTCGTTCGAGCTGTTCCTGGAGGTCTTCGAGGGTTACAGCGCGTATAGGAGCAATCTCAAGACGGCGGTGGCGCATTTGGCGCTCTTCACTTATACGGCGCGCTTTACGTTCGTCGTCGAGGGCGATGAACACGTCGCCGGCCGTCGGCACATCGGAGAAACCCAACACTTCGACCGGCGTTGCCGGCGGCGCTTCTTCTATAGCTTCGCCCCGATCAGTGAACATAGCCCGCACACGGCCGTGTATCAGGCCCGCTACAAACGGATCGCCGACTCGCAACGTGCCGTTTAGAACCAGAATGTGACCGACAGGACCGCGACCTCGATCCAGCATACCCTCGATGACTGTGCCATGTGCCATTCGGTGCGGGTTGGCCTGCAGGTTGAGCTCTTCGGCTTTAACAAGCAGCATCTCGAGCAGGTCGGAAACACCTTGGCCGGTCTTGGCGCTTATTTCCATACAGACCGTTGTGCCGCCCCATTCTTCGGGCACCAACGCCTGCTGATTCAGCTCCATTTGCACTCGCTCTCGATCAGCGCCCGGTTTGTCCATCTTGTTAATCGCTACGACAAGCGGCACATCGGCGGCTCGAGCATGGGCGATAGCCTCGATGGTCTGTGGTTTCACACCGTCGTCGCCGGCTACAATCAGCACGACAAGATCGGTTAGCTGTGCGCCCCTGGCACGCATCGCCGTAAAGGCTTCGTGGCCCGGAGTGTCGAGGAACACTATGTTACCGTGTTCGAGCTCGACCAGCGACGCTCCTATATGCTGCGTGATGCCACCCGCCTCATCATCGGTTACATTGGTTTTACGGATCACGTCAAGCAGACTCGTTTTGCCGTGGTCCACGTGACCCATAACGGTTATCACGGGCGCACGCGGTTCGAGCAACGCGGGATCGTCGTCCTCTTCAGCGATGAACAGCTCCTCGACGCTCATGCTGATCGCCGTCTCGAATCCATGGTCCGCAGCGATCTTGCGGGCTACCGCGATGTCCAGAACCTGATTCTTGGTTGCCAGAATATCGTGGTCCATCATCTCGAGGATAAGACCGTTGACCTCGAGACCCAGTTTGCCGGCCAACTCTTCAACCGTCGTGACTGCGTCGATTTCTATCCGAGCCCGCTCTTCGACTTCAACTCGAGCAGCTGCGCTATCAGCCAACCGGACGGCCTTCCGCAGCTTCGCACGCCGTTTACTCATCCGCGACGGAGCCCTAAACTCACGCGGCAGCATCGTGTTTTCTTTCTTTTGAGCGACCGCGGACTTCCTTCTGGACGGACGGGCGACGTCACCTGCGTCCTGTTTTACAGGCGCCGATTTGCGACCTTTACGGCGATCGGACCGTGTCTTCTCGGGAAGCGGTGCAAACCGCTCTTTCAGAGCGCGCTGTTTGGCTTCACTGGCCGGCGCCTTGCCGCGCTTTGCGGTTTTGGGTGCACCTTTTCCAGCGTCGGCTCCTTTCGCAGTCGGCCGAACCGGCGACGGTTTCTTTCCCCTCTTCCTGGTGGCAGGTTCTCTGGCGATTTTGGCGGATTTCCCCTCAGCGGCCCGTTTCAACATGGTCTTATGGGCTCGTTGCGCCTTAATCGCGTTCTCGATCCGTTTGGCCTGATCTTTTGTAATCCCCGACAGATGCGATTTTGCAGGGATCTTCAGCTGGCTTAATTTGACCAACAACTCTTTGCTGGATATCTTGAGTTTTCGAGCCAACTCGAAGACCCTGAAAGCCGCCATCGTCTATCACCTCCACACATCAGCAACCCCGAAACCGTATCCCGGTTGGGGAGTTTATTCTATTTCGGATCCCGCCTCGTCTGCTTCCTCAGTCTTTCCAAGACCAGCAGCCTCTTCCGGCGAAACTTCGTCGTCATCCTGCTCAGCTTCCGGCTCATCCTCGGTCACAACCGGCTCGTCTTCAGCTCCCACAGACGCAACAGCTGCTTCATATATATTTGCGGCAACCTCCGGTTCGATGCCCGGAATGGCCGAGATCGACGCGATGTCATGCAGCGCAATCTCCGCGATTGAATCGTAACCGTTCTCGATTAGAGCCAGCGCTTCCTCGGCGCCAACACCCGGCAACTGCACGAGTTCGT
>SDBS01003606.1_pt1 | contig 15204 bp, 11 predicted proteins | sample 2277091 | NCBI WGS metagenome assembly SDBS01 (sample SAMN10404972, study PRJNA504765) | marine sediment metagenome | isolation source: marine sediment core GS10_PC15, 163 cmbsf | place: Arctic Ocean: Southern Knipovich Ridge | collected 2010 | reverse complement strand
TTTAGGGCGGAAAAAAAACAGGAAAAATAATAGGCCTTTAGCCCAAAATTTAAATGAGAAAAATTTCTGCAAACTATATATTCCCCGTAACGGGTAAAGCTTTGAAAAATGGGATTATTGTGCTTGATTCAAACAATGTAATTACCGAACTTATAGATACCGGGGGAAATTTAAAGGAAACCGCAAACCTGGAATTCTATAATGGCATTCTGGTTCCGGGTTTTGTAAATTGTCATTGTCATCTTGAGTTATCTCATTTAAAAGGGAAATTTCAGGAGAAGAAAGGCCTTCCTAATTTCATTTCACAAGTAAATAGCCAGCGTAATACCAATCTGGATATTATTTATGAAAAAATTCAAAACAGTCACGATGAAATGCTAAGAAATGGAATTGTGGCTGTTGGAGATATCTGTAATACTTCGGATAGTTTTGCAGTTAAAACTTCTGAAGAAATAACTTATCATTCATTTATTGAAATCTATGGATTAGAGACAGGTAAAGCAAAAGCAATTGTTCAAAATGGCGAAAGATTGTTACAACTTATTAGCCGGAAATTCTCACACTCTCATTCTCTAACTCCTCATGCTCCTTACTCTGTCTCATCTGAATTATTCAAACAAATAATTCCTTTCATAAGCTCCTCAATTGTCAGTATTCATAACCAGGAAACCAGGTCAGAAAAAGAAATGTTCTACGGGCGGAAAGGACTTCTATACAATTCCCTGTCTAAATTTATTGACCTGGGTAATTGGAAACCTGAACAGAATAATTCTTTACAATATTCGTTGAATTACTTACAAAATGCCGAACTAATTCTTTTGGTTCATAATACCTTTACCGGTCCTGAAGATCTGAAAATAGCTGACCCCTTTTTAAACAAAATCTACTGGGTTCTTTGTCCGAATGCAAATCTGTATATTGAAAATCAGCTCCCGGACCTGAAATTACTTCGGGAAAGGAAACTAAACATTAGTCTTGGGACAGACAGTCTGGCCTCAAATTCCAGGCTTTCAATACTTGAAGAAATTAAAACTATTTCAGTTCATTTCCCGGAAATAAAATTGGAAGAACTCATAAAGTGGGGGACATTGAATGGTGCAAAGGCATTAAATTTCAGTGATAAATTAGGAAGTCTGGAGGTAGGGAAAAAACCGGGAATAAATTTGATAAGTATGCTTGACCTGGAAAACATGAAAATAAAAAGAGAAAGCCTGGTAAAAAGGCTTGCCTGAGTTAACCTCGTGGCTTGTTTAAAAACTAATTTAAGCTGAGCTCGATGTAAAAAAACCCATAACTTCCTAATGCCCTTTTTCTTTTAAGTAGTTAACGGCTTCTTTATCATATTTTAATATGTGGTTTTCAAACCAGTTATAAAGGTAATTAGCCATTTCTACACATACATTTACCTCCCCTTTATTATAATCTTGCTGTAACCTGGTTATTCTTTCAATAAACTCATTATGTAACTTCTGGTGATGCTGAAAATTCGGATATTCCTTAAAATATATCTCTTCCCTAATAAGATAATGCTCAGCATAATGTACCAGTGAAAAGAAAATTTCTGAAACTTTCTCACCACAAAAGTCATGATTTTTAATTTCAAGAATTTTGTTTAATATCAATACAAATTTCTGATGATGTTCATCAATGAAACTAATGTTTACATTATACTCTTCTTTCCATTCAATTGGTAGGGTTGGTAATTTCATATACTTAAATTTCTTTCTACAAATGTAGCTCTCAGACAGTGACATACAATGACAATTATCATAGCTCTTATATATGGCTTATTTAATGGAAAAATATATGTGTGATTAGTTATTGAGCGTTTGGTGTCTTTGGTAAAATCAGATAAATTTGCCCGATGCCTGCTTTATTATTTTATAACTTGTGCCAATTGACAATACCTGGGAAATGGGGAAAAAACAAGCTTTAAAGCAAAAAACAATATTGTTTTGTCCGCTTGATTGGGGCCTGGGCCATGCCAGCCGGGATATATTGATTATTCAAAAACTTTTGGATACCGGAAAATATAAAATCATAATAGGAGCCGATAATGCACCTTATCATTTACTTAAAACAGAATTCCCTGATCTGCAATTTTTGCGATTTCCGTCATTCAGCATACGTTATTCGAGTCTTATTTCTCTGAGTGTAAAAATCACACTACAACTGCCCAAAATATTTTATTGGATCAATAAGGAGCATCGATTATTAAAAAGAATTATATCTCAACATGGCGTTGATATTGTAATCTCGGATAATCGTTATGGCTTATGGAGCAAAAAAGTTCATACAGTTATTATATCTCATCAAATAAATATTTTCCTTCCGGATAATCTAAAGTGGACAGAATCATTGGTAAATCTAAAAATCAGAAAATGGTTGAAAAAATTTGATCAGTGTTGGATTCCTGATATAGAAGGAGAAAATAATCTTGCCGGAAAATTATCACAGCCTGAAAAATATTCGGGTAATATAATATATATAGGCCCCCTTTCACGCTTTCAGCTTAGCCGGAACCAGAAAGATTCAAGTCCGGCAAAACAATATGAAGTCCTGGCTATCCTCTCAGGGCCTGAACCACAGCGAAGCACATTGGAGAATATTTTGATTCGTCAGTTTCGAAAAAAAGACACCCAGGTATTAATTGTCCGTGGTATTCCATGGCAAAAAAAGGGTCAAACAATTTATGGTAACATTAGTCTTGTATCTCATTTACCATCTGAACTCTTATATTCTTACATTACTACGGCAAAGTATATTATTTGCAGGGCTGGTTATAGTTCAATTATGGACTTGGCTATTTTAAATAAACCAGCTATACTTATTCCAACACCAGGACAAGCTGAACAAGAATATCTGGCACAAAGTCTTCATGCCAGAAAGTTCTTTTATAAGCTAGAACAGAAAAATCTTGATTTTGAAAAAGCTTTTAATGAAATTTCCGAATATCATCCCAGGTTAAAAATCACAGGAAACGATTTTTTGGATCAAGCTCTCGAAAAGCTTGAAAGAATTTAGAAGTAATAAAGTACCACTGATGAAATACTAAAACCCACAACAAATCCGGCATAGATTTGTTTTTGGTTATGAGCTCCCAACTTTAAGCGGGAATAACCAAGCAGTCCGGATGCAAGCAAAAGAAGCACTAAATAATTATTTACATCAATCCTGAATTTAAGTGAAAGGGTGAAAAATATACCCGTAAGAGCTCCTATTCCAAGTAAATGCAATGATATTTTCCAGTTCCAGCTAATTAATAAGGCGATAAAAACACTTATGCCACCAGCCAAAATATAGCTAATAATTAAGCTCGGAGCATAAAATCTTTGTAAGATATAATAGGTAATGAAAAACAAAACACTCTGAATAATAAGAGGAATGATTCTTTCGCGTGAATGTTCCATCCTGACACTTACAATAAATTTACGATAGAGATAAAATGGGATCAGGCTAAAGGGTATAAGAATGGTATTTATGCTAACTACCATATAGGTCCATTTTTTAAGTCCTGGCGCGGCCCATTTGTGAAATTCATGAGGAAAATAATTGTAAAGATCTAGCTGGTATAAAAGAAAAATTCCATACAATGCAATAAACATGGGATGAAAGAGCAAGGAAATTAACCGGGCTAAAAAACTCTCCACCTGAAAATCATTAAAATTTAATCGCATAATAGAAATTAACTTTTGGGTATTTTCAACTAAGCTCCCCATCCAAATTAGCCCATCATTGTTTTTCAAAGTTCTTTTCTTAACCTGGCAACCGGGATATTTAATTGTTCTCTGTACTTGGCAATAGTTCTTCTGGCTATCAGATAGCCTTTTTCTTTCAGAATATGGGCGAGTTTTTCATCCGTAAAGGGTTTGTGTTTATTTTCATCATCGACACAATCTTTAAGGATTTTTTTTATTTCCCTGGTTGAAACTTCTTCTCCATCCTCCGTTAGCATCCCTTCAGAAAAAAAAAACTTAAGAGGATAAATATTACTCGGTGTTTGAACATATTTACTGTTCGCCACCCGTGAAATAGTTGATATATCCAGTTGAGTCTTCTCGGCAATATTCTTAAGGATCATGGGCCTCATCTTTGTCTCATCCTCATCTTCAAAGAAAGATTCCTGATATTCAAGAATTGAACCCATGGTCAGCAACAGGGTAGTTTGTCTTTGTTTGATTGCATCAATAAACCATTTGGCTGAATCCAGTTTCTGCTTCACAAAACTGATTGCATCTTTCTGCACTTTCGAATGACTACCCTTATTATCTTTATAAGACTTAAGCATTTCTGCATATTGCTTACTTACATGGAGTTCAGGTACATTTTTTGAGTTCAGGAACAATTCCAGGGTGCCGTCTTTTAATTCAAGAATAAAATCAGGAACAATATGCTGCGTAGATCTGTTTAAAGGATCACTGTATGAACTACCGGGTTTAGGATTTAATTTTAGTATTTCACCAATGGCTTGTTTTAAAAGAGATTCCTTAATATTCAAGCGGTCAATGATTTTCTGATAGTGCTTTTTGGTAAATTCCTGAAAATGATACTTCAGAATTTTGCAGGATAATTCCAATATTGGAATTTGACGGTCTTTACGTTCAATTTGCAGGAGGAGACATTCTTGTAAATCACGAGCACCAACACCGGGAGGTTCAAGATCCTGAATAATACGTAAAACCTCCATCAGTTCTTCTTCCGAAGTATTTATATTCATTGCGAATGCCAGGTCATCTACAATGTTTTCTATTTCCCTTCTCAGATAGCCATCCTCATCAATATTCCCAAGAATATATTTTCCAAGAACTTCTTGTGTTTCGGTCAAATGTCTTAAACCCAGCTGAGCTTCCAGATGATCATGAAAAGTGTCACCAACAGAGAATGGAATTTCCGTTTTTTTCTCTTCTCCTGAGGTATTTCTCAAGTTTAGTTTATAGGAAGGGATATCTTCATCATTCAGGTAATCGGAAAGAGAAAATTCATCCTGTTCATTATCGATATCACTTTCCTCAATCTCATCATCCTGATTTTCAGAGGAGTCCTGATCTTCCCTTCCTTCTTCAAGTGTAGGATTCTCCTCTAGTTCTTTCTTGATCCTCTGTTCCAGCTCCATTGTGGGAATTTCCAGAAGTTTGATCATCTGAATTTGCTGAGGAGACAGCTTTTGCAATAATTTATGCTGTAGTTTTTGCTTTAACATAATCCTGCTCTATAACTTAGCCTCTAATTATAATTTCCAAAATAAGAATAATTCATAAATAATTCACAATATGGTCATTTTCATTTTTTCTCACAATATATCTATACAATCCCGGTGATATTGATCAGGCTCTAAAATTCTGCATTTTTAGGGGTCCTCGGAAAAGGAATAACATCCCTGATGTTGCTCATTCCCGTAATAAACAAAACCATACGCTCAAAACCCAAGCCGAACCCACTGTGTGGCGCTGTTCCAAATTTCCTTGTTTCCAGGTACCACCAAAGATCTTTTGTGGGTATCTTTAGCTCCTCAATCCTTTTATTCAACCTGTCATAATCCTCTTCCCTCTGGGAGCCCCCTATAATTTCTCCAATTCCCGGAAAAAGAACATCCATCGCCCTGACCGTTTTACCATCATCGTTTTGCTTCATATAAAAAGCCTTAATCGTACTTGGATAATCCGTTATAATAACCGGTTTTTTAAAATGTTTTTCCACGAGATACCTCTCATGTTCAGACTGTAAATCAAGACCCCAATCAACCGGAAATTCAAATTTCTCATTTGAGGTCTTCAAAATTTCAACTGCCTCCGTATATCCCATTCTCACAAAATCGTTATCCAATACAGACTGAAGACGATTGATAAGCCCAGGCTCATACATCTTACTTAGAAATTCAATATCATCCTTACAATTTTCAAGCACATAGCTCACAAGAAATTTTAATAAACTCTCTGCAAGGTCCATATTATCTTTAATATCATAAAAGGCCATTTCGGGTTCAATCATCCAAAATTCTGCAAGATGTCTTGGGGTATTTGAATTTTCAGCCCTAAAGGTCGGTCCAAAAGTGTAAATTTCAGTCAGGGCAAGGGCTCCCAATTCACCTTCAAGCTGTCCGGAAACAGTAAGGTTTGTTTCTTTACCAAAAAAATCTTGTGAATAATCCACATTGCCATTTTTCTTTATCGGAGGATTGACCGGGTCCAGAATAGAAACCCGGAACATTTCCCCGGCACCCTCGGCATCAGAACCGGTAATAATGGGCGTATGTAAATAATAAAACCCAGAATCGTTAAAGAACTTATGAACGGCAAATGCCAATGCATGTCTCATCCTGAAAATTGCTCCAAAGGTATTTGTTCTTGGTCTTAAATGTGCGATTGTTCTAAGAAATTCAAGGGAGTGTCCTTTTTTTTGCAGAGGATAGGTCTCCGGATCAGCTTTCCCGTATATTTCAATTTCTTCGGCCTGAATTTCAACATTCTGGCCCTGTCCCACAGATTCCACAAGGATGCCTTTGATACGAACACAGGCCCCGGTAGTAACCGCCTTTAAGATATCTTCATTAAATTCAGAGACATCTGCAACACACTGAATATTATGTATTACAGACCCATCATTTACGGCAATAAAAGCAATCTTTTTGTTCCCCCGGCGGGTACGTACCCATCCTTTTACTTCCACCTTTTTCCCGGTCTCCTTTGAACCGAGCAAATCCTTAATTTTCTTTCTACCTAACATTCTTATAATTTTTTTTGTTGTATAATCAATGCAAAAGTACAAATTTCCGCGATTGCTAATCGCTTCAAAAAATTGATTTCTTAATCCTGGTAATATAAATTATTAAAATACTCAATTTTAAAGGTCTATATATACTAATTTCTCAAATTTTTACGTTTTTTTCTTAACTTTAATCAATTAGGATTTTTCTTATTTGTTTAGGATTTTATCCTGATTAAGTATATCGATTTTTAAAGTGTGTAAACAATAATCAAAGAATGATGGAAACAAAAAAAAGATTTATACTGGTTCCCTGGGATAATACTAAAATTGCGGAGAATGCTTTATTGCACGGCATTAAGATTGCTAAAATGGTTGATACAAGTGTAATGCTTCTACATATTGTAAACAAAAATATTACTGTTCTTGAAAAAGAAAAGGTACAATCAGGTCTCAATGATTTGACCGAGCGTTACATCAAAGAATACAAGATTACGATTGAGTATACAATTCAGGGAGGAACTATTTTTTCAGCTATATCGGAATATGCCAATGACCATGAAGCGGGAATAGTTGTGATGGGAACACATGGAATGAAGGGGATGCAAAAAATTACCGGGAGTTGGGCCTTGAAAGTTATTGTTGGTTCAAAAGTTCCATTTATCGTGGTTCAGGAAAAACCTTCAGACTGGGAAAAATTTAAGAATATTGTTTTCCCTGTTGATTTTAGATCTGAAAGTAAGGAGAAATTACAATGGGCTATATATATGGGAAAATACTTTGACTCAAAAGTTCATATCCTGAAGCAAAAAATCACTGACAAATCATTATTAAGAAAAACTAATATAAACTTAAACTTTGCAATAAAATACCTGACTCAGAATAGAATTGAATATGAAATACATGAATTGCCAAAAACAGGCAGTTTTGCAAAAGATTCACTTGCCTTTAGCCAGGACATCAACGCTGACCTGATTCTCCTAACCAGCACCAGAAATATTACAATGGCAAACTATATATTGGGTGCACAAGAACAATATATAATTGCCAACAGTTCAAGAATTCCTGTCCTGGTTGTAAATCCGATGTCAAGTTTTGCAAATCTGGGACAGTTTATGTACTAGTATGGCAATTACTAGTTGTTGATCATAATAAATGCTCCCCAATAGAATGGAGCCGGATAAGCCTTTTTTATCTCCTTCTGTGCATATTTAAATGCAGAGTATTTGTTTCCGGTGCTTAGCCATTGTTCATAAAACAAACTCATTAGGTTTTGGGTCACCTCATCGCTAACCTGCCACAAGGAGATTATTAAGGAAGATGCACCTGCAATCTGAAATGCCCTCTGTAATCCATATACACCCTCTCCGTTTCTAATTTCTCCAAGGCCTGTTTCACAAGCGCTCAGTACAACAAGCTCTGTTTTATCAAGTTCCAAAAATAAAGATTCATAGGCGTTTAATATTCCATCATCTTCCATTCCTTCCTGGTTTGTTCCAATAGATTGTATCGTATTATCGGCACCGGTAAACAATAAACCCGATCGAAGGAGAGGATTTTCCATTGCCTGGTCAGGCTCAATTCCAAATACTTTTTCTTTTCCAATCTTACGATCAGGCAGGAAATATCCATGGGTCGCAATATGCAGGAGGTATGGGTTTTTGATTTTCTTGATTTTCTCTTCCAGGGCCTCATCACCAACCAGTAACTGTGTTTCCCATGCTTTTAACCTAAGTTGTTTATTTATTTGTTCCACTTCTTTTTTGGTTCCAGGTAATTCCTGTACAGGCATTTGTTTTGCCTGATCCCATATAAAATCTTTTGCATAATTTGGGGCACCAAGCAATAGTGCTTTTTCCTTGCCGGGTATTTTTTTTCCAAGTTTTCCTTTAATAGATGGTACTTCTTTTGTATTCATAACATAAAATATCTCCTTACGATCTATCAAAAAAATCCCGGATTTATCCTGAAGGGTATTCAGGTTTATCTGATTATAGACACCATCAAGAGAAGCAAAAATTCGCTTATGGTTTGCAGTTACCGACTCCAGCTTTCCCCAATAAACATCATAATGTCCTGTTTTCTCAAATCCTCCTTGCATATTAATCCGGTATTCCCGGGCATAAAGGCCTTCCATTTGCTTACCTTCCTCGAAAACCACCATTTCAGGCAACTGATATATTGAATTATCCAAAACCAGGGCAATATATCTGATTGTACTATCACGGTTTGAAAAATTATTCTCTGGAATACGAATAAATTCTATACATGCTTCACCTTCAGCCAAGGTTTTTGAGATATCCCGGCAACTGATCTCATCCTGAAGATAACCTGTAGAAAAAGCCCTGGATTTATCAGAAAGTTGCTTTTCCTTTTCATTTGCAGCATACTCCAGAGAATCTAAATTGATCTTATCTTCCCTTATTTCTTCCTTCGAAAGGGTATATATTTCAGACAAATATTTTTTCAAATCTACCCATTCTTTATACTGCTTGATTAAGCTGGGGTCATTACTGTTAAGTATCTGATTTTTTACCTTACTGGTGGCATTCAGCAACAAAGCCTTGGTCGAAATGTGATAATTATACATATCCATTTTTAACGAGGGTATGTTTTCCCGGGCATCCAGAACAAAATTATAATACCTGATAAATCTGGGGTAAAGTGTATTCCAGAATTTGGTCTTATCATATTCGCTCATTGGAGGAAAATATGACCTTACCTGGTAGAAGTACTCTTCCATCACCTCCTTATAGATTTCGGCGGCAGCTTCCATGTCTCCCTCAAGCCAATTCATAACTGCCAAAGACTCCCTTGTATTGTTTATAGAAGGATGGTGCTCTCCCAGCGTGGTTTGCTGTACAGAGAAAGCCTTGCTGATCAGGGGTTTAGCCATAGCTGGATTGTTCTGGGAAAGATAGTACCTGCTTAAATCAGTAAGGGCAGATGCATATACCGGGTGGTTAACACCGAATTTCTTTTCAAATATCTTAATCGCCCGATTTAACAAATCCTCAACTTTTTCAGTTTCTCCTTTTTCCATATACAAGGAGGCCAGGTTTCTCAACATTACAGCATAATCAGGATGACTGGTTCCCAAACGTTTTTTCTTTAATTTAATCGCGTCCAGGTATATTTCTTCTGCTTTATTATATTGCCCCTGCAGTTGATACAATAAGGCCAGGTTTACCTTCATGCGCACATAATTAGCCGATTTTTCCTTGAATGAATCTGAGGCAAGACCTATTGCCCTTATCAGTTCTTTTTCAGCATCCTGGTATTTTCCAAGGACCTGCAGAAGTATTGCCTTATTATTTCTGATAATGGCCATTGCTGAGCTATTTTCCCCTTTGGTTTCCCGTGTAAGTTCAATTGCCTGATTGAATAATTTCTCTGCTTCATTAAAGCGGCCCATATCTTTATATAAAACAGCCAAATTATTTACAGAGGCTCCAAAGCCATGCATATCATTCAAAATATCTTTTTGGATTTGCATAGCTTGCAAGGTTAATTCTTCTGCCCCTGAAAACCTTCCTGTAGTATGATGAATTAGTCCGAGATTACTGATTACCCCCGCTCCCATTTTTGTATCAGTAAGTCCGTTATATTCCTGAATAAATCTTGCCGTTTTAAAAGAAATTTCTGCCGAATTGTATTTCCCGGAAGCATATAAAATCTCACCAACATCATTATAATCTTCAGCCCTTTCTTCATATGTTCGATTTTGTATGCTTTCAGGACTCACAACATAAATCAGGCCTTTCTGAAGCTTCCTGAATTTTTCTTCTGATTCAAAAATCCCTGAATTGTCACTAAAAGAAACTGCATAATTAAAGTCTGTTGGGTCATAATCATCTCTTGACTTCTCAAATTGTCTGATGGTTTCGTCTTTCACTACTCTCAAAACACTTTTTGTGTTGATATTCCTTAAAACGCCCTTAAGCTGACCTAAGGAAAGGGAAGCACTCAGCAAAAGCAAGCCTAAAAAAATAAAACTCTTTTTCATATGTCTATATTTTTTTATTTATTCGAAACCCAAAATATTAAATCCTCTAATAATACAACTTCTTTCAGACTTTGAGTTTTCGGGCAATGGAACGGTTAAAAAAAAGAAGCATAGCCAAAACAACAATCCATTGAAGTATACAGGTCATTACGCTAAACGCATTCAGCGGATTGTACCATTGTTGTGGGGCAAAAACCGTTGCCGATTGAAATAACCACCAGATTAAAAGAATTGCTGCTCCTATCGGAATCACATATCGAATTTCTACAGACCACCATTTCCCAAGTTTCCAGTCTCCTTTTACTGAATTCAGATCGTCAATAATAAGGCTGATTCCATATTTTATAATAGCAAAGGCTATAAAGGCTCCGGAAATCATCAGGGCAATCCCCCAGACATAATCCTGGTTACTCAACAGGTTTAAATTTTTTGCTGAGGGAATACCCAGGAGATATACTACCGCAATTACCAGCAGGATGGCTTTTTTCCGCTTCATTCCCATATCCACAAAAACCCGGGTAGAAAGTTCAAACATTGCAATAATCGATGACAACCCGGCAAAACTTAAACCCAGGAAAAACAGAATTGCAAGGATAGATCCCATAGGCATTTTTGCAAACAACTGCGGCATCCAAATAAAAGTCAGTCCGGTTGAGGCAGGGCCGCTGGTTTTCATTATCTCAAGCACCTGTGCATTATTCATACCCATTCCTGATTGTAAAACTGAAAAAATCGTTCCGAAAATCATTACGGCTGCAACAATGGAAACGATATTATTTCCGATCCCTGTTATGAATGCATTTTTTACACTTCCATGCTTTACCTGCATATAAGCTGCATATGTTAAGAATAAGCCCCATCCTGCCCCTGTATCCCAGGCATTTTGAGTAAGAGCGGCCAACCAGATGCGGGGGTGTTTCAATTGATTCCATTCCGGCGTAAAAAGATATTTAATACCTTCAAAAGCACCAGGCAAGGTTACAGCCCGAATCACAGATATAAGAACTATCAGTAATAAGGCCGGAATCAAAATTTTATTTACCCGTTCAATAGACCGAATTCCTTTCCAGATCACCAAAGCACCAATAGCTACCGCAATCAAATGAAACAGCAATGGCCAGTTACTATTCTGAAAATTCTCCCAGACAGCTGTTGAATCAACAGTGGTAAGCGGCAGGGGATGAAAAAGAGTATAATAAAAATAGTAGATACACCAGCCTACCACCACTGTATAAAAAAAAGCAATGGCTGTTGATACGAATGCAACAAAAGCACCCATCCAGGCAAATTTCTTTCCGATAGCTTTAACAAAAACCCCAATGGTACCAGCCCTGAATTTACGTCCTAAAGCATATTCAGCAATAATAAGGGGTATGCTCCATAAAAAAAGAAAGATCAACCAGGCAACCAGAAACGCACCTGCCCCTTCGTCACCCCCATTCTGGGCAGCAATCCGGGGGAAACGCCAGATATTACCGGTCCCTACAGCAACCCCAAGCGCACTAATTATTAATCCGAATCGGGAAGAAAACCGTTGATTTACCGATTGATCCAAATTGTTACTCATATTAGATTCAGGCAATAATGATATCTTAATAAAACCAATTTCCCGGGAAAGCTTTCACAGAAGGATAAGTTTACAGAAATAAAAGTAATTAAAAAAGCACAAAATCTTTTTACCTTTGTGTAATATGTCAGTTGAAATTCAGCATATCACCAAGCTTTTCGGAAAACAAAAGGCCCTGGATGATGTTTCTTTTAATATAGGTACCGGAGAAATTGTTGGCCTGCTTGGACCCAATGGAGCAGGAAAGTCTACATTAATGAAAATTATTACCGGTTATCTCTTACCCACATCCGGAGATGTAATCATCAATGGAACAAACAACTTAAAAGACCCCATTGGCATCAGGCAAAAAATAGGCTATTTGCCTGAAAATAACCCTCTTTATTCAGAAATGTACATCCGGGAATTTCTTGAATTTATTGGACGCATTTACAAAATAAAAGGCTTGTTAAGCAAGCGTATTGATGAAATCATTCGGCTTACCGGTCTGACTCCTGAACAAAACAAAAAGATCAATACTCTTTCAAAAGGTTATCGTCAACGAGTTGGCCTGGCACAAGCCCTTATACACAATCCCGATGTGTTGATACTGGATGAACCAACCTCTGGTCTGGACCCAAATCAAATAAGAGACATAAGAGATTTAATATCAGAAGCCGGACAAGAAAAAACAATAATTCTTTCAACTCATATCATGCAGGAAGTCGAGGCTATCTGCGACCGGATTATAATTATCGACAAGGGTCAGCTTGTAGCTGATGAGACAGCAGCAAACATTCTGTCTCATAGTTCAGCAGAAATTCAAACAATTCTCCTTGAATTTGATCCTAATCCCGCAAAAGAAGATCTTCAAAAAATACCTGGAGTTGCGAAAGTTCTACAGCTAAAAGAAAATAAATGGCTTTTGTTAAGCTTACCCAAAGAAGATATTCGTCCAATTGTTTTTCAATTTGCAGTTAATCATAAGCTTACCGTTCTCTCACTTACCGAACAAGAAAAAAGCCTGGAAGATATCTTTCAAGAACTAACCGGGCAAAATTAAAAGTGAAATTCCTTATTTCCTTCTGTCAGGTTTTATTGACCATGACTAACAGCAATAAAATTTAGTACTCACTATAAGACTTATCTAAGATTTATTTTTAAACTTTTCCTTTGGATTCTATGCACAAATTTTGTTCATTTGTTCACCTATTAATGGTGGAGGGATTTGGCTGATTGCAACCACCGAAAAAAAATGCTAAAACAGATTTCTTTTTCAACTTTCAGCCTTATTTTCCTTTCAATCTTTTTTTAATTAAAAACTATATGATATGGCCTATCTATTTACCTCTGAATCTGTTTCTGAAGGGCATCCGGATAAAGTTGCCGACCAGATATCTGATGCTTTACTGGATGAATTTTTAAGATTTGATCAAAATTCAAAGGTGGCCTGTGAAACCATGGTAACCACCGGATTGGTGGTATGCAGTGGAGAAGTGAGAACCGAAGGATACGTGGACATTCAAAAAATTGTAAGACGTGTTATAAAAGATATCGGATATACCAAAGCTGAGTATAAATTCGATTCTGATTCCTGTGGAATTATATCTACAATCCATGGTCAGAGTGATGATATAAACCAGGGAGTTAACAGGGAGATTAAAGAAGAACAGGGGGCCGGCGACCAGGGAATAATGTTTGGTTATGCAAACAAAGATATGGATAACGGGATGCCCCTCCCATTGGAACTAAGTCATATAATACTCCAGGAATTGGCGGAAATACGAAAGGAAGGCAAGGAAATGACCTACTTGCGTCCTGACTCTAAATCACAGGTAACTATTAAATATGACGACCAACATAGGCCTGTTGCCATTGATACCATAGTTGTATCTACGCAGCATGATGAATTTGTTCTTCCTGAAAACGATTCCCGGGAAGCCAAATTTAAAGCTCAAAAAGCAATGCAGTCAACCATTAAAAATGATCTTGAAAAGATCCTGATGCCCAGGGTTGAAAAAAAGGTGCCTGGTCGCATAGTCAAACTAATTAATGGATACAATCTTCTTGTCAATCCCACCGGGAATTTTGTAATTGGAGGGCCTCATGGTGACACCGGATTGACAGGCCGGAAAATAGTTGTTGACACTTATGGGGGAAAAGCTCCTCATGGGGGTGGTGCTTTTTCGGGCAAGGATTCATCAAAAGTTGATCGCTCAGCAGCTTACGCAGCAAGACATATAGCAAACAACCTGGTAGCGGCAGGGGTAGCCGATGAGGTGTTGGTACAACTCGCTTATGCTATTGGTGTGGCTGAGCCTGTTGGGATTTATGTAAACACCTTTGGTTCATGTAAATTAGCTAATCACAAAAAGCAATCAAGCTGTGACGGCGAAATTGCTGAAAAAATAAAAAAGATTTTTGACCTGAGGCCATATTCAATTATTAAAAGGTTTGGCCTGACAAATCCAATTTTTGAAAAAACAGCCACCTATGGGCATTTTGGCAGAACACCATATGCTGAAGAGGTTGAAGTATACTATAATGGCCCCGGTGTTAGTTCAAAACTTGAAAAAGGGGAAACTAAATACTTTAAACAGGTTGAATATTTCCTCTGGGAAAAACTTGACTACATAGATAAGATAAAAAAAGCTTTTGGGATTTAAATCTTTAGCGAAAACCAACTTATTGAGTGGAGGGTGGTAATAACCGGTGATCTCAGAAAAGTATAATAAAGCTCTCCGCCCGAATGCAAAGACGCCAGACACTTCCAAAGTGCCAGGTGCCTGATAGCAAAATGCGCTAACTTGGTTTTTCCGGGCCATTGTCCTGTTTTGTGCGCCACATGAACGCTCTAAAAACGCACTGCTGATTATCAGCGATTTAAGGTTGTGGAATTTGGAATTTGGGTCATGCGGAGCTATTTTTAGGGTATGTTTATCCGGAAAAA
>SDBS01003604.1_pt1 | contig 15206 bp, 13 predicted proteins | sample 2277091 | NCBI WGS metagenome assembly SDBS01 (sample SAMN10404972, study PRJNA504765) | marine sediment metagenome | isolation source: marine sediment core GS10_PC15, 163 cmbsf | place: Arctic Ocean: Southern Knipovich Ridge | collected 2010 | reverse complement strand
GACATTGAGTTCTCCTCAAGGCGCCTGGCTTGTTGTGGATGACAAGAAAGTGCTTAACTTCTGCTCGAACAACTACCTCGGCCTCGCCAACCACCCCCATCTCGTCGAGAGCGCCAAGGCGGCAATCGACGAATTCGGGGTTGGCCCGGGAGCCGTGCGACCCATCGCCGGCACGATGGCCCTCCACCTCGAGCTTGAACTCCGCCTGGCGGCATTCAAGGGCGTAGAGGCGGCGGTTACTTTCCAATCCGGATTCAACGCTAACCTGGCCGCAATCCCCGCTCTTGTCTCCAAGGAAGACGTGATTTACTCAGATGAACTCAATCATGCCAGTATTATCGACGGCTGCAGGCTTTCGCGCGCCAAGGTCATTCGTTACACGCACTGCGATGCGGATGACCTGCGGGCGCAGATTGAAAAAAGCAAGGACGATGGCTACCGTCGTTCATTGATCATCACCGATGGTGTATTCAGCATGGATGGGGATGTTGCTCCGCTCGATAAACTATCCGAAGTCGCCCAAGATTTCGATGCCTTGCTGATGGTCGATGATGCCCATGGAGAGGGCGTCCTCGGTAAAGGCGGACGCGGCATCGTTGATCACTACAATCTGCATGGCAAAGTGGACGTCGAGATGGGCACACTTTCGAAAGCCTTCGGCGTCGTCGGCGGCGTTATCGCCGGCAGTCAGATAATCGTGGATTGGCTGCAGCAGCGCGGGCGTCCTTTCCTGTTCTCCTCGGCAATGACCGTTCCGGATGTGGCCGCTTGCCTGGCTTCCCTGAATCTACTCGAAGAGTCTACCGATCTGGTCGAAAAACTCTGGGAAAACGCGGACTACTTTAAGCGGGAAATGCGGGAGATAGGATTCGATACCGGCTTAAGCACAACTCCTATCACGCCCATCATGTTGGGCGAGGCATCCCTGGCTCAGGATTTCAGTCGGCGACTCTTCGAGGAGGGCATCTTCGCAATGGCCCTCGGTTTTCCGACTGTCCCGCGCGGCAAAGCCCGGATCCGAGTGATGATCTCTGCGGCTCACTCTCGGGAGGACCTCGACAAAGGGCTCGCTGCCTTCAAGAGCGTTGGACGGGAATTGGGCGTCATCTGACCTCTTCTTCCCCGTATAACAACAATACCCGCGCCGGTGCGCGGGTATTCACTTTCTAGAATCGTGACGGGCACGTCAGCCCTTTGGCGGTCAGGCAATCCGCTCCAAACAATTGAAATTATTCCAATTCGGCGTGCGCTCTTATGAGAGCGAGTCAATCCGCAACCCAAAAAAAACAAAAGCCCTGGCTGGGCTTTGGTGAGGGTTAGTTCTATTGCAGCGACGATGTTCGATGAGCCAGGGCGGCGCCATTATACAACACCTTGTGAAAACTGTCATCAGCGGCTCATACACAGACCGGATGCAGGCGAGCGTTACCCACAAGACAGGAGCGGCTATAGGGCAAACATGAATATGCCGCCCTGAATCACTCACATCGCGAGTGTGCTCGATCCGCAGCCAATATCAAAAGCGCAGGTGAGACGGCTCCCTCCATCTGCTCATACCCCCATGTATCTTTTCTTATAGCTAGAACTGGAAGGTTTTTTTGCGGAGGACGACGCGTCGCCGGTAATTGACTACATACTCCTGCAGCCGCGCCTCAAGTTGCTTGAAGTCCCGAGAGTTTAGAATCCTTGCCATCTCATCGCTGTTGTCGGCTGTGAAACCTTGAAGCCTGAGAGGGTAGGAGCCGTATGCGGTATGCCAGGATTCGCACATCCTCAGACCCAGTTGCTCCATCGTGGGCACAAATTCGCCCAGGACATAACGGAAATAAGCCTCTCGCTGCTCCGGTATCGGATCGTACGTCAGTATCAATTTTGTTTCCAAACGTTACGCTCCTCCAGGATCCAATACCTCGCTCGCGAAGGCCAGTTACGGGACAATACGCGGTCGCCGCGAAAATAGATCTGCTGTCGAGCTAAGCCTCACTTCGTCCGCCGACTCAAGCCAGATTCCGGGAATAGCGGTTCCACATTTCGGGCAAGTCCCCTGCCCGGTCAGGTTATAATCCAGGATCACAAAGCCGTAACGCCGGATCAGACTCTGTTGGCATGTTGGGCAGATGGTGTCCTCATAAGGATCAACCCGGCCCGGAAGATTCCCAGCATATACATATCGCAACCCGGCCTCCTGGCCAATCTCAGCTGCCCGGATCAGCGTATCGACATTAGTGTTCTCCGTATTGGTCATATGGTAATTCTTGTGGAAGGCAGTGACATGCCAGGGAATATCTGGCGACACGGAGACGATAAACTTGGCCGCATCCATTAATTCCGCGGTGCTGTCGTTGAAGCCTGGGACGACAAGCGTGACAACCTCCACCCAGAGACCCCGTTCGTGCGCCATCCTGATGCTGTCAAGCACATGTTGGAGCACGCCGCCCAAGTCACGGTAATTACGGTCCTGCATTGTCTTGAGGTCAATTTTAAACCCGCTGAGATAGGGGCTGAGATAATCAATCGCTTCCGGTGTCGCGTTTCCGTTTGAAACATACACGCACTTTAAGCCTGCTTTTATAGCCTCTTTGAACACTGCGACGGCCCATTCGGAAGTGATCAAAGGCTCGTTGTATGAAGATGCCACAACCCGAGCCCCCATATTAAGACCATACTCAATCATCTCGGCTGGTTCGATTTGGCGCAGATAGGCTCCGGAGACTTCAGAGGCAGGATCACGCAAAGCTTGTGATGAGACCCAGTTCTGGCAATAGGAGCAGTGGAAGTCACAACCCAGCATCCCGAATGTTAAGGTGTCCGAGCCCGGAAAAAAATGGTAGAAGGGCTTTTTCTCGGTGGGATCACACTGCAAAGCTGCGACGTAGCCCCAAGGAACCCGCAGCTCTCCACCCTCATTAAAGCGGACCTTGCATACCCCGCGCCGACCCTCTCGAATCAGGCAGCGATGACCACAAGCCAGGCAGCGCACGTCCCCATTCGGGAGCGCTGTGTAAAGCTCCCCGGGGATAGTCATCGCATCGAGCACTTCGGCCAGAGTTGTCATGAGATTATTGCGAATTATATCACCCGCTCCCAGAGCGTTATCAGCGAGGGTAAAATGTAGCCATGATCACCATTGCTGTTCAAGCGGGCGGGAAATCCAGCCGTATGGGGGAAGATAAAGCGTTGATCCGTCTGGCGGGGACTCCACTAATCGAGCGAGTGCTTGGTCGAGTCGATGGTCTGGCTGACGAAATTCTGATAACGACCAATCGCCCAGAAACCCTGGTCCATCTCAATCTGCGGATGGCGCCCGACGAGGTCCCCGGCGCTGGCGCCTTGCATGGTTTAAAAACCGCGCTAAGCGCAGCTCGGGGTGAGATCGTCCTGGTTTTGTCTTGTGATACACCTTTCGTTAGTCGAGAGTTGCTCGAGCACCTTCTCAACCGAGGGCATGAGGCCGACGTGATCGTCCCCAAGCATGGGAATGAGTACGAACCGCTCCAAGCAGTCTACAACAGAGCGCGCTGCCTTCCAGTGGTAGAAGCGGCGCTTGAATCCGGCGAACGACGAATGGTTAGCTTCTTTCCGAAAGTACACGTCATTCCCATCGAAGAGCCCGAACTCTCTGAGTTAGATCCATCCGGATTGAGTTTTATCAACGTAAACACAGCGGAAGACTTAGAACGAGCGGAACGGCTCCTCGAACAAGGTTCCCAGCTAACCCACTCTTCTTAAATCCAAAAATCGCGAGAATCAACCCTTAAAAGGGAAGAGCGACCGTATACTGGTGGCTTCCCCGGCACAGCTTATAAGCTTTCTCGCTCTCTTCTTAAAGGTATTAAATTTGATCTTCCTAGTTTAAAACACAGACAAACATCTAGGTGAGGGGGGCACCCAGATGCCTGCCTGTGTTTGATAATATACCTACAAATAAAGGTTGCGTCAAGGTATTTTTATTGAGACCGGGTACCAGGACCCATCGCCCGAAGGAGGTGACGGTTGTCGTACATATCGGGAAAGAATCCACTTCGAAGCCTATAAACAGCCAAACTACACTGAAGTCACCACTTGTTGACCTAAGGCTATGAACAGGGACACGTTCGATTCGCTACCTCTATTTAAGGGGCTCGACACAAAACCTCTTAATCTCCTGGCAAAAAGATTTGACTCGGAGACCTTTGGAGAAGGTGATGTGATCTTCGAGCAGGATGCCCGCGCCGAGAGGTTATACTTCTTAATCTCGGGCAGGGTGGCTATCCGCTTTAAACCTCCGGATGGTGAGGTGATACCTGTAACCGAGATCGAAGAAGGGGGTGTTTTCGGCTGGTCCGCGGCACTCGGGCGCAAGAGCTACACGTCCTGTGCTGTTAGCATTAAACCAAGCTTGGTCTTCAGCGTTAAGGGTGAGGACCTCACCCGGTTATGCGAGAAATACCCTGATGCGGGCGTGGTTATCCTTGAACGTTTAGCAGATGTGATCGCGCAGCGTCTGCAAAATACGCATGCACATGTAGTTAGAATACTGAGGGACGGTGTCTCCAACAAGTCGCTTTGAGAAGCGCAAACCCTCAAACGGAGGCAGGTATGTCAATAACCGCCAATCACAGCCATGACATAGACGCCCCGCCGGAAGAGCGAATGCGGGCGTTGCTTGAAGTCGTCAGTTCCTACATCGAGCAATATCACGGTGGATGGGTACGTTTGGTTTCCTTCGACGGGGAGGTTCTTAAGGTGAAGATGGGCGGCGCCTGCGAGGGTTGTCATCTCTCAGAAGGGACACTCCGCGGTTGGGTAGAGGGTTCTGTCCGTCAATTCTTCCCAGATATAAAGAGCGTCGAAGCTGTGTAAGAACGCCTCAACCCCACGGAACACGTTCATCAATCACCTATATGCACACGATCCTTGGCCCCGTACGCTGCTAACCTGTACGGCAAGCCTTCATACCCCTCAACAGTTCCTCGATCTTCCTGAGCGCTGGATAAAACAAAATCCCCCGATTTCTTCTCGGGGGATGCGAACTGACCCTCAGTCTCTCTCATGCTCCAGGAAGCGCTTGCAGAAAACCATCAATCGCCGCCAGCACGTCTGCAGTCCCTTGATAGGTGCATAGCGTCAGCCTTTTCGAGTCATTTCCTGTGATCATCTTCGACACAGTCGCACCGTCACGGTAACAGCAAAGCACCGATTTTCCCCGCTCAAGCGCTGCTGCGATCTCATAACCCACTCCGTGTGATGGCGTACTCACCTCCGCAATTAGCCCATCACAGGCTTCGATCCAGGCCATGTCCCGCTCATAGACTTCTCGAGCGTCTACAACGCGCTCCAAATCCATCACTTGCGGATGAGCGAGGTGCGCCGTGGGTACATCATGCCCAATCTCCAATAGATGATCCACAATCGTCCTGTAGACCGACTCGTCCTGCCTCCCTCCTGTAAGGGAGCATGAGAAATAAATATTCATGGCCCAGTTATTCCCTCCACGCTGATTCTTCCTTACATAGAGTAAGGACCCCCCTCGCTCCCCATCATTGTACATTCGGCGACACCAAGTTGTTGAGCTGTCAATCTCAGACCAGACACTTCCTTTTCGCTCTAATAAGAGCGCGACGGACATCATATCATGCTCGATGTGCAGGACACAGCTTATTACCTGTCAAAATGAACTTTCCTGGGAATTCTACTTGTGCTAATATCAACCTATCGTAAGGACTCATCATGGTAGATACGCGCGACCCCCTACGCTTTCTGCAAACAGAGGTCTCCCGATTAAATCAGGAGAATAAAGAACTGCGGGAGGAGCTGACAATCCTGCGCTCCTCCGTGCGCGGCTTAAGCGCCATCCAGGATCTGATCCAGCGCATGGGACCTCAAACCAATCTGATCCATGTTCTTGATGATCTATTAGGATCCGCTTTGGCAGTCTTGGGAACACACGATGGCTCGCTGCTCCTGCGAGACGATGAGACTGAGGAACTGGTATTCGTTGTTGTCCGCGGCGAAGCGCGTGATCGTCTTCAGGGCTACAAGTTGCCGCCCGGGAAGGGCATCGCCGGATGGGTGGCGGATAATCGTGAACCCGCAATTGTCCTCGATGTGCGCAAAGACCCCCGTTTCTTCACCCAGGTTGATGAAACTATGGGTTTTCACACTCAAGCACTTGTTTGTGTGCCTCTCCTTGATGGCGAGCGCGTTCTCGGCGTGATCGAAGCGATCAACAAACTCGGTGACCGAAATTTTTCAACCGAAGATCACCATCTACTCATGGTCGTGGCACAACTTGCCTCTATGGCGATCCAACGCGCCGAAACCCTATCCGAGGAGAAAGACTAAGCTCGCAGGTGAGCGCCGAGTTCTTTCTCTAGCGCCTTAACGATCTTCTTCCGCAGCACTGCCACTTCTTCATCTGTCAACGTTCGATCCAGAGCCTGATACGTCAGGGCATAGGCCAGACTCTTTTTATCCGCCTCGATTTGTTCACCGCGGTAAAGGTCGAAAAGGCGGATGTCCTCCAGTAGATCCCCTCCCGATTTCCGGATGACGGCAAGGACATGTTGGGCCGGGACTGCCTCATCGACGACAATGGCGAGATCTTCCAATACGGGCGGGAAGGTCTTGACCAATTCCACATCCATCGATTCGGGGATCGCCTGGATGACCATTTCCACATCTAATTCGGCAGCGAGAAGAGGGAAAGACTGGAAATTGTAGTGCTCCTTCACCAGAGGGTGAAGCTCCCCCATAACACCCGCTTGTTTCCCATCGATCATTATCCGCGCGCATTTTCCGGGATGAAACGATGGGTGTTCACCCGGAGAATACACCACTGCCTCGACCTTAAGCCCTGCGAACAACGCTTCGAGAATGCCCTTTAAATCGAAAAAGTTGAATTCCTTTGAAGATGGTTCCCGCCAGAAAGGAAGCGCGCGTGGTCCAGTTAGAGATACGGCGAGTTTTAGTGGTTCGACCGGGAGTTCTCCCTTTTCAGTAGATAGATAAACCGGTCCAATTTCAAATACGGCGATGCGCTCCTGGAAACGGGCATTGCTTTCAACGATTTCCAGCACGCTTGCTAATAAGCTGTGGCGCATGACTATACGGTCGACGCTAATTGGATTCTCTAGTTGGATATACGGTCTGTCGTCGGGTTTTATCCCCGTGGGCAAGATTCTAGTTTCCTGGTCTGGGGCTGTCAGGCGATAGGTTATGATCTCCTGTAAATCAAGGCCAGCGAGCAGGTTTCGGATTTGCTCCTCACACTCCAAGGCTTTATTGCTGTATTGAGGCGGGATCTCATCAGAGATCATTGTCTCCGGCAGTCGATCGTAACCATAGATCCGCACCACCTCTTCCATCAAGTCTGCAACACCTACGATGCCCTCACCGATATCCATGCGATGATCTGGTGTTGTCACATGCAGCTTTTCCCCTTTGGACTCGATCTCAAAACCGAGCCGGCCGAGTATTTCCTCGATAGCATCGATCTCAAGTCGAATGCCGAGCGAGCGTTCCACATCAGCTGGGGAAATCTCTACAATCAGCGGCTCTGACGGCAATGGATATTCATCGACAAGCCCCTGGGCGATTTCGCCACCAGCAAATTGTTGGATACGGGACAGGCCGCGCTTGACCCCCCGTTCTGCCATCGCCGGGGGAACTCCACGCTCGAACCTGTAGGAGGCTTCGGATTGTAGATTCTGCGACCCTGCCGTCCGGCGGATGTTGATGAAATTCCAAGAAGCCCCCTCGAGCAAGACGCGGGTGGTCTTCTCGCTAACCTCCGACTCGGCGCCCCCCATCACGCCCGCGATCGAAAGCGCCCCGGCGGTATCGGCAACTAAAACCGTGAAATCATCCAGAGACCGCTCGACGCCGTCGAGTGTGGTTATTCGCTCCTTCGATTCTGGAAGCCGGGTGATGATTTCCGGAGCTTTTCCTCCGGACCGTTCGACGAGAACATCGAAATCAAACGCGTGCAGCGGCTCACCAATTTCAAGCATGGCGTAGTTCGTGGCATCAACGATATTGTTGATCGGCCGCATCCCTGCTAATTGCAGGCGGAGTTGCACCCAGTACGGGCTGGGTCCAACATCCACCATCTCGACAAGACCCAGAACGAAGCGCGGGTTCAATTCGGGGTTGCGGATATTGATGCTCACTCGCCCATCGATCGAGGGGCCCTTCCATGGAACTTCGTAGGAGGGCTCTTTCATCACCGCCCTTGTCAGTGCAGCTACCTCCCGGGCCACCCCCAGGATATTGGCGGTGCGTGCTATATTGGGCGTTAGCGCGATATCCAGGACCGCATCGCCCATGTACTCCACGAGTGGTTGCCCAACCGGGGCATCATCGTCGAGAATAATAACGCCTTCATGTTCCTCAGAGATGCCGAGTTCTTTCTCCGAGCACGCCATCGAATATGACTCAACCCCGCGGATTTTCGCCCGCTTGAGCGTGAAGGTTTCCCAACCGGCGACATGACCATCATAAAGTATGGCTCCTTCGCGTGCGTAGGCTACCTTCAGAGGATTCTTCAGGGTTCCCTGCCCTTTGTAGGGGAAAAGATTGGGCGCGCCGGTGAGCACAGTGTGCTCCTGTTCACCATCATCCAAGCGGCACAACACCAGGCGATCGGCGTCCGGATGAGGCATGACCTCTAACACCGCACCCACGACGACTTTCTCGGGATCCCACGCTAACCCGGTAACATTCGTTCCAATACTCCGCTTTCGGCCGGTATGACCTTCTACCTTTTCATCGGGAAGTGGAAGTCCGACAAAGCGAATCCCCTCCACCTCTAGTCCTGCCAGAGTCAGCCTGTGGGCTAACTCGGGAATTGAAAGTTCAATGTCGACAAACTCACGCAGCCAAGTTATGGGAACCTTCATGAAACCTCCCTTATCATCCAATATAGAGCCCGATTGGGGCTCAGAATTGCTGTAAAAATCTCAGATCATTCGCCCAGAAATTACGGATGTCGTCAACACGGTGAATATTCATGGCGATCCGCTCAGGTCCCATGCCAAAAGCAAAGCCGGAGACGAGCTCAGGATCGTAGCCTCCGTTCACCAGCACGGTAGGGTGGACCATGCCGCAACCCAGGATTTCCAACCATCCGGTCTTCTTGCAGACTCCACAGCCCTCACCGTCACAGACGAAACATTCGATATCCATCTCGGCTGAAGGCTCTGTGAAGGGGAAGTGGGCTGCTCGAAAGCGCGTGCGCACGTCATCGCTAAAAAGCCTGCGGGCAAACGCCACAAGTGTGCCTTTCAGGTCGGTGAAGGTGATGTTCTTTCCGATCGCCAACCCTTCGACTTGATTGAATTGGATCTCCGATCGAGCCGAGATCTGCTCATAGCGATAGCACATCCCCGGCAGGATAACGCGTATTGGCTCCGGAGCCCGCTCGCGCATCACGAGTATCTGCCCTGGAGAAGTGTGCGTTCGTAAGAGCACGCCCTCCCCGGTAGTGTAGAAGGTGTCCCAGAGATCCCGGGCAGGGTGAAAAGGGGGAATGTTCAAGAGACCAAAGTTAAATTCATCCGTCTCTACCTCACGTGAACGGTAGATTTGGAAGCCCATCTCGGCGAAGATCGCATAGATACGGCGAAGCATCTGGTTGGCGGGGTGGATCCTGCCGCGCGACATGCTGCGGCCGGGCAAAGTGACATCCAGCCGTTCTTCCCTCAAACTTCGTTCTACCGCAGCCTGCTGCATGGACATTTCACGCGCTTCATAGGCGGCTACTAACGCCTTCTTGACCTCGTTCGCGCGCCGCCCGACAGCAGGACGTTTCTCTTTCGACAGATCTCGCAGACTCTCGGTGATCTTTCCCAGCTCAGCCGCACGTCCCAGGTAGCTTACTTTCCATTCTTGAAGCGTGGGTTCATCCAACGCTTCCTCCAGGTTCTTAAGTGCCTCCCGTTCAAGTTCGTCCAGACGTTTCAGCATCGATGCTCCTTTCCATTCACGCGCGCCATTGATGACGGCGCTTTAAACAAAACGCCCCCGCCCGATCAAGGGACGGGAGAGTAATCCCGCGGTACCACCCTTGTTGACCCCGAAGGGCCCTCTCAATTCCGACGGTCGCCGCTGCAAATACCAACATACGGCGATCAGATCCCCGTCGCTAACGGTGGGGTTCCGGCCCGAACTACTGGCCTCTTACGAGGCGTTCCCCCGGGCAGCTCATGAGGGAACTTCAACAGGACTCTCTCGGACCAGGGTTCCAGCCACGCCCCGGCCTCTCTGGAGAGGTCAGCCCGCCTACTTTCCTCAATCAAAGCCTTTATTAGTGTCTTCTCCCAATTATGCCCATTTCAAGGCCTGTGTCAACCATCCTCATCCAACCTAACATTTTCAACAAATGGGTTGGTGAATAATCTCAACAAAATCAACCTCTCTGAAAGATAACAAAAGATTGGGGTCCTTCGTTCGAGTATTGGCCGAAGTTGCCGAGCGGACATAGGCAACAAGCAGAGTAGCGCGTTTCTGCAGTGCGAATACAATCAATATAAACCTGTGATTCTTGTCACAAAAGTGGTGCATACTCGTTATTAACATAGAAGCTCCCTTACACGGTTCCTGCAGACCACTATATGTGGGTGGCCTGCTTTCAATGCAAGGAGAATGGTCATGACGAAAAAGCTTTTGTTATTATCCTGTCTACTCGCGTTGGGACTCGGTCTTGCAGCCTGCAACCGTCCCAGCTCGACCCCCTGCGCCCCTGCGGATCTGGAACCACCCACGATCACCTTCCCCGGCAGCTATACAAATGTCGGTACTGCGCCAACGGTTGGCACCTTGACTCCTGAGTTGTTTCAATGGGAGTTCGATCCCGATTGCACCCCCGAACACTTCAAACTCCTAATCTCTCCCGACCGGCATTTTGGCAACTCTCGGGCAGGCATGACCGACGGAGAACTGGCCTGGCCGCTGAGCGATGCTCCCCACCCTCAAATGGCTCTGGAGCCCTCCACCGAGTACTTCTGGAAAGTGCGCGCTTGGACCGACGGGGTGAATGGACCCGATTCCTCCACGCGCGTTTTCTTCACCGGACCTCTCTGTGCTACCGCCGGTGAGATGGGCACTCCGGAGCTGCTCTCGCCCGATCCCGGCGAGGTCATTGGCGATCTGTACGCCGAGCTGCACTACCAGGTGGGCGAACCACAATGTTTGCCCGAGGGCTACTTCGTCGACCTGCAAACCGATTCGGGCTTCAGCGGTACGAACCTGTTGGGAGAGTTCGGCATACCCGGCACCTATGTGCTTACCGATGAGCTAACCGATTGCACCACCTATTACTGGCGTGTGGCGCCAATATTCGACGGCGTCCAGGGCACGTACTCTGAGTCTCGCGCTTTCAACGTGAGCGTGAGCCCCGACTGCCCGATGGTTTCGGTCATACCAGACCTGGTCGTTGACACCAGCCTTATGAACTTGATGTGCGACCCGGAGGATCTCACACCGCCGGAGCTTCTTTGGCCGCCGCCAGCAGCTGAGATCTGGCTCCCGGGGATGGAAAGCATCCTGCCGGCTGAATTCTTTCAATGGTCACCGATCAGCTGCATCCCCGCAAAATATAGGATCCTCTTCTCATACGATCCAGGTTGGGGTATCGCGCGTTCAGGAAGGACCGACGGTGAAACCACCTGGCCGTCACCCGATGCCGAGTACCCGCAGGGATACATTGCGCCTGCTACAGAGTTTTTCTGGAAGGTAAGCGCCGGGACCGACAGCGTCTACGGACCTTACTCTGACACTCGCACCTTCTTCACCGGTCCGAGCTGCACCGTTCCCGCCGATATGGCAGCTCCCGAACTGATCGAGCCCGATGACGGTGCGGAAATACTTGCGCTTGAAGTCTTGCTTAATTTCCAACCAGGCGAGCCGGGATGCATCCCCGACGGCTATTACATTGACGTGCAGACATCGGCCGATTTCAGCGGTACGAACATGTATGCCGGGGATTGGGCCAGTAAACACTCCTTCTTCCCGGTCACAGGCCTGGCGGACTGCACAATGTATTACTGGCGCATTGCCCAGGTCGAGGATGCGACGTTTGGACCTTTTTCTGAAGGGCGCTCCTTCTTCACCAACGAGAGCGGCTTCTGCGCCCAGTCCTTCGTGCCGCAGCTCGAAGCCTTGCGCGACCTGGCTTGCTACCAGGGACCGATCCCCGGCACCTACCCCATCCTCGGCTACTTATTGATGGGCGAGACGGCGCCGATCGTGGCCCAGAGCCTTGACCAGGCGTGGTGGTACATCCAGAATCCTGATGGCGTAGACATTTGCGCCGTGCCCAAGGACGGCACCGCCCCCAAGGGCGATGTCGGCGAGTTACCACTGTGGAATAATCCCGAGGTCGAGCCGGAGGAGAGCGGTGGGGAAGGCGAGGGACGAGTATGCAGTGGTAACCTAAATAAAGCTGATTGCGAAGCTGCGGGTGGAACATACAGTTTGGTCTCGTCTCCTCCCTGTAAGTGTCCTTAATTAATGCCTGTCTAGTCGGCTATAACCAAAGGACCTTCATTCCCGAAGGTCCTTTTACTGATTCATACATTTATATCTCCACTTCCTCTGCCTAATCGCCTTACACTACTTTCGCAATCTAGAAACAGAATAGACACAAATAACAACCTTAGGAGTGTTGTGAATGAATCAACCCGGGAACCTTTCCGCATTGCCTTTCGCCTCAAGCATAAGGTCCACTTTGAAACAATATGGAGATAACCATGAAGACTAAAAGAAACCTTTCTCAACTCACCCTCGTCACCCTGCTAATCTTTTTCTCCTAAACACTCGCAGTCTCTTCCAGCCGACCATGGGCGACGAACGGACGGGCGGGTGTTTTTCTTCCCGAAAGCGGCCGCTGGTGGGGAGGCACAGGGCACCTTCAAATAAGCCGCTAAGGATGGTCACGAGGCTATGTGTAAGATAAATGGCGAGACTCACGAGCATAGTCTGGCATTTGACCTAAATTCTGCGGGTACAATTAGAAAGATTTTTAACCATTGTGCGACAAAGCCTTGACGTGCTTCTTCGTTCGGGGATCGTGGGTGATAGCTTTACATCTTGAGGATGAATGAATGAGAGATTATCCAGCAATTACACGAAAAATTACCTGGACACTTTTCAGCGCACAGAGTCTTGTATCCGCGGCGATGATCGCGATGGCGACGGTTAATGCAATTATTGGCGCGGAACTGAGTGGTGTCGTTGCCTGGGCTGGAGTCCCGGCCGCTGTCCTCCTGGGGGCAGCTGCCGTCGGGGCCGTTTTCTGGGGCCTGATCATGGAACGCAGAGGCAGACGCATAGGTCTGGCGATAGGACTAGGAATTGGGATCCTGGGATCCTTCTTGTCCGCATGGGGGATTCTCAACCTCACATTCTTGCTGTTCTTGGCTGGTATGGCTTGTCTTGGGATTGCTCAATCGGCCATGCAGTTGGGCCGCTATGCCGCGGCAGATGTGAGTCCTCTTGAGGCACGTGGCCGCGCGATCGCAAACGTCGTCGTGGGTGGCACGGTGGGATCCATCCTTGGACCGCTGCTTGTGGGTCCCGCTTCGACGTGGGCAACGAGGGTCGGATTTAATGAGTTGGTCGGAGCTTATGCCGTCGGTTTGATCTTATTCGTGATCGCCACCGTTGTTATCGCGTGGCTGCTGCGGCCCGAACCGCTGGAAATCGCCCGCGAGTTAGCACAACGGCAAGAGCGTACGGTTGACGCAAACGTGGATGCCCAACCCCTGAGAATGATCTTTCAGCGACCCGGTGTATTTGTCGCCAGCGGGTCCATGATATCCGGTCAGCTCGTTATGGTTATGTTGATGGTCATCACAAGTTTGCATATGAGGAACTCGGGGTTTCTGCTCAACGATATTGCACTTGTCATCGCCGCACATACGTTCGGCATGTTCGCCTTTTCAATTTTCTCTGGTCGCCTGACTGCCCGGATCGGTCGGACCCCTGTTCTCATGTTCGGTTCGATTATGTTGGTATTAGCTGGGTTGACGGCAGGCCTTTTCCCGGGAATTTTGCCTCTGGTGATTTCCCTCTTCCTCCTCGGGCTTGGTTGGAACTTTTGCTATGTGGGTGGATCGACGATGTTAATCGACAATTTGCTCAACGTGGAGCAATCACGTGTGCAGGGTATTAACGATCTTCTCCTGGGGCTGGTATCCGCCATCGGGAGCCTGGGGAGCGGCTTCGTGTTCGCGGCGATTGGTTATCGTGCCGTCGGGTTGTTCGGTGCAGTGCTAGCGATTATTCCCCTTGGCTTGAGCCTTTGGTGGCGGAGAAATCATGCACAAACCAGCCTTCGTAAAGCGTCATCTTGAAATCCAAGCCCGAGCGTGATTAGAGCAGCGAGGGCGACACGAGCGATGTTCCATTGTGGAATATCCACGCGCTTGATCCAGAAAATCGTGATGGCGACGGCAAACCTACATGCCGGAATGATTTAAACCAAACTCAATGTACCGCTGCAGGCGGGGCATATATAGAGCAGATGAAGAAACCAAGCGACATTTAGTGTCCAGATTAGTGTAAACAAGCTGGTTAATATCCAAATCCGTAGAAGGACATTCCTTTAGGGAGGTCCTTCTTTCCTTTTTCTTTTTGCCACTTCGTAAACGCTCCCCTGCTGTGGCACGCTACATTCACAGCCTACGAAGAGAATAGACACAAATAACAACCTTAGGAGTGTTGTAAGTGAATCAACCCGGGAACATTTCCTCATCACCTTTCGTCTCAAGCATGACGGTCCGCTCTGGAACCAATGGAGACAATCATGAAGACCAAAAGATTGCCGTATCAACTCACCCTCTTCACCCTGCTCGTCCTTCTTCTCCTCAACGCCTGCAGCCTCTTCCAACCTACCCCGCGCGACAAACGGACGGGCGGGTGGGTTGATTGGGACAACAAAGGTGGATGGTCGGGGTATGAAGCATCATCGGATGGCGTTTATCTGGAGGAATCTGGACCCAGCCTCGCGCTCGGTTCTGCCCCTTCAGAACCCTCCATCTCGATTGACGCTGGAAAGTCGGAATCTCCTCCCGAACGTTCGAGCCAGTACGCGTCGATGCGCGCCGGGAGCGTAGATGACAACGCTGAGTGGGATGATTATCTGCTCTATCGCCGCCGCTTCACCGAATCAGGCATCCTTGTCCACGACCTTGACGTCAGCGAACGTCACATTATCCGGGTGACAG
>SDBS01003603.1_pt1 | contig 15207 bp, 10 predicted proteins | sample 2277091 | NCBI WGS metagenome assembly SDBS01 (sample SAMN10404972, study PRJNA504765) | marine sediment metagenome | isolation source: marine sediment core GS10_PC15, 163 cmbsf | place: Arctic Ocean: Southern Knipovich Ridge | collected 2010 | reverse complement strand
AAGGAGATGATGGCCTGGATGACCGGCACGCGGTTGCTGGGCGACGGGTCGTTGTGGTGGATCGCGCCGTACGTCTTCCTGCTGGGTGCGGTCGGATCTCGATTGCTGATGGATATGCGCCACTGCCGCTTGTCCAGTTCGGCGTTTGTGGTCACAGCCGGGTGTTTCGCCCTGGCGGTGATTACGCAGCTCGGTTGGATCCTGCCGACCGAGGACCGTCGGGCCGTGATGCTCGAAGAAGGCTGCGAGATGTTCGGCGACCTATCGCTGCTGTTGGCCATGGTGTTGCACGCCCGCTATGTGTTGCTCGACGCCGAAGGGCTACTGCCGCGTCGGGCGGCCCGGTCCGAGTTCCCGCCGCTGGACGAGGATATCGAGGAAGAGCACGAAGCAGAGCCGTCGGACGTGATCGACGAGTGGATCAAGGTCGAGGCGGCCCATGCCTCGCCGAAACCAAAACTGCGCCGCAAGCCGCCGCCCGAGCCGGAACCCGAGGCCGAGTCGCCGGTCCGCCGCAAGCTGACCAAGCAGGAGCGCAAGGTGCTACAGAAACGGTTGTCCCGGGAGCGGGCCGAGCGAGAAAGCGCGCAGAAGAAGAAGTGGTAGTGGGGGAGAATGACCAAATCCCAATGACCAATGTCCAAGAAAGGCATTGAACATTGGTCATTGAACATTGGTCATTGAACATTGGTCATTGAACATTGGTCATTGAACATTGGTCACTTCGACTTCTTCTGGATCTTCGCCCACGTATCCCGCAGCGTGACGGTTCGATTCAGCACCAGCTTCTCGTCGGTCGAGTCGGGATCGACGCAGAAATAGCCCAGTCGTTCTAGCTGAAATCTCGCGTCCGGGCTCGATTTGGCCAGACTCGGTTCCAACCAGCAGTCGGTCAGCACTTCCAGCGACTCGGGGTTCAAGCCGGCGGTGAAATCGGCGTCTTCTCCCACGTTCTCGGGGTCGGGCTGGGTGAAGAGGTGGTCGTAGAGTCGGACCTCGGCTTTTTGGGCATGTTCGGCTGAGACCCAGTGGATCGTTCCCTTGACTCGCCGTCCGTCGGGCGTGCCGCCGCCGCGCGATTCGGGATCGTACGTGCAGTGGACCTCGATCACCTGGCCGTTTTCGTCTTTGACCACGTCGGTGCAGGTCACGTAGCAGGCCCAACGCAGCCGCACTTCGCGACCCGGCGCCAAGCGGAAATACTTCTTCGGCGGATCCTCGCAGAAGTCGTCTTGCTCGATGTACAGCACGCGTGAGAAGGGCAGTTTGCGCTTGCCGGCGCTCTCGTCCTCGGGGTTGTTGATCGCGTCGAACTCCTCGGTCTGACCTTCCGGGTAGTTATCGATCACCAGCCGCAGCGGCCGCAACACGCCCAGCACCCGCGGGGCCCGACGGTTGAGGTCCTCGCGCAGGCAGTGTTCCAACAGGCCCAGGTCGACCGTGCTGTTGAACTTGGCCACGCCGATCCGGTTGCAGAAATCACGAATCGCCTCGGGCGTGTAGCCGCGCCGCCGCAAGCCCGAGATGGTCGGCATCCGCGGGTCGTCCCAGCCGGCGACATGGCCCTGGTCGACCAACTGCAGCAGCTTCCGCTTGCTCATCACGGTATACGTCAGATTGAGCCGGGCAAACTCGATCTGTTGCGGGCGGTAGATTCCCAACTCGTCGAGAAACCAATCGTACAACGGCCGATGATTCTCGAACTCCAGCGTGCAGATCGAATGGGTGATCCGTTCGAGCGAGTCCGACTGGCCGTGCGTAAAGTCGTACATCGGATAAATGCACCACGTGTCGCCCGTGCGATGGTGTGTTGCGCGCAGGATCCGGTACATCACCGGGTCGCGCATATTCACATTGGGCGAGGCCATGTCGATCTTGGCCCGCACGACGCGTGCGCCGTCGGGGAACTCGCCCGCCCGCATGCGACGAAACAGGTCAAGGCTCTCATCGATCGACCGATCGCGATGGGGGCTGTTTCGGCCCGGCGCGGTCAGGGTGCCGCGATATTCTCGCACCTCGTCGGGTGTCAGGTCGCAGACGTAGGCCTTGCCGGCCTGGATCAACTGCTCGGCATATTCGTAGAGTTGCTCGAAGTAGTCGGAGGCGAAGAAGAGCCGATCGCCCCAGTCGAACCCCAGCCAGCGGACGTCCTCCTGGATCGAGTCGATATACTCCTGCTCCTCCTTGATGGGGTTGGTATCGTCGAACCGCAGGTTGCACAGCCCGCCGGGATACCTTTCGGCCAGCCCGAAGTTCAGGCAGAACGACTTGGCGTGCCCGATGTGCAGGTAGCCGTTCGGTTCCGGCGGAAACCGCGTATGGACCCGGCCGTCGTATTTGCCCGTCTTGAGGTCCTCTTCGATGATGTTTTCGACGAAGTTCAGCGAGCGGGCGGGGGCGGCCGAGTCGTCGTTCTTGTCTTGACGCTGGGGATCGGGGTTCAATTTTGCCATGGTTCCGTCTGTTTCGGGCGATTACATAGTAGCCAAACGAATTACCATAGTACAATCGGCCGTCGGCTGCAAGATTCATCAGATAATAGGCGGCGTGCCGCACGAACTGATCCCCCTGACAGGCCGGGCTTTTTTCCGATATACTCGATGCCCACGCGTCCCGTTCATCAATCCTCAACCCGAAATCTGCATCCCCATGGTTCGCACACGATTTGCCCCCAGCCCGACCGGGTATTTGCACATTGGCGGTGTTCGTACTGCCCTGTTTTGCTGGCTTTTTGCCCGAAAACATGGCGGACAGTTCATCCTCCGCATCGACGACACCGACCAGCAACGGAACGTCGACGAGGCCTTGCGGCCGATTCTCGACGGGCTTCGCTGGCTGGGGATCGATTGGGACGAGGGGCCGGATGTCGGCGGGCCGCTGGGGCCCTATTACCAGTCGCAGCGAGCCGATCGGTATCAGGCGGCGGCCGAAAAACTGCTCGAAGGCGGGTTTGCCTACCGCGATTACGCCACGACCGAGGAGGTCCAGGCCGAACGGGAAGCGGCCGAGCAGGAGAAACGGCTGTTCACCTACAGCCGCCGCTTCATGGCCGAGACGCCCGAGGATCAGGCCCGATTCGAGGCCGAGGGACGCCAGGCGGTCGTGCGACTGAAGATGCCGCGGGAAGGGAAGTTGGTGATCAAGGATCTGGTGCGTGGCGAAGTCGAGTTCGACTGGGCTCAGGAACAGGACCACGTCATCCAACGGGCCGACGGCTCGTGCCTGTATCATCTGGCCAGCGTGGTCGACGACCATGATTTGGAAATCACGCACGTCATCCGGGCCGAGGAGCATCTTTCCAATACGCCGCGACAGATTTTCATTGCCCAGTCGCTGGGCTACGAGTTGCCGCAATACGCCCATCTGCCGTACGTCGCCGAGCCGGGTAGCCGAAACAAACTCAGCAAGCGGAAGCTCGACAAGTATCTGAAGAACCGCGACTTCGCCAAGTTGCTTCAGCACGGGCAAGGGATCGCCGAAGCGATCGGCCTGGAGACTTCGCCCGAGACGTTCAACCCGGTGATTGTCGATTTCTACGAGCAGGTCGGCTATCTGCCCGAGGCTATCATCAACTATCTGGCCCTGCTGGGTTGGGCGTTGGACGATCGGACCGAGCACTTTTCCCGCGAAGACCTGATCGAGCACTTCACCTTGGAACGGGTGAACAAGGCGCCGGCCAGTTTCGATTGCCAGAAGCTCTCGGCCTTCGAGGACCGTCATTTCCAACTGCTCTCGACCGAGCAAAAGGTGGCCCAAGCGGCTCCATTCTTGCAACAAGCCGGTCTGATCGAGTCGTCCGAGAACGAAGCGGTCCGTGAGATATTGGCCAAGATCTTCGAGATCTCGGGCGATCGGGTTAAGGTGGGCGGCGATATCCTGGCCTATGCCGACTTCTTCTTCCGCCCGGACGACCAGTTGCCCTACGACGAGAAGGCGTTCGAGAAACGACTCCGCAAACCGGCCGATGCGGTCGAACTGTTGCAGAAGTTCAGACAAGAACTGGCCCAGGTCGAGTCGTTCGACGCCGAATCGCTCGACCGGCTGATGCACGAATTCGTCGAGGCCCAAGGGATCAAGATCGGGCAGATTATCCACGCCGTCCGGGTCGCCGCGACCGGCAAGTCGATCGGGCCCGGGCTGTTCGACTGCCTGGCTATCCTGGGGCGCGACGCCACCTTGGCACGAATCGATCGCACGTTGCAACGACTCGTGTGAGGTGGGCCACATGGTCGCTGAAGCGACCAGCCCCTGAAGCTCTGGCGTTTCGCACGAGGTTGGACTGGCGGGCCCCTAGCGACACGAGTTGCCGTAACGGTAGGGCGGGCTGTTGAAGTTGGACCGTGGGTGGGAGTAATAGCGGTATCGGGAATGGGTCGCCTGGATCCGTAGGACGGCATCCAGGTGCGAGTTCGACCGGTAACGATACCCGCCCCCGTACCCGTGTCCGTAATACCCGCCATGCCCGTAGCCGCCACCATAACCGTAGCCGCCGTATCCTCGAGAGTGCCCCGGCGCGGCCAATGCGGTTGAGCTTACCAGTGTGACGATTACCACGACCGCCAGTGTGCAAAGTGCCCTTTTCATGATCGACTCCTTTTTCGATGTGGGGGAGGGTCTGTCGCCAACTCGTACAACGGATTGGCACGATGCGTGGCAGTTAGTGCATTTTTCGGGCCAAACCATCCCGCAATAAGCCGTAAAGACATGGCACGCAAGGAGTTGGGCAGTTCCACGGAGAAATGCAATCGCACGGAGCCGCCCAATGCGCCATCATAGTGACTGCGCCATGTCGCGTATCGGAGACTATCCGGCCGCTACGCCGCGTTCAAAGGCGTCTTGGTCGCGCTGGTACAGGGCGAACACCGACTCGAACGTCTCGCTGGAGATCTTCCAGACGGGGTTTTCGTCGCTGTGGGCATTGCTGTGGGTGGTGAAGACGCGGTAGATGAACTTGAACAGGTGACGCGGAACTCGCAACGCCGCGAACGCATCCATCAGCCGACGCGAATCGACGGAGTCGTCGAACAGGTCGCTGATCGAAACCGACTGGCCATCTTCGGCGCAGGCGGCGATCCGTGCATTGGCCAGGTCGTATAACGATTGGCCCGTCCAATCGAGCGAGCGGACCATGTTCTGCTTATCGAGTCGGGCGCGTTGGTGGAAGTCGTGATCTTCCCGATCGATCAACCGCTCCAGTTCCAACGGCAAGAGGAGTTTCAACCCCAGGCCGGGGTGTTTTAGGAACTTGTTGTCCAGCATGGGCCAGAGCAGGGCCTGCATCAACTCGGTCGAACCGTTGATCAAGTAGGGTTCGTCGAGCCGGTCGACCAGCACCAGGATCCCGTTCGCTTGAAGTGATCGCAGCACGCCTTGCAGTTTGCCGAGTAATTCGTACCGATCTTCGGTTCGCTGCTGAGCAGGTAGCGGCTGGCCGACGATCTGTCCGCCGGGGAACCTTTGCAGGATCCGTCGCAACATGTGCGTATTGTGGTTGAGCACCCGCGTATTGCGAACGATGCATCGCGCCTTCCAGTACCACTTCCCACAGCGAAAGAGCCGCGGGAGCCATCCGGCCAGCACAATCAAGTAGGGCCAAACCGTGGTCAACCAGGGCCATTTCGCAAACCACGCGATTGCCGCAAAGACGGCCACGGTGACCAGCAGCCCCAGGCCCCAATCCCACAACGAGCGCCAGGTCCTGAAGCCCAGTTTGCGTCGCAGGCGTTTCCAACGATCCGCCGAGTTCTCCGCGGACGACTGGTCATAGCAGGCGGCCAACAGGAGAACGTCGCGGACTTGAAGCCGGTCGAGCGCGTCGATATTCGGCGCCTCGTCGCGGGCGGCCGGGTGACGGGCCTGCTTGACTTCGAGAATCCGATCGACCAATTGCGTCACGCCCAGCGAGAGTATCGCGTCCATGTGGTCCCATAGCCGCCACTGTTCGAGCACCCGCTCCGGTCGGCGACGGCGGCCCGAGAAGCGTTCGCGAAATCGGTCTAAGAAAGGATTGAAGTCATCGTACTGAATCACAAAAACCTGGCCCTCGGGATGGTCGGCGTTGTGATCGGTCAGATGCCGGGCGATCTGCAGCCGGATGGCCGTCTTGCCCGACCCTTTCTCCCCAAAGACCACAGCCGTGGCCGGTTCGCTCGGATCGCCGTAGATCTTGTCCCAACTGGGATGGTACGTGCTGTGGATGCAGGCGCCCTTGAACACTTGATCTGTCTGGGCGTCCTCGTCGGCAAACGGGTTCGCCGTGATCCCGTGGTGTTGGAGAAACTCTTGGATTTTCATGAGCAAACCTTATGGAAAAACGTTAAAGGAACCGTAGGCGAAAAGCGGACGATCGCGTCGGTCCATACGGGCGACGAGAGGGCGCCGCCACCGGATGTCCGGGCGGCCGGGTCGTCCATCAACACCCAAACGAAGACGATCGAGAGTACAATCACCACGATAACCAGCCCAATGATCAGCATGGCCTGGGAATAGTTCGATTTACGGCGCGGCCGCCTGCGCCCTCGACGCATGGTCGCCGCGACCGAGCCGGAGGTTTGGATCGCGCTGCCGGGCGTGCTGCTTTGGGTTTCGCGGAATTGCAGAAACACATCGGCGGCCGGCTCCCAATCGCGCCAGCCCTCGCGCCATACGAGCGAATCGACGGCCACTCGACCTTCGTCGATCCACTCTCGCATCACCTCGCCGGTTGCCGGCCCGAACTGGCCGCCCGACGCGGGACGCACGTACCAGACCACGTTGCCGGCCTCGGCCAACGGGTCGGCCGACGCGGGCGCGGAAGTTTCAACTTCCATCGGCGGAGGCTCGAGCGCCATAGCCGTCGGCTCAGACGTCACAGCCAGCGGTTGTGGCGAAATGTCCTCTTCAGCGGGCGCCGCAATTGGGCCGGGTTGAAATGGGGGAAGCGGCACTTCGGCCGGCGTCCCGGGCGAGACGCCGACAGGTTGCTCGACCGCCGGCTCGGCGACCGGTTCCGCATCGCTATCTTCCTGCTTGGAGCTGGGGCGAGTGCTCTCGGTCGGAATCTGGATCTTCACCCCACAATGGGGGCATATCCCGCGCAAGCCGGCCTGGAACCGCTTGACGTTGAGCTTGTGTCCATTGGGACAATAGAACCTAATTCCCATACTCACACCAACTTACGTACAGTGACACCAACTCGGGTACACAGTGTCTCGGCCCTGAGGATCACGCGAGCGGCCGAATTCCACCTACCCCATTATACCTTTCGCCGCAAAAGCCGGGAAGTTGGCTATTTGGTTTCCCGGGGTAGTGGATAGTGGTTGGTGGTTAGTGTGCCACTTTAACTCGGTGTCCACGAGCCATGGGGAAGGTCACACGGTCGCTTAAGGGCGGTCGTGTTTCCGCAAGGACTGGCGCACAGTGTTCCCAGAGCGCCCCCCAAGCGAAGTGCCGTCAAGCAAAGTGCCCATTATGCACCGCAACCGATCACCGAACTAGTCGTTTGCTCGTCGAAAAATCGAGAAAAACCGCGACGCGAACTACGACTATCAGGCGACGCCTTGTGGCTAAAGCCAATTCGCCACATTCAAAAACCTCAAACAGAGCAATGGCTTCCACACAGCCCAAACGGCTTCGCTCCCAAGCGGACGGGCTAGCACACCGCATGGAAATGCGTTACCATGCGGTTGTTGCAATTCTTGATGAATGAGGAGAATGAAAATGCTATATCGAACGGGTTTCCACTGGTACATTGCCGTTTTGGCGGGAATGTGCCTGGTGTGCGTCGGATGTTCTCGGCAGGTCGACAACACGCTGGCCATCGAGGAAATGAAGGCGTTCTTGGGCGATAAGGCCGAGGCGATACTGGCCGAAGGCAGCACCGTGATTATGCCGTTCGAGGTCGACGAGACGGGCGAAATTCTACCGCTCGAGGGCTTGGGGCCCAACGGCGAAGAGCCGGTCGACGTGGGCAGCTTGGAGGGCCTGTTGACCGAGGAGGATGGCGAGAAGCTCAGACGCGGCAAGTTCACCGCCGCCCTTTGTTTCCACTACATGGCCGCCGATTGGTCGCAACTGCAAATGCAGGGCTGCAAGGCCGTGTTGCAAAAGTACGGCGTCAAGGTAGTGGCCGTAACCGACGCGGAACTGAAGACCGAGAAACAGATATCCGACTACGAAACGGTCATCCAAATGAAGCCCGACCTGCTGATCACTCTGCCCATGGATCGCGACGCTACGGCCTCCGTGCTGCGAAAGGCGGTCGAGGCCGGAATCGTGATTTCGCTGATGGACACCGTGCCCACCGGCTTCACACATCCGGACGACTACGCGGGCATGGTCAGCGCGGATAATTACGCCAACGGGCGCGTGGCCGCCGAGATCTTGGCCGAACACCTTGGCGGCAAGGGTAAGGTCGCCATCTTCGACAACAAGCATTCGATGTTTCATACGGACGCGCGTTCCAAGGCCGCCCGCGACACTTTTGCCAAGTATCCCGGGATCGAGATCGTCGCTCAGGAGAAGACCGGGAGTGCGGAAGAAGCGGCCGCCAAGACCGAAAGCCTGCTGGTCGCCCATCCCGACCTGGACGGGCTTTGGACAATCTGGGACGGGCCCGGTATGGCCGCCGCGGCCGTCATCGAGAACCTCGGTCGCAAGACGGTCGTCACGACCGTGGATCTCAGCCATGACTCGGCCTACTCGATCGCCACCGGCGGCGCGTTGATCGGCACCGGCAGCCAACACCCGTACGACCAGGGTATCGCCGAAGCGATGATCGGCTTGGCCGCGTTGTTGAAGAAGCCCACCCCGGCCTACGTCAACGTGCCGGGCGAAAGGGTCACCCGCGCCTCGATGAAACGTTCCTGGTACCGCGCCTTCCGAAGCCCCATGCCGCCCGAAATCCGGGCCGCGTTGGAGAAATAGTTTCGTAGGGTGGGTCGAGGAACGAAGACCCACGCGGTAGAATGACAAAGCACGAATGACGAATGACGAATGACGAAGACGTATTTCGTCATTTGGATTTTCCCGCGTGGGTCTTCGTGCCTCGACCCACCCTACGCAATTGGAGTTGTGAAGTTGTCGAACGGTAGTGAGAAATTGGTCGAGATGCAGCATGTCAGCAAGTCCTTCTCGGGCGTGCAGGCCTTGCATGATGTGTCGTTCAATCTGCTTCCCGGCGAAGTGCATGGACTGGTCGGTGAAAACGGGGCGGGCAAGTCGACGTTGGTGAAGATCCTCGCCGGCATCGAGAAACCCGACACGGCGACTATCACGATCGACGGCCGAGCCGTGACCATCCGCAACGCCCATCACGCCCGAGAGCTGGGCGTCGCGGCCATCTTTCAGGAGCTTAGCCAAGTCCCCACGCTGAGTGTGGCGGAAAACGTCTTCTTGAGCCAGGAGATCGTCAAGTCGGGGTTGTTTCTCGATCGGGCCGCCATGGTCCGCAAGACGCAGCAGATCATGGACCGCTACGCGATCGACCTGGACCCGACCGCCACGCTCTGTGACCTTTCGGTCGGCCAGTGCCAGTTGGCCGAGATCCTCAAGGCGATTTCCATCGACGCACGAATCCTCATCATGGACGAACCGACCGCCTCACTGACCGAGGGTGAGGCACGAGTCGTCTTCCAGGTGATCGAGGATTACAAGAAGACGGGCGCAGGGATCATCTACGTCTCGCATCGCATGGACGAAGTGTTCACGCAGACCGATCGCGTTACCGTGCTTCGCGACGGGCGGCTGGTCCATTGCGGTCGGACCGAGGAGCTTGACTTGCAACAGACCGTCCGGCACATGGTCGGTCGGGAAGTCGAAATCTACCAGTCGACGCGCAAGACACCCGACGCGGCCGCCGCCTTGAAGCCGAGCATGGAAGTCCGCCGCCTCTGTAGCCAGGGGCAGTTCGACGACGTGTCGTTCGAGCTGCGCGAAGGCGAGATCCTGGGTATCGCCGGGCTGGTCGGCAGCGGGCGTTCAGAACTCGCGGAAGCCATCTTCGGGATCACGCGGCCCGATTCGGGGGAAATCGCGATCGACGGGCAAACCGTTTCCATCAACTCGGTTCACGACGCCTTGGACCATGGCATCGCGCTGGTGCCCGAGGATCGCCACCGCAAGGGACTGGTGCTCGATCATACCTTGGCCCAAAACATGATCCTGCCCGTGTTGGATGACTTCTGCCGGATGAAACTGATCGACTACCGCCGGGCGAGTCGATTCGTCGACGAGAACATCGGCCGGCTGGACATCAAGCCGGGCGACCCGCGACAGATCGTCAATTGCCTAAGCGGCGGCAATCAACAGAAGGTGGTGATTGCCAAGTGGCTGGCCACCCGTCCGAAAATCCTCATTGCCGACGAGCCGACCGCCGGCGTGGACGTCCATGCCAAGTCGGAGATCCACCGCCTGCTTCGCGAACTGACCGAGTCGGGCGTGTCGATCATTCTGATCTCGTCCGAGATGCCCGAGCTGCTCGCCCACAGCGATCGGGTGATGGTCATGAGCCAGGGCCGCGTGCTGGGGATCTTTGATGAAATCCAGCAGGAGCAGATTATGTCGTTGATTATGCAGGATATGATGAAGTCGAAACAAACGCTGCAAGAAGAGGTCGGATAATGGCAAAAGACGGACAAAAGCGTACCCCGTTGTGGCGGACTTGGTTCATCTTCCTGTTCCTGATCGGTCTGGTCGGCCTGTTCGCGGTGATCGACATGCTGGTCTCCGAGACGCCCGGCTTTCTGTCGCCGGAGAACTTCTACATCATCGGTCGGCAAACGGCCATGGTGTCGCTGGTCGCCTTTGGGATGACCTTCGTGATCACCGCCGCACAGATCGATCTCTCGGTCGGGTCGATCGTTGCGCTGGTCGGCATGGTCTCCTCGCTGGCCCTTTCACGCTGGGGCCTGGATATCTTCACGGCCTCGGCCTTAGGGCTAATGACCGGCGCCCTGGTCGGCCTGATCAACGGGCTGCTGACCACCAAGCTCGAAATCCCCAGCTTCCTGGTCACCCTGGCCATGATGGGGATCATCCGCGGCATTGCGCAGACCATCACCGGCACGCAGTCGGTCGTCGTCTACAACGACTCTTTCAAAACGATGTGGGGGGCCGGCGATATCTTCGGCGTGCCCGTCTCCGTGCTCTGGGTGGTCGCGATCCTGGCCATCTCGGCCGTGCTCTACGGGTACATGAAGTTCGGCAACCACGTCAAGGCGGTCGGCGGCAACCTCACGGCCGCCCGCTTCTCGGGCATCAACACCGATCGAATCATCATCGGCACGCTGGTCCTCTCCGGCCTGTTTTCGGCCATGGCCGGATTGCTAATGACGGCACGCCTAGGAGCAGGCAAACCGGACGTCGGCGCCGGCATGGAACTCGACGCGATCGCCGCGGTGATCCTCGGCGGCACCAGCCTCTTCGGCGGCCGCGGCAGCATCGTAAAGACCCTGATCGGCGCCCTGATCATGGGCGTAATCTCCAACGGAATGATCATCGCGGCCAAAGCCTTACCGCCCGAGTTGCAATCCAGCAGCGCCTACATTCAAATGATAATAAAAGGCCTAGTAATCCTAGCCGCCGCCAGTATGTCGAGGAAACGTTGACCAAAAAGGGCGAAAAACAAAAGGGGGCAGGCTACTTTTTCAAGAAGTAGCCTGGCAGCCTTTCTCGCTTCTTCCTTTTCAACCTATACTCGACCACGGTAATACCGCCAAACAAGAATGCCAACAAGAAGAGCGATCCCTATGACGTTGCCCGCAATCAGGTACCAACGCCATGGCGCAGCCTTTTCGGGGGGGCCCGTGGCTACATCTGCCACCTCAGTTCTTGTCCGCTGCAGAAGCTTCTCGGCAACCTCAATTGATGTTCTGGTAGGCTTGTCCAGTCCAAACTGTGAGTTGGGATGAACGCCGTCGTTCACAAGTATCCCTGCGGGGAGCCCGATGGCAAAATCTCCATCCGAGAGGCGCGGATCAGCATTGAACTCATACACTTGGAATATCTCCGTCCAATACGGTCCTTCCCTTTTGCCGGGGGCTGCAACAACAACTGCCAACTCCGGGAGCCATCGCTGTTTCGAGCAACTGCGAATCTTCAGGATACGCGCTTCTCTTGCAGGTGTGCCGTCGGGTCTTTCCACCATTGTGACCAGAGGCAAGTATCCACGTTCAGTATCCAATTCGTACACGAAAGTAAAGCCAGAGCTAGTGCCACATCGTATAGTCAAGAGTTCTTGCCCGACGGACCCTTTCGTATCGAGAATAGTGCAGGAGCCTGGAGATGCTTCGATCAAATCCAGAATAGTTGCCCCCGGACTTGCCTTTTCATTTGATCCCATGATCCCCATATCGAACGGCGTTAGCGATATTCCCTGCGTCTCCACATCCGAAACTGTTGCGACCTTCATAAGTGGCGAGAAACCCAAGTACACTTTGCCTTCTTCACGAAGTTGCAACTGACCGCTCATTGGCATCGCAACAGTAGAAGCGCCTTCGCCGATTCTTGCGTCCTGTATCTTTCGGATATCCTGGCGTATCGATTCAGCCGACTCAGGATCGAGAATTCGCTCAAACCGAAGCTTTGGCCCATCTACAATCCAAAGCACATCAGCCTGCACACTTCCTTCTTCGAGCCTGCAATTGAAAGCATCTTCTATGCTTCTGGCGAAGCCGACCTTGTATCTGTACCTCATTGAGAATGTTGTGAATGCCTCCCGATTGGCAAGGTACCCATGTGCAGCGACCGCCATCACATCATGTTCAGTGGGCGAGTCCTCCACAAGTGATAAGATCCCAAAGCAAATCACTAGGCTTTTCAATCCAACCATGCAAGGCTCTCCTGTTCTCACCGCGCAATTGTCCACTTGTGTCTGGTCCGGGTGATCCACAGCCTGCTGTTTGCTGGGGTGCAGGGACCACCTCGCGAGCATATCTCACTTTGTCCGTCAGATTGTGATGGGTCGCGCGACACGCACTCGTAACCATTCACGGGTCGCGCATAATACTGCGCCACGGCGAACAGTCAAGCGCTCTATATCTCTAAATCTACAGATGCTACCATTGTACAATGATCAAGTGTTCTGCAGCTCCGAATGGCTCGCATCATTCAACAATCTCTTCTTCTTGACATTCCCGCCCCGTGAACGCTCGCAGCCTGACCGGACGCTATCTTCTGGTACACGAATTGGGGCTAACCGTGCGGAACGCCGCACACGCGGAAAGAACACAGTTCGTGTCCTCGTAAGAAGGTCCTTCGGCGCACCTTAGTTCTCCCGGACATTTGAAGCACCCGTATTGCCCATATCCGCCCATAGATTGACACGTTCCGGTAGCCACGTGGGTTTCCCACTTACAATAGTACCCTATTATACCACTAGGACAGTTTATAGGGTTGTCGCAACCAACGCAAGGGGGTGGGCTTGCGGTCGATGCGCACCAGACTAGATTCTCGCACCGGTATCTCACGCCCATATCAATCCACTGCTGGGAGCAGCCGCCCACAGCCGCATATGCCCACGCAACCGGGAACACACAGATTGCAGCCAAGATCAGTACGGACACCACAACCCTAACACTTTGCGATCTCATACTCTCGTCTCCTTTGAAAAAAGTTGTGAAGTAACAGCCGATTCAATCACATGCGTTTCGCTTTTCAACAAAGCTCGGTTTAGGGTTTCCGTACAAGGACAACTGGTATCCTGAGCACTCGTGCACCGCTGTCCCCCACTTCCACCCTCAGTTCTCCGACAGCGAGATTATCGTGAGGTGGTGCTGCATTTATGACGATCACATGCTCCTCACGAATTGATCGACTCGTCGTCGGACTCTCAGGGACGACAGATGTCAGAGAACTCTCGATATTATGAATCCTGAACGGCTTGCCGTCGATCCGACGAATGGTGATCGACGTGCTTGCAGACCCTCCTGTTTCCCGATCACTAAACGACTGAAACACCCGCCGAGGTGTGGCTCGAAAGGGCATCGTTGCCTTGCATAATACGCTGAGATGGTTGCTTCGTTCAGTGCCATTCGGCAATCTTGTATTGACAACGACACCCTTGGTCTCGTCCGTGCTATTATCAAGCTCTGTTGTTGGGTTTAGGCTAATCTTGAGCATATAAGTATTGGTGAAGACTCCGTCTGCCTCTACTAGTTGACCTTCGGACTCAGATACATCAACACCTCTCGGTGCCTGGATCGACACCAGGGTGGGCATGTCAGCGGGATTCCGGCTCCTTAGGTGCAGTTCAGCAGTTCCGATCAAACCTGACGTGCGTTCACGGTTTTCAGATGCGTCCCCCAGCACAACCAAGGGTGGTGAAAGTTCCACTTGAGGCAGAGCTGTCGTCCTAAGTTCACACAACCAGGGATCGAGTTGCGGCGGTGAACTTATGGATACGATAACAGTGAACCGCTGACGACCACTGCGACCGTAAAGGTCAGCATCCAAACTCAAGGAGGCGCAAGCACCAGGCTCAAGAACATGAGTGTCGAGTGCTGCTTTGGTGCATCCACATGATGCCACGGGTTCTTCCAGGACAATGGTTTCCGAACAGTCATTGCGGAGCCTAAACGTGTGCTGTATGCCAGCGTGATCGGTCACAAGAACGGGCGGAATGGCTACAACTTGCCGCTTACCGCATCGTTCCGTCGGCCTGGGCCTATCCGCATGGCCTGCAACGCCGCTGTCATTCAAGTGTCCGCAGCCCAGAAACTGAGATACAAGAACGACAGATATCACAAGACTTCGCATACAGAAGTTCGCTGGTGCTTGAACCAAAGTATTTGGGCTACCGAATAACATGGCGTTATGTTTTTTCGTTGGACGTAGGCGTTCAAGCCCCGGCGCACACCGGGACGAACTCGAATGCCACAGGCTTAAGTGTACCAAGGCTCGCGAGAATTGGAAGCATGTTTACCCCCCCCCCCAAGAATTTCCAGATTTCTTGGAAATCGGCTCGGGGATACCCCTCTAGTGAGGGATTTTGCGCCGAATTGGGCGACCGAGCAGGCTGATCCCCAGCCAGAATTCGCCAATCAGGCGGCGGCCAGATCAGCCTCTGCGGGTAGCAGAGCGGGAACGGCGGAGCCATCGAGCCGCGCGGGTGGCACGGACATTTTCCCGCAGGCCGCGTTGCTGGCGGGAGAACGGTTGTCGGGAAAGGTGTCCGTGTGGTGTAGCCGCGAGAGGACCTTGGCACCGTCACCGATCCTCTTGTCGCTTCGC